>JAEEGK010026409.1_pt1 | contig 11821 bp, 6 predicted proteins | sample 8958771 | NCBI WGS metagenome assembly JAEEGK01 (sample SAMN16246547, study PRJNA631951) | gut metagenome | biome: gut microbiome; feature: rumen; material: SC-attached | host: Bos | place: Iran: Karaj | collected 2018-10 | reverse complement strand
CGGCCGCCCCGTGTTTGTCATGGAGACGGCTACCGTTCACCCCTTGCAGGCCTTTGCCGACCTGATTACCATCGAGGAGTATAAGACGGTGAAGCGTCCGAAGGTCGTGCTGACATGGGCGCCCCACTGCCGTGCTTTGCCACAGGCCGTACCCAACAGCTTTGCCCAGTGGATGAACGCAGCTGATGTGGATTTCGTCATCACCCATCCCGAAGGCTATGAGCTCGACCCGCAATTCATTGGCAATGCCCGTGTGGAATATGATCAGAAGAAAGCCTTCGAGGGCGCTGACTTCATCTATGCCAAGAACTGGAGTAACCCCGGTGTGACCAATCCAGCTGACTACGGTAAGATCACCTCCAAGGATATGTCATGGACCGTTGATACAGACCACATGTCATGGACCAACAATGGTAAGTTCATGCATTGTCTGCCCGTACGCCGCAACCTCATCGTCACCGATGATGTCATCGAGTCACCCAACTCCATCGTTATCCCTGAAGCAGCCAACCGCGAGATCAGCTGCTCAGTAGTCATCAAGCGCATGCTCGAAGCCCTATAAATAATGAAAAGAGTGAGGCAACCACCTCACTCTTCTTTTTTCTTCGCTATGAGTGCCGCCACACGGTCGGCCATGTTCTGCCGTATATACGGATAATAGAACTTGAGTTCCATATTATGGTAATTACCCGGGATTCCGATAAGAGGCATGATGCGATGCCTGGTGTAACCATCCACTATCAGATGACGACTCATCGTATCGCATCGCACTGAGAGCGTATCATTCTGACGCCTGCCATAGAGGACAAAGGTCGCAGGCTCCTCATCAGTACGCCAGTTCACGGGATTGATGCACGCCAGATTATGCGCGGTAAAATAGAGTATATCCTCTGGAGACCTGACGGAGTTGAAACCAATGAGCACGCCCGTATCAGTGGCTCCCTGTGCCAGTTTCACATTCGCATGACTATCTATATCCTCCTGCGTCACCCCGAAACCGATAGAATAGACCGCCACCAACTGGCTGCGCACACTGTCAGGCATCTCCTTCAGGATCGCCAAAGCCCCACAGGCCCCCTGGCTGAATCCGGCAAGGATAAACGGCCGTCCCTGGTTCAGGTGTTTCAAATAATAATCCCAACTGTGCTTCACATCCTCAATGGCAATCGGCAGGCGGGCATATGCCTTTTCCGGCGTGACCCATGAATGAATGGATACCTGACGGTAGTAGGGCGAGAAATAATTCAATTTCCCGGAATAGAACGAATCCACAGCCGTCATCTCCTTCAGCATACTTTTGCGCAGTGCCTCATCATAGGTGTCAGCCAGATGACAGGTATCCTCACCCATCATATGGTCACCTGTCTCGGTAGAGATGATATAGAAGAGATCAGCCTCGCCACTTCTATTCACCATATACCACTGGGTAGAGTCAGCATAGTCTGGTTCTGGTGGAAGTGGACCTATCACGGCACGCCTCTCTTCGTCATTCCACGAAGAAAGAATAAAAGTCAGTCCTACTAAAACCAGAGCCAAGAAAGAATATCTCAATCTATCTATCATCGATGATACAAGAAATTACGCTGCAAATGTACAAAATATGTCTGATGTTTGCAAATAAAATGGTTTAAAATGATTAACTTTGCAGCCAAAATAAAAAAGATATCATGATTTCATTCGAATGTGACTACAACAACGGGGCTTGTCAGCAGGTGCTCGACAACCTGATAAGATACAATAGTGCCAAACCTACGCCTTACGGTTTCGACGAGTTCAGCGAGCGCGCCAAAGACCGTATCCGCGAGGCATGCGGACTACCTGACGCCCAGATTTTCTTCCTCACGGGCGGTACCCAGACCAATGCCACCACCATCGACTCTATGCTCTATCAGTATGAGGGCGTCATCTGTGTGGGCAGCGGTCATATCAATGTCCACGAGGCAGGAGCCGTGGAGTTTACCGAGCATAAGATCATCACCCTTCCCGATACCGACGGAAAGATGGAGGCGGCAGTGCTCGACAAGTATCTCGACGACTATATGCACGATGGCAATAAGGATCATGCCGTACATCCTGGACTGGTGTATATCACCTTCCCCACCGAACTGGGTACGCTTTACTCTGCCCGTGAGCTCAACGATCTCTATCAGGTCTGTCAGCGTTACGAGATACCGCTTTATATCGACGGTGCCCGTCTCGGCTATGGCCTGATGGCTGAAGGCAACGATATCACCCTACCCTACCTGGCGCGCCACTGTGATGTCTTCTATATCGGCGGCACCAAGATTGGTGCGCTCTGCGGCGAGGCAGTGGTCTTCACCCATCAGAATGCCCACAAGCATTTCTTCTCTATTCAGAAACAGCATGGCGCCGTGATTGCCAAGGGTGCCCTGATTGGTCTGCAGTTTGAAGCCCTTTTCACCGACAACCTCTACTTCAAGCTCTCCGAACAAGCCATCAAGACTGCCATGCGCATGAAGGCTCTCTTCATCCGCAAAGGCTTTGAGTTCCTGGTGGATTCCCCCACCAACCAGCAGTTCGTCATTATGGATAATGAGCAGGCAGAGCGTCTGAGCCAACAGGTACAGTTTACCCACTTCGGTCAGACCGACCGTTATCACACCATCTGCCGTTTCGTCACCAGCTGGGCCACCACTGATGCCGAACTCGACGAACTGGAGCGGATCCTATTTCTATAATTTATGACCAAATTACAATCAGTCCTCTTTGTATGTTTACTGGTCCTTGTTACCTCTTGCTCTAATGGTGACAATACCTGCGAAGAGCCGATGCTGAAAGGCATCATCTCTATGTATAACGAGTACGACGGAGCCATGTTGGATCTTACGGAAGCAGACATGGAGAAGGCTGGATTCACGCTCGGCGACCTCATCAGCCTCACCATTGACGACAATACCTTCGTTGTGCCTTATTATGACGGCTACTACACGCATGGCGGAGAATACCTGCTCGTGGCTTATCCCACCTATCCCAGCATCTGTTTTACAGCCAGCAACACCGGATTGCCCCCGGAACTGAGAGACCTCGTGGGGCATGCCGTTACCGTCAGGATGAAGGAAAAAGGTGGTTGCCTCGACGTGCAAACAGCCATGAGCATGACATACTCCAACGACCGCAACGACTATTCAGGCCTCACCGATACTGAGTTTGCCAATGCTCGCGCCGTAAAGGCTGGTAACATTGCAAGCGGCGTGTTGTACCGAAGTTCAACGCCGTTCTCTAACGAAATCAACCGCGCCTACTATGTATCGGAATATCTGGAAAGCGAAAAGGTTACGACGGTGCTTAACCTTGCCGACACAGAGGAGAAAATGCTGACCTACGACATGCCTACCTACAGCCGTACACTTTGGAATGCTGGCAATGTGATATTGTGCCCGCTGAAGGCAGACCCTACGGCAGATGACTATAACGAACAACTGATTGCGGCTCTCAAGGAACTGTCGTCGCGCCCTGCCCCCTATGTCGTGCATTGCATTGAGGGAAAAGATCGTACCGGATATGTGTGCGCACTGCTGGAGGGATTATGCGGCGCAACATATGAGGAGATTGTAACCGACTATCTGATTACCTATGACAACTATTATGACGTCAACCCCCCAAAAGACCGTGATGTATGCAACACATTATTGTCGCTGAAACTCAACCCGTGCCTGATGTATTATGCCGGCATTAATGACGAGGCGCAACTTCCGGATGTTGACTACGCAAAAGCGTTCTCCAGCTATCTGCTCTCTCACGGCATGAGCCGCCAGGAAATTGATGCACTGATTCAGGCTCTGACCGTTTTTTAGTTTGCGTGTGCTTTTCGTTTCTAAAACAGCACATCCGAACAACATCTTCTGTAAAGATTTACGATTAAGAAAACAGCCTCTTTTTCTGTTTAAAGCAGAAAAAGAAAAGGGCATATTTTGCATAGAAAAGTTGGAAAGCATCGGTAAAATAGAGCAATTTTATTTAACAATACAACCAATACATAAACACAAATAGCAGATAATTTAAAGTCTTTTAAGAATTTTGAATACTTAATAATATTTTTACATGTTCCAGTTAATACTTAAGTATGAACAATTAAACCTCATTAAAGTATGAATCGAATTCTTAAATCGCTGCAAAAGCCATTAGTAACTCTGTTCCTGCTCTGTTTGTTCCCCATGGGAGCACTGGCTCAGAACGTTGTAAAGGGAACAGTGAATGATGAAGCAGGCGAACCGATCATCGGTGCGACTGTGAAAGTAAAAGGTACCAATGCAGGTTCTATTACCGACTTCGACGGTAAGTTCTCTGTTCAGGCTGCCTCCAATGCCACACTGACCATTTCTTATGTGGGCTACGTTACTCAGGATGTAAGAGTTGCCGGTCAAAGCGACCTGACTGTTGTCCTGAAGGAAGACAACACCACCCTGAACGACATCGTGGTTGTAGGTTATGGTACCATGAAGAAGAGCGATATCTCCGGATCTGTTGCAACCATCAACAAAGAGCAGATGGAGCGTAAGGTTCCTGTGAACGTCGCTCAGGCCCTTCAGGGTGCTGCTGCCGGTGTGATTGTGACCAATCAGGACGGTGCGCCTGGTTCCAAGTCAGCTATCCGCATCCGTGGTGTCGGAACAATCTTCGGAGATGCTAACCCTCTCTATGTGGTTGACGGTGTGCAGGTTGGAAACAACGCTGACTTCGTGAACCCGTCCGACATCGAGAGCATCGAGGTGTTGAAGGATGCTTCTGCAACTGCCATCTACGGTTCTGCAGGTGCCAACGGTGTGATCATGATCACCACCAAGCACGGTCAGAAGGGTAAGATGAATCTCAACATCACCGCTGACTTAGGAATCCAGACCCTTCCTTATAAGTTGAAGACCCTTACCGGCGATGCCTATGCTCGCTCAATCCGTGAAGGAAGAGCAAACGACGGGACCCAGGTTACTAACAGAATTTGGACTGAAGAATATGACGGCAAGCGCAACTTGGTTGACTGGCAGGACCAGATGTATCAGACCGGTTTCAAACAGCAGTATGGTATCTCAGCCAGCGGTGGTACTGAAAAGACACAGTACAATTTCTCGATTGGATATCTTAATAATAAAGGTATTATCGTCAATACCAACTATGATCGTCTGACCGCCCGTGCTGGTGTGAAATCAAAGATCAATGACTACGTCGAGTTCGGTGGTGACATCAACTACATGTATTCTACAGCAATTGGTAATAACATCGGTCTTGGTAATAATGCCAACTTGTCTTCACAGCGTGATATCGCCCAGATGGCTCCATCACTTGACTACATCAATGATGCAACTGGAGAGCAAGTGAGAGTCAATGTCGTTAATCCCGATGGCTCATACGGTGCAGGTAAGGCGCCGACTGCTACAGGTTGGGAAGGTATGTCAGGTGCTGCACAGAACCCCTACGCTACACAGATGGAAATCGGCCGTGAGACACGTAGTTCACGTGTTTCTATCAACCCCTATATCGACATCACGCTTCTCAACCTGAAGGAGCATAAGTTGAATGTTCACTCAATCGCTTCTTGGACTCAGACCAACTCCGATAACGATGAGTTCTCTGGTAAGTTCAAACGTTACAACTATATCGGCGGGCAGCTGATACCTGTGACATACGGCGGACGTGATGCTGATGACTATACATTTGGTCTCGGCCAGAGCAAGGGCCTCTCTAAGAGCATCGAGACTTATCTGACCTATAACTGGAATACAGATTTCCACAACCTGACCTTCATGATTGGTAATACAGTCAGCAAGTATGAGGGTTCTTGGGTTAGCGCAAGCGGAAAGTCTTTCCTGTCAGCTGACAACCGTCAGATTTCTCTGGCTGAGACAATCAACCCAGGTAATGGCGGCTTCAACGCACAGACAAAGACGATATCTTACTATGGCCGTCTGGTTTACAGCCTCTTCGACCGTTATATCATCACTGGTACTTTACGCCGTGATGGCTCTTCTAACTTCTCTCAGGGCAACCGTTGGGGTACCTTCCCATCAGTAGCCGGTGCATGGCGTATCTCTGAGGAAAAGTTCATGAAGAACGTCAACTGGATCGACAACTTGAAGCTCCGTGTGGGTTGGGGTCAGACCGGTAACGCCGGTGGTATTGCTGGACGTTCTACATACGCTCTTTCTTCTGTTAATACCAAGTATCAGTTCTATACGCTGAATGCAGGCGGTGGAACAAATGCGGGATTCAACCGTGTACAAGGTTTCTATGCACCGCTGGTTGATACCAACCTGAAGTGGGAGACCAACGAGCAGCTGAACTTCGGTTTGGATCTCGGCTTCCTTAACAACGAGCTGACTATCACTTTGGACTACTTCACCCGTAAGACCAAGGACCTGCTACTGGATCGCCAGATCCGTCCGTCAGCCGGTAACACCTCTATCTACACCAACTTCGGTCAGATTAACAACTATGGTTTCGAGTTCTCTGTAAACTATAACAAGCGTCTGAACAAGGACTGGAGCATCAATGTAGCCCTTAACGGTTCTACACTGAAGAACGAGATCAAGAAGATGGGTGTTGACTATCCCTCTACCTGCGGTGGCAGTAACAGCACCTATTCTGCTGACGACATCGACGGTTCTAACATCGGTGCTATCAGTGGTACAGGTTTCTACTGGAACGACCACTCTCTCTGTCGCGAGGGTGAGGTTGTAGGTTCTTATTATGGCTACAAGGTAGTTGGCATCATCAAGGACGATGCTATGCTGGCTCAGGCCAAGGCTCAGGGGCAGGATGCAGCTATTGGTGACTACCTCTTCCAAGATGTTGACGGCAACGGCACACTGGACGATGGTGACCGTGTGATTCTCGGCAACGGTCTGCCTTCATTCAACTATGGTCTGAATGTCAGTGCTACCTACAAGAATTGGGACTTCAGCATCTATACTTACGGTGTCTTCGGTATGAAGATTCTCTCTTATTCTAAGATGCGTATGAGCACCATGTATCTATCAGATGACTCTTGGACACCAGCCCTCTTGGAGGACAGCTATTCTGCGACATGGAGCCCCAGCAATACTAACGGCACATTACCACGTCTGTCACATCTTGATAATAATCATAACTGCCGCATCAGCGATGCATGGATTGAGAATGGTGACTTCTTCAAGATCAGCAATATCCAAATCGGTTACACGCTGCCACGTAACTTTGTTAAGAAGGCACTGATCCAGAATGCCCGAGTTTATTTTGCCATCAACAACCTCGCTACTATTTCTGGTTACACCAAGTATGGTGATCCTGAGGTTGGTCAGGGCTCAGTCCTCTACACTGGTCTTGACACTGGTCGTTACGCAACTCCGCGTACATTCCAGTTTGGTGTGAACCTCACCTTCTAAACATTATTATAATACGCAATAAATATAAAAGATTCTATTATGAAAAGAAAATCAATATATAGTTTGATTGCAGGAGCATTGGTATTAGCAGGCTTCTCCTCCTGTAACAACGAAAAATTCCTTGATGTAACACAGTATGACATTGTGTCCATTGATGCACAGTTTGAGAGTGATACGAATGCCCGCCTCGGACTGAACGGTATCTATGCTTATAACAACGTCAGCCAACAGGATAATAGCTGGGGTTTCAAGCCTAATCTGTTCACAGGCACACACCCGACCATGGATACACAGTGTACAGGTTGGGATATCATGTTCCTTGATCAGACGTGGACAGCAGAAAAAGGTGAACTTGGCGAGGGCTGGTCTCACGCCTACACCGCTATTGCACGTGCAAACCTCTATCTGGCAGGTCTGGAGACGGCGGAAAATGTAAGTGCTGATGCCAAGAGACTCTGTGAAGGTGAGGCTCGCGCCCTCCGTGGCTATTTCTACACCTGGCTGGCTCAGACTTTCGGTCGTGTGCCAATGCTGAACACCGGTGAGGACTTCAACAACACCCCTGAAAAGGCTGCTGCTGAGACCTACGAGGAGATGTGGGACTTCATCATCGAGGACTTCCAAAAGGCTGCTGAACTCTTGGAGTGGACACCGTATAATAACGAGTATGGCCGTTGCACCAAGGGTATGGCGAAGGCTTATCTGGCCGATGCCTATATGTGGAAGGCCTTCCGTTGCCCAGATCAGGCTGCTGACTGCTACGCCAAGGCTAAGGCTGAGCTGAAGAGTATTATTGACAGCGGTACCTATAAGCTTTCCAACAACTTTGCCACCAATTGGGATCCCGCCGGATTCTGGAACGAGGAGTGTATCTGGGCTATGTGCTCTGACGAAGGTAATGAGTGGAGCAGCTGGGGTGCCGACCGTACCATCACCTTCTGTAATCCAAATATGATGAAGTGGTTCGTTGCTCCTTCTGGTGAGAATGGTGGCTGGGGTGCCGAATTCCTCTCTTGGGAATGGTATGCTTGCTACGAACATGGTGATACCCGTCGTGATGCGTCTTGCGCAACAGGCGCTGTTCCTGAAGAGCAGATGGCTAAGTATGGCATTGAAAAGTCGGATGTCGTATGGGGATTCAATCCTTACCTGAAAGAGTATGTCGGACTTGTTGATGACAATACGTCAAGTCCTGATTACGGAAAAGTTGTAGAACCTGAATACAAGATGGATGGTGGAGAGGAAGTGATTGTAAAAGGAACTAAGACTAAGCGTTTCAAGATGTTGAACGATGGTATGTATGCTCCCTCTCTTTGGACTACAAAATACTGGCGTACTGCCTATGCAAGTGGTCCTAATTCATGGGGTACTCAGATGTGGTCTCCTGTCATTATCTACTGGAAACGCTACGCTAATGTATTACTTGACTATGCAGAGTGCTGCTTCCGGACAGGCGATGAAAATACAGGTTGGGCTACACTCGATCAGCTTCGTGACCGTGCTTGGGGTAACCTGAGTATGAATGAAGATTATTCAAAATACTTCTCTCACTACAACATTGTTTATACTGCTTATCCTTGGCAGGGCAGTAGTTATACACCTGCTAATATGACAGAGTATCCTGTAGGTGTACTGAAGGCTAAGGTTACTGTTCCTTCTGCAAAGGAATACTACACCGCACTTCAGGCTACACCTAACCGTGTTGGTTATACCCACACCTCTGAGGCTTGGAAGGTGGCTGTGAACGAGGAGCGTCGTAAGGAGTTCAGTTCTGAGTGGTGTCTCTGCCCGGATATGGTTAAGTCTGGCTATATCGAGGATCACATCAACTATAACTATCCGAAGGATGATGGTGGTGGTGTCAATACACCTAACTATCCATGGACCAAGCGTAGTTTTGACTTCGATATCCGCAAGATGGACATGCCTATCCCAGCTGTTGAGTTGATGAAGAATAGCCTGCTGAAGCAGAATCCTGCTTACGCTGGTAGTAACTAAAGTATAAAACGTGTAAATCCCCTGCCATCACAAAATGGCAGGGGATTATTATGACACATTTTATTTCCATGAGTTGGAGGTGCCGAGTCGCGAGACCCGGCACCTTTTTTTTGATTACAACATCTCGATCCACAAACCCTTCACCGTGCGATGAAAAATAGTATCGGCTCAATAGTTGTGTGATTTATGCATTTTTAAGTAAGAAATGAGCCGATTATTGGAGAAAAATCGCTAAATTTGCACCGATTCTAAGATCTGAGTGATGGATATATCAAGAGAGATTCTACAGTTTCTGCACTATCATCCGCTGTCTTCGCGCGATGAAATAGCAAAGGGTATCGCCTTCGATGGTAGCGAAGCCACCTTGAAACGTCTTATTGCAGCTGGTGTCCAGCATGGTGATATTGTCGTTGAGGGTAAGGCTCGTGCCACTCGTTATCGTCTTTCTGATCAAGCACATCTGTTGATGCCTCTCAATCTGGATACTTATTTCGCACTTGATGTGGACAAGCGACAGGTACAGACCTCTTTCAACTTTGAACTGATTCGTGAACAACTTCCTACCGTCAGACTGTTTACCGATGAAGAGAATGTGCGTCTGCAGGGGTTACAGGCAGAGTTTCGCCAGCATGTGAGCGAGATGACCGATAATGAATATCGCAAGGAGATGGAGCGGTTGGGCATTGATCTCAGTTGGAAATCGTCGCAGATAGAAGGCAATACCTATTCTCTGCTGGAGACAGAGCGCCTGCTTCGTGAAAGCAAGACTGCCGATGGAAAGACAAAGGAAGAAGCCGTCATGCTGCTCAACCATAAAGATGCCTTGCGCTTTATTCTTGATAATCCTGACTATCTACAGACCTTAACGGTCAGTCATATTGAGGATATTCATCAGTTGCTGACCAAGGAACTCTCTGTGGACAGAGGCATTCGCCATCGTCGTGTAGGTATTACTGGTACCAATTACCATCCGTTGGATAATGAATTCCAGATTCGTGAGGCCATGCGTGATACTTGTAACCTGATAAACAACAAGGACAGCATCTTTGAGAAAGCACTTCTGGCGCTTGTACTCTTGTCGTATATCCAGGCATTCTCTGACGGTAATAAACGAACAGCCCGCATCACCAGTAATGCCATATTGATAGCCAATGGCTATTGCCCATTGAGTTTCCGCTCTGTAGATTCTATTGACTATAAGAAGGCAATGCTTATCTTCTACGAGCAAAATAGCCTGTATGCCTTTAAACAGATTTTCATCGACCAGTTTGAGTTTGCGGTAAAAGAGTATTTTTAGCAAATCCTTTATCTTTCCTTCACCCAATACACCATACCATAGGACTTGCGGTCGCTGAGGAATTTGTATTCGGGACGGTTGAGGAAGTTACCTATCTTTATATAGGCACCCTCGTCTTCGGCATAAGCCCCCTTGAACGCTTTCTTCAGTCGGGCAGAGATGTCCTTCAACGTCATCCACTGACCGCCCTCTGGGTTGGTCTCCGGTGTGCCAGCTGGTTTCTCGAAGAGCGACAGCAGCTGTTCGCCGAGCTGACTCAGCTTCTGATAGCGCAGGTTATGCTCCATCAGGGCATGTTCCTCCTCACGAGTGAGATGGTAACGCTGCCGTTGACGCGACACCTCATACTCCAACTGGGCATAGAGCTGCGGATAGTCGATGGGGGTCTCGTAGTCAATATCGCCCTCCACGCTGACACAGATAAACCTTCGGCTGCCACTGGGATCCGTCAGAGGTGTGCTCTCGTTGGTGGTGCCGATGAATGAGGCATAGCGGCGATGACTGGAAAAAGCCTTGCCGTAAGGTGGGCGATACTTCAGGTCGGAGGTTGAGACGAGATACTTCAGCACGATCTGCTGCCGCTGGGTGATCTTATCAAACTCATCGAGGTTGATGAGCGCAAACGAGGTCAGTCCCAGGTTCAGGTCGTGCTCATTCTTGAAGTTGATGCGGTCGTTGTAATACTCACGCTGGTCTCTGGGCAGCAGGAGACGGCAGAACGAAGTCTTACCACAGCCCTGGCGCCCAATGAGAATAGGTACGAGAGCATTACCTGTGAGCTGTCCCTTACCTCGCCACATCGCCACCATCGAGCGCATCCAGATATGGAAGAGATGGGGCCACTCCTCATAATCGGTCTTGATGCGACGTGCCAAGGGCTCCACACGATCCTTGCCATCCCATTTGGGCAGATGGTCCAAAAAGTCCGTCATCGGCTCGTAGAGTTCGATGTCATCGGAGTTCACGTAGCGGTTGATGTCTTTATCCCAGCATTTCACACCCTGCGACAGTGCCCGCATCGTGATCGAGTTGCGTGCTTCCTCTGTCAAGTCCTGATAGCTGAAGCCGTAGCCTGTCCGCATACGGTATTCCGCCACGCCTCGCATCACGTTCTTGCGCAGTTCGTAGTTAGCGTTGAGAAACTTATCCA
>JAEEGK010026404.1_pt1 | contig 11823 bp, 8 predicted proteins | sample 8958771 | NCBI WGS metagenome assembly JAEEGK01 (sample SAMN16246547, study PRJNA631951) | gut metagenome | biome: gut microbiome; feature: rumen; material: SC-attached | host: Bos | place: Iran: Karaj | collected 2018-10 | reverse complement strand
ATTATTAACTATTACATTATTTTCTTATTAGTAATTATTATGATTACGTTAAATCGTTACTCAATGAGTGTAAAAGAACTATGTGCAAGACTCTCCGTCTTGTTAGTTATGTGCGCTATTGCCGTGTCGGCAAAGGCCACACCCACCATTACCCCTATCGCTGGAGATGACAAGGGGTACACAATTACAATTAACGAACCAGCAGACTTCGACATTTTCAACTCTAGTGACAATGTCTTCTACGAAGAAGATGGTACAGTGGTTAGAGTCAGCGAAATCAAGGAACTGGCTATCGTGACTACAGGACAGCACAAATTAGACAAGCCCAAGGCTACGACTTTACTGAACAATTGCACAAGCCTTAACTACTTAGACCTTGAGAACTGTGATGTCGCTGGTGTAACCGAAATTGATGGCGCCAACCCTTTCTTGGGTAACGGTCATCCTAATCCATTTAAGAACAGACTGAAGACTCTCGTGTTCCCCAAAACCGCTGGAATGATAATTCCGGCAAACTCATTTGAAGGCGACACGAAACTTGAGACTGTGATTTTCCCAGACAATAACGGCTCTTATCAAATTATGGCTTATGCCTTCATGGACTCTAAGGTTAAGACTGTCAGTATGGGTAAAGGATATTCTATTCCTGACATGCAAGCAGACTGGAATCAGGCATGGTCATCACCATCAGGATCAGGAGAAAGCATTTTTGAGCATTGCAAAGAGTTGGTAAACGTCGTTTTGGACAATAGCATCACTTCTTTGGGAGAAAAAGCTTTCTCGGCAACATATAGTCTTGAATACCTTATATTACCTGAGAATCTGGAACACTTCGGAAGCCTTTGCTGCAAGGAATCTGGTATAAGGACGATTACCATTCCCGACAAAGTATATCTTGGCCCAAACGCCCAGGCATTCCAAGGATGTGTCAGACTGAATAATGTTTATGTGAATGCAGATAATGTCCAGATTAGAACACAAGGTATCATGGAAATGAACCAGACATTCAATTTCAGATACACTGCAGGCGATAATCCTACATATAGTGCTGCAGACTATCAAGCAACTAATACATATACTGCTAGTGATTACCATGACTGCCCATTTGTAGGACAAAGTTATTCAATTCCTATTCTTCACTATCCTGGAACCGACGATGCTATCAAGAATTACCGTGTTCCATTCTACCTTCATTATCAAGGAGTTGATCCTGCTACAGGTACAACATGGCCGAATGCAGATGACATAGCGAATAAGGAAAATGGAAAAGATGGCTATGATGGTTATACAAGTTTTTGGAATAATAATCCTGACGGATTACAAGAGCATTCCGACGTATATGCAGGCTGGAGACAATTCTTAATAGGTAACAATACTTTCAAGGAGCAGAAAGTGTTCTACGATGAGCGCATCAAGGAAAGCCGCTGGTATTCTATCTGCCTGCCTATCAACATGACAGAGGCTCAGTTTGTGAATGCATATGGTGTTGGCGCTGCGTTGCACGAGTTCTCGGGTGCCGTATATAATAAGGATGAAAATATGATAACTCTGCAATTCGACAAACTTGCACAAGTGGATGAAAGCGGCTATTTGCTCAAAAAAAATGTACCTTATATGATTCACCCGGCAAAAATCAAGTTCTCAAAGAGAAAAGAGATTAGACGTACTGCAACTGGAGTGGAATTCATAAAAGAGACTGTAGAAGGACAAGAGCAATATGCAACAAAAGACGTTATTGCAACTTTTGATGCGGATAATGACCTCCTAGTAAAATGGGACGTCCTGCTGGCCGGTGGCGAACCTTTAGCTGAAGTAATGAACGCAATTGCCAATAACACAAAACTAAATCTGGACATGAATTCTGTAACGCAACATTTCGTAAGTGATAATTTACAGCCTATTGACTTTAATTTTAAAGGTAGTTACTTAGGTGCACAGATTTATGGGCCTGGCGATATTGGCGGTCATCAGGTATATTTAGGCACATCACCGAAACTCCCTGAGGGTGCTTATTATCTGGGATATGATCCAGACCATGGCATCAACACACCGCAGTTCTTTAAGTCAAAAGGTAAGGCCACATGGTCACCTTACTGCGCATTGGTGGTTTCTTCAGATCCAACTGCTACCAGCGGCGCAAAAGAGTTCAACGTGCTTGATGTCGATTTCAATAAGACTGATATCGTAGTGACTAAGATTGGTAACCCAACCATCCAGATTCCAGTTATCAAGACCGATAATAAGATTTATAACCTCAATGGTCAGGTGGTTCGCGAGAACTCGAAAGACACCAACGGTCTGAAGGGTATTTATGTAGTAGGTGGTAAAAAAGTAGTATTCAATTAAAGAAAAGGAGATTAACAGAGTTATGAAAAAAGCATATATTGAACCACAAACAGTAGTTCTCAATATAGAAGACGAAAGCGCACTTTGCGCAGGAACAGCCCCCGGTGTAGGTGGTCAGATTACAAGTAATGATTATGAAAACGTAAATGACAAGCCTATAAGTGAAGGTGGAGATGACGACTGGGAACCTGCCATTACGGCCAAGGGTGGCGATTTCTTTGAGGAATCAGTGAGCCCTCGTTCTCTCTGGGGAGATGAAGATTAAAGCGTTTAGTTATTATATCGAAACAGTATAGTTTATTATCATTTATTGAGTTAGTTATTAAGAAGATTACATCTAAATGAGGAGGCACCACGCTGCGAAGCGCGGTGCTTTTTTGTAGGAAATGCTTTAATATTGCCTAAAAACGTTATTTTAAGTTGAAAACCCGCCGAATATGTCCGATTTTGCTTATCTTTGCACCGTTTTAATTCGAATTAATTATGAAAATAGCTCTGATTGGCTACGGAAAGATGGGCAAAATGATTGAGCAGATTGCCAAAGACCGCGGCCACGAAATCGTTAGTATTATCGACATTGACAACCAGCAGGACTTCGAGAGCGAGGCCTTCGCTTCGGCCGACGTGGCCATCGAGTTCACTGCCCCACAGGCTGCATACGGCAATTTCCAGAAGGCATTTGCGAAGAATGTGAAGGTGGTATCGGGCAGCACGGGATGGATGAAAGACCATGCCGAGGACGTGAAGAAGATGTGCAAGGAAGGCGGACAGACGCTCTTCTGGGCCAGCAACTTCTCGGTGGGCGTGGCCGTATTCTCGGCCGTGAACCGCTATCTGGCCAAAATCATGAACGGTTTCCCACAGTATGATGCCCACATGGAGGAGACGCACCATATACACAAGATTGACGCCCCAAGCGGCACAGCCATCACGCTGGCCGAGGGAATCATAGAGAACCTGGACCGCAAGACCGACTGGGTGAAGGGACAGGAAAACCAGCCCTACGACCCGCAGACACTGCGCATCGATTCGCTGCGCCGCGGCGAGGTTCCCGGCATTCACACCGTGCGCTACGACTCGGAGGCCGACTGTATCACCATCACCCACGATGCCCATTCGCGCAAGGGGTTTGCCCTGGGTGCCGTGCTGGCCGCAGAATACACCAAGGAGCATCAGGGACTGCTCACCATTTCGGATATGTTTAACTTTTAAGTAGCCATGATCGACAAGAGTAAGAAAAAACTGAATCCCGCGGTGCAATGGACAAAGTTCATTGTGGTGCTCGTGCTCTATCTGGCATTTCTCTACTGGGTAAAGAGCTGGTGGGGACTGTTGGCGGTGCCCTTCATCTTCGACATATATATCACGAAGAAAATCAGATGGCAGTGGTGGAAAGAGGCCGAAGGTCCTGTGAAGTTCATCATGTCGTGGGTGGATGCGCTGGTGTTTGCCCTGGTGGCCGTGTATTTCATCAACCTGTTCTTCTTCCAGAACTACGTGATTCCATCGTCATCGCTGGAGAAATCGCTGCTCACGGGCGACTACCTGTTCGTGTCGAAGATGAGCTACGGACCGAGAATACCGCAGACTCCGCTGACCATGCCGCTGACACAGCACACGCTGCCGCTGTTCGACTGCAAGTCGTATATCGAGTGGCCGCAGTGGGACTATCGCCGCGTGAAAGGTCTGGGCAAGGTGGAGCTGAACGACATCGTGGTGTTCAACTATCCTGCCGGCGACACCATCTGCACCAACTCGCAGTATCAGGCAGCCGACTACTATCTGATGTGCTATTCGTTCGGCGACCAGCTGGTGACGAACAAGCCCAACCTGGACTCGCTGAATGCACAGCAGCAATGGGACTACTATCAGGCCGTCTATAACGTGGGCCGACAATACATCCGCGAGAACCAGCCTGAATATGGTGCCGTTGACACCCGGCCGGCCGACCGCCGCGAGAACTACGTGAAGCGCTGCGTGGGACTTCCCGGACAGACGCTGCAGATTAAGGACCGTATCATCTACCTCGACGGAAAGGCCAACAAGGAACCGGAAAACGTGCAGTACACCTATCACGTGAAACTGAAGGGCCAGCTGCCCGACGAACTGCTCAAGGAACTGGGCATCTCGATGGAAGACCTGATGAGCCTGAACCAGAACGGCTATATGCCGCTGACGAAGGCTGCCGTGAAAGCCCTTTCGGCCCGCAAGGACCTGGTGGCAAGCATCAGCCTGAACACGAACTCTTTCCCAGGCGAGGTGTATCCGCTGAATGCCCATACGGGATGGACGCGCGACAACTATGGTCCTATCTGGATTCCAAAGAAAGGCGCCTCGGTGAAGCTCTCGCTCGAGAACATTGCCATCTACGACCGTCCTATCCGCGTATATGAGGGCAACGACCTGCAAGTGAAGGACGGCAAGATCTTCATCAACGGCAAGGAAACCACCAGCTATACGTTCAAGATGGACTACTACTGGATGATGGGCGACAACCGCCACAATTCGGCCGACTCACGCTATTGGGGCTTCGTGCCCGAAGACCACGTGGTGGGCAAGCCAATCTTCATCTGGTGGAGCAGCGATCCCGACCGCAGTGGTTTCGGCGGCATCCGCTGGAAGCGTCTGTTCCGCTGGGTGGACAATATAAAATAAAAGGAAAGACCCTACGGACCCACCCCCTACCCCTCCCTGGAGGGAGGGGAGTGATTACTTCCTAGGCCGAAAGGTTTCTACTCCCCGCCCTATAGGGAGGGGTAAGGGGGAGGGTCTTCTATTATATATATGAAGAATGCGCTGAAGTTTATCTTGGCGCTGACAGTTATGTTGCTTGTGATGCTGGCTGTACGTGCCTGGGCATTCACTATCTATCAAGTTACTACCTCCGACTTTCAACCCCAAGTACGGAAAGGTGACCGCATGATAGTGAACCGTTTGGAGCGTACCTATGATAAGGGGGAACACATCGTGTTTGGCAATCAGGATGCTTTCATCGGCAAAGTATTGGCCGTGCCTGGCGATACGGTGAACATCAGCGGAAAAGAATATCTTCTGCCCACCCGTTGTCCGCTATGTGGCAGCGATTACCACCGTTACTATATGGTTTCCCTCGGAAAACAGGAAACGCTGATTCATCAGACCGACATCATTGGAACAGCCTATCGGCTGTGGCCGATAAGGTGAAGCCCACCCCCAACCCCTCCCAAAGGGAGGGGGGAAGTAAAGTTATCGTTATCGTTAACGTTATCGTTAAAATATGAATGCTATTCTTGCTACAACTTATTTCGGACCCGTGCAGTGGTATCAGAAACTGAACCGCTTTGACGGTGTCTTGATGGAACAGCATGAACATTTCCTGAAACAGACTTACCGCAACCGCTGCATCATTGCGACTACGCAAGGATTGCAGGCGCTGACTGTTCCCGTGGAAGCCCCCTCCCTTTTGGGGAGGGACGAGGAGGGGATTGCCCTGAGCAAGACACCCATAAAGGATGTCCGCATCAGCAATCACGGCAAATGGCGAAAGGAGCATTGGAACGCCCTGCAGAGTGCTTACGGCGAAAGTCCCTTCTTCGAGTTTTACGAAGACGATATCCGCCCATTCTTTGAAGACCGCTGGGAATATCTCCTAGATTTCAATATGGCCATTACCGAGAAGATGTGCGAACTGCTCGACATCCATCCCCATATTGAATTAACGTCATCCTATCAGAACTCCCTCCCTACGGGGGAAGGTTGGGGAGGGGCCGACTTCCGCACAGCCATCCATCCCAAGCATCCGCAGGAGGATAGCGACTTCTGTCCCAAGCCCTACTATCAGGTATATAAAGAAAGGTTCGGCTTCCAGCCAAACCTTTCCATCCTAGACCTTCTTTTCAATATGGGCAACGAGGCTGTGCTCTATCTTTAGCGGATATCGAACAGCTTAAAGAATCCGGTCAGCGTAAACACCTTGCGGATTTCGTCGTTGATGTTCCTGATTACCAGCGAACCGCCATCGGCAGCCACCTGCTTGCGCAACGAGAGCAGCAGCCGCAGTCCGGAACTGCTGATATATTCCAACTTTGAGCAGTCAATCTCGATGGCGCGGTTGGCCTGTTTCAGCAGAGGTTCCATTTCCTGGCCTACCTGCTCCGAGGTGGCCGTGTCGATATATCCTGAAAGAACACCGGTCAGGATACCGTCAGTTTCTTTTATTTCTAAGTTCATATTTTATAGAATTTGAATTTATACTTCATTAATTCAGTGGCGTGAGCGGCCAAATCAGGTTCACCACCAGCAGATTGGCAATCCAAATGATCAGGTTCATCGGGATGCCCACCTTGGCAAAGTCGGTGAAACGGTAGCCGCCAGGACCATAGACGAGCATGTGCGTGGGCGAACCGATAGGCGTGGCAAAGCTGGAACTGACCGAAATCATCAGAGCCACGCAGAACGGGAACGGGTCGTAGCCCATGCTGACGGCCGCATTATAGACAATGGGATAGAACATGGCACCGGTGGCGGTATTGGAGATAAACTCGGTGATGAACGTGCCCACCAGACAGATGGCCGCCATGATAATGATGGGATTGTTGCCGCAAACGTTCAATATGCCGTTGGCCATCATCTGTGCCAGACCGGTTTTCTCGATGGCGGTTCCCAATACCACCGAACCGGCAAACACCATCAGGATGTTCCAGTTGATGGATTTCATGGCCTGGTCGACCGAGCAGCAATGGCAAAGCACCATCATGAGGGCTGCCAGGAAGGCTGCCTGCAACAGCGTCATCACGCCTAACGACGACAGGGCAATCATGGCAACCATGATGAGCGACGACACGAGCGTCTTCCGTCCGATGTTGGGAAGGTCGGCTGACTCGAAGAACTGCAGCTGTTTCTTCACGTCGCTGCTCAGGCTGTTCATCTGGGGCGGACATTCCACCAGCACGGTATCACCGGCCTGCAACCTGATTTCGCGAGGACTCTGCTCGATGCGCTCACCGCGACGGCTCACGGCAACAAGGGTAAGCTTGTCGCTCGTCTCGTAGCCGGTCTCGCTCCACAGTTTGCCGATAGCCTTGCTGCCGAATCCTATCGATGCTGTCTTCAGCGTTCTGTTTTTGTCCATTTCATCGATACTAAACACGTGGTGGTCGGCATTCACCAGTCCGTGGGTTTTCTTCAGTTCGATGATGTCGTTAATCTGTCCGGAATAGACCAGGCGGTCGCCTCCAAGGATGAACTCATCGGATGGAACGGGAGAGATGACCTCCTTGTCGAAACGCACGATTTCGATGAGCTGGCCGCCCTTCACCTCGTTGAGTCCGGCTTCCTCGATAGTCTCACCTACATGCTGGCAGTCGGTCGGCACCAGCAGTTCCACCGTGTAGTCGCCCGTCGATTCAAAGCCTTCCTCGGGCGACTTGCAGTCAGGCAGCAAGCGCCGCATGGCTATCATCGACAGGATGCCGACACACATACAGAACAGTCCGGGCACCAGCGGCGTGAGCACGTTCATGGCATTTCCGGTTTGTTCGGCATACATTCCCGAGATAATCATGTTCGGCGGCGTTCCGATGAGCGTACAGATGCCACCCATGCCCGAGGCATAGCTCAGCGGGATAAGCAGTTTTGAAGGCGTGATGTTGAGTTTCTTTCCCCACATTTTCACCACATTGACGAAAAGCGCCACCACCGTGGTGTTGTTCAGGAACGAGGAAAGCACGGCCACGGGCACCATCAGCCGCACGATGGCCTTCGGATAAGAGCCCGGCGTGCCCAGCAGATGCTTGGTAATCCATTGCAGCACGCCCGTATGTACAAGTCCGGCAATCACAATGAACAAGGCACCGATGACCACCACCGAAGAACTGCTGAAACCCGACAGCGCCTCTTTGGTGTCGAGCACGCCCGTCACCAGCAAGATGGCGATAGCACCGAGGAAAGCCGACTCTGCCGGCACCTTCGTGAAAATGAGAACGGCAAACATTCCCAGCACGGTCACAATCGTAATCCAGGCATAGAGACTGAGTCCCAAGAAAATAATTCCTTCCATAATCGTCAGTTTATAATTTTTATCATTATCAATACGTTACTGTCTCCTTCTCGCCGGTATTCCATGCGGTCCATGATGCTGCGGGTGAGATGGATGCCCAGGCCGCCGATAGGCCGCTCGTCCAGTTCGGAGGTGATGTCGGCTTCGCCTTGGGTGGTGGGGTCGAAGGGCTTGCCCTTGTCGATAAGGGTGAAGCGGACAGCCTTTGCCGAGTCAGGTAAGTCTGCAACCGGAGCATTGGTGACGTTCAGCTCTATCTCGCCCACCGTGCCCTCAGGATAGGCATAGTTGATGACGTTCACCACGGCTTCTTCTACGGCCAGGTTCAGACTCAGATGGATGTCGTCGGGAATGCCGAACTCCTTGGCCGCACCTTCCATGAACTGCTGCAGTTTGCCCACCTCACTCTTCTTATTGGTCATGAGAATGGTGCGCTTAGGTGCCTGTTTGCCGATGCAGAGGATGGTCAGGTCGTCGCTTTGCTCTGCGCCGTTGGCAAATTCCTTCACCTTTTCGTTCAGCGCGTTCACGATTTCACGTGAAGAAAGACCGCTCATTTCCTGCATGATGCTGATGAGCCGCTCCTCGCCGAACTGGTTGCGCTGCCCGTCTTCGGCTTCGGTGAGTCCGTCGGTATAGACCAGCAGCTTGGTTCCTACGGGGAAGTCCATGCTGTCGCCCTCGAAGTCGAAACGTTCCATGATGCCCAGCGGGATATTGCTTTCAGCCTCCAGCAGGCTGCAACTGCCGTCGGGCAGCACCAGCAGCGGCTGGTTATGTCCGGCGTTGCAGTATCCCAGTCTGTTGGTCTTCAGGTCGAGCACGCCGATGAAGGCGGTGATGAACATATTCGACTCGTTGTTTTCGGCCAGCGTGCGCCCCATGGCTTCGGCAATTTCGTGGGCTGAGTTGATGTGATGGCGACAGGCAATGCGGAACACCCTCATCGTCATGGCCATGTAGAGTGCTGCCGGAATGCCTTTTCCCGACACGTCGCCCACAATGAAGCAGAGCTTGTCGTGGTAGAGATAATAGTCGTAGAGGTCGCCACCCACTTCCTTGGCAGGCAGCAGCGAGGCATGGATATCTATGTCGGAGCGGTCGGGCAGCGGCTGATGCGTCTTGGGCATCATGCTGTGCTGGATGTTGTTGGCAATGCTCAGCTCGCTCTTGATACGCTCGTTGTTGGCCGTTGTCTTTGTCAGTTCGGCAATATGCTCGCTGAGCGACTGCTGCATGTGGACAAACGACTGGCGCAGTTGCCACATCTCGTCCTTCATCGCAAATTCGGGCAACTCTACGTGGAGATTGCCCCTTGCTATTTCGCTGGTCGTTTCCGTCAGTTTCTCCAGTGGGCGGGTGATGTGCTGGATGGCGATGACACACAGGAAAAAAATCAGCAAAGTACCCAGGATGACCGATAAACCGGCAAACGAGAGGATGTCGAAGAGCGAAGCAAAGACGTCGAGGCGCGAACATACCACCGCTACCGACCAACCGGTGGAATGAAGCGGACGATAGACGGCCATCGAGTAGTCCCTGCCTTTCAAGATTTCCATCATGCCCTTCTCGCCATTCAGCATCTTCCGCCCCAAGGAGTCGAGGTCGGGGTCTCCGGTTGCCACGGCCCTCTGAAAGATAGTAACTTGCTGGGCAACGGTGGCTGAATCTTTGCCATAGACCGCCAGATCAGCGTTCGGATGCAACAGATAATGACCAGTGGAATCGAGCAAAATACAATAGGAATGCTTGTAGGGCTTGATGTTCTTAATGATGCGCAGCACGGAATCCTTCTTTTCCGTTTCCGTAAGCGTGGTGTCGCCCATCATCACTCTTTCGGCCTTGCTGATTTGCTCGGTAAGCTGCAGCTCGGCAAACACCATCGTTTTCTCCTTCACCAGGTCTTCCTGGAAATAGACATACACCAGCAAACCCACGACAAAAACCCCGATAACAACGCCCAAAATAGACAAACTCAGCCTGACTCCAATGGTATGCCATGGAGAGAAACCGTCAACAAACTGTCCATTATCGAAGTCGTTATTCATAAGTTAGCCAAGGATTTTGTGCAAAAATAAGAAAAAAATGAGAACAAAACAAGCAGATTCTGTTCTTTTTTTTTAGTTGAGATAAGATATGTTATCTATATATACAAAAAAAGAGAACAGGAAATCAAAAGTAATTTAGTCTAAATTGGTAAGTAATTTAGTCTAATTTGCTCGGTAATTTAGACTAAATTACTTTGAATCCAATCATCAAAAGGTGTGCTTACCGCTTCCCACTGTTTTCCTTTCGCCGTTCATCTTAATAATTTCGGCATCGCATCCTTCCGGAATGTCCACGGTGATGCGCTCGCGGGTGGCATCCACACGGACGGTTCCTGTGGCGGCCATCGTGGAGACTTTCACCCATTGGATGTCGCCAACCAGCTGCGGAGCTATCAGCAGATGACGCATGCCGTGGGTGCCTTTCTGCTGACGGATGCCGCCAATGGTCTTGAACAGCCATTCGTCGGCCTGCCCCATCATGAAGTGGTTTTGCGACGATCCGTTCTCGGGCATCCACTGTTCGGTGAGCGTCGTGGCACCTTTCTTGAGCTGATAACCGTAGCCCGGAGCCTCATCGTGGTTAAGCATTTCAAACAACAATTCATTTAGATTGTTTTCTGCCAATACCTGGAAGAGGTAACGGTTGCCCACATCGCCGGTGGTGAGCCGCGTGCCGTGCTGCCGGATATCGGCAATCAGATGCTGAACGACGGCTTCCTTGTCAGGACAGATGCCCAGGAACAAAGGCAGGGCATTCGAGCACTGGCTGCCAGTTCCGTAGTAGCACGAATCGGGATGATAGAAGGTTTTATTGAACTGCCGCGCTACAAATTCGGCCATTTCATCGTATTTACGGCTTTCTTCGCCCAGACCTTTCATGCGGGCAGCCTGTGCCACATAGCGCAGGTCCATCAGGTAATGGGCAGTGGCCACGAGGGGGATGGGCGTGTTCTTGGTGAATCCACCGGGTTCGATGCCCCGCTGGTCGTACCAGTCGCCCAGTCCGTGACTCACGATTCCGCTGTCGGCACGACTCGTCAGGTAGTCCACATAACGGCGCATGGGTTCGTAGTTGTTCACAATCAGCGTACTGTCACCGTATTGGTCGTAATACATAAACGGCAGGATGATGAGCGTGCTGCCCCATTCGGGCGAATCGTCGAAGAGGTTGCCGAACGAAACATACTGCGGAGCCGTGGTGGGAACCATGCCGTCTGGCTTCTGGGTGTCCACTATATCCTGAATGATTTTGGGGATATAGGTGCGCATGTCGTAGTTATAGAGCAGCGACGGACCGTTCAGATGGTCTTGTTCCAGCCAGCCCAGTTTCTCGCGGTGGGGACAATCGGTCAGCACGGCCTGCATATTCGACCGCTCTGCCCGCTCTATAAG
>JAEEGK010026402.1_pt1 | contig 11824 bp, 7 predicted proteins | sample 8958771 | NCBI WGS metagenome assembly JAEEGK01 (sample SAMN16246547, study PRJNA631951) | gut metagenome | biome: gut microbiome; feature: rumen; material: SC-attached | host: Bos | place: Iran: Karaj | collected 2018-10 | reverse complement strand
CTGCGCTCATGAGCATCTTCTTTGCATTGAAATTCTTTGTTGTCATAATCTTAAATATTTTAATGTTTATACTATTGTTATCTTTGTCGTCTGTTTCTTTTCGACGATGCAAAGTTACGGCGATTTTCTTCCGATTCCAAGAAAAAACGCAGATTCTTCTCATACTTGTGTGGACAAACACCCCATCTTTGGACATATTGAGGAAATAGGCCCCAAAGTTGTCCAAACTACGCCCTCTATGGCACCACATTCTGGTGGCACGAATACGGAAAAGAGGCGATTTTGAAGGAATCTGATAATGTCACACGGTGCCAGGCACGGTGTGTCAGGCACGGTGTGTCATGATTCATTACTGTCTTAATTCTCATATTATTTGCCTTGATAAGTGATCAATAGAACCGACCCCATGATCCATTTGGAGATTAAGACAGAATCTGTCCCCATGACTACAACGAAGAAACGGAAGCTGCGGCTGACTTCCGTTTCCTATTCTCATCTTAGGGGAAAAGATCAATCACCTGTCCCCGCGATCTCCTGCGGACTTCCGTTTCCTGGTTTTATCTTTAAAACAGATCAGAGGACCGTCCCCCGACCCATTTAGTTCTTGCGTCCCTGCGGTAGCAAGCGGCAGAGCCGAGCGCGTATCTTTGCAGCGGTATATTTATCTATACACAGTAGGAACCGACCCTACTGTGTACAGGCGTAACCGGCATTTACCCTCCTTGCCAAAGTAAAACGAGTAGCCAAACGCCAGTCCGATTATATCCTCCTGACAGGGACCTGCCCCTTGTCTGGGTTTGCCGAGCGTACGACGAAAAAAACGGAAGCCGACTGACTTCCGTTTCCTATTCTCTTCTTTAATAAAGATCAAAGACCTAGCCTAGTGCACAAAAAGAAACCTTTTGTTTATTCTTTTCTTCTGCACACTTTTTTACGCCGTCTTGTTCATATCATCGTTGACGCCAGGCATGTAGCCGAAGTCGCGGTCGTATGGGTCGGGGCTTCCAGCCAGAATCTGTGAGCGTCCTTTCAGTTCGTATACCTTCATCGAAGGCTTCTCATATTGTTTCTTCATAATTGTGTCCTCCTTTCCTTATTTAATGATAACCTTCTTTCCATTATTGATATACAGTCCCTTCTTTGTGGGCTTGCCTTCGAGGCGGCTACCGTCGAGCGAGTACCATCCATCGAACTCCATCTCGCCCGTCTTCATGTCCAGCGAGCCGATGCTCGTCGTCTGCCCGTTCGCATCCAGCAGGCGCACAATGATGCTCTGCGGCATCTCCTCGCCGCGCGTCAGGGCGCGGGCATTGGTATAAGCCTCGCCGTCCTTGTAGATCAGGTAGCAGCGCATCGGGGGAACACCAGCACCCGTCGTGGCACGTACGAACTCGCCCGCTGTCACTTCGTGACCCTCCACCGTTGCATCCACCGAGGCAAAGCCATACACATAGCCCGTCATCGGAGCCGTGCCGTAAGTCAGCCGCGTATAGGTGCCGTAGAATTTCCAGTCGCCGCTTGTGGCCGAGCTGGCCGTCAGCGAGGCAGGGAGCGTATATGTACCGCTGAAATCCATGTCGCCCGTTGCACTCGGCATGAAGACGTAAGGCGTATTAGGTGTCAGCGTCTTGCTCACACTTGCCGTCATATTGGCAATATATGTGCTACCGCTCTTCGTGATGCCCGTAAACGTGTAGAACGTGCCACCAGCCGATGTTACGTCGAAGGCGAACGGCACACACACCGTAGAAGCCTTGCCGCTGGTGAATGAGCGCAAATAGGTCACGACAACCTTCTGCCCGGCGTATGCTGACAGGGCCGACAGGTCTTCACCGTCGGTCAGAACGACGGCAGCCGCCGCAGTGGTAAACGTAGCAATAGGCGACCAGAGGGAAGTATTACCACCCTTCACGTTTTGCACCTGACATCCGTATGTGGTGTTAGCGTCAAGTCCTGTAAGGGTAGTACTCTTGGTTGTGATGTCGTTGACGGTCTGCCAGTCAGCGGGGGTAATTTGGATATCGTCCAATCCGACTCCATAGCCATCGTTGTTTGTCATCTTAAAGCCTAACTGGTAGTTGGCAGCAAGGCCTGTCAGCGTAACCTCTTGGTTCGTCCAAGATCCATGTGCTTCTGTGGTGCTCCACAGTTCGTTCCATTCACCTTCAGTGCCCACACGATAGTACACGCCGATGCCATCGATATGACTAACAGCAGCTCTGTTGATATACCAGAAAGAGAGTTTCAGGCTTGTCTCCCCACTTAAATCCATGCTTGGGGTGATAAGATATGTCTGGTTGCCTATATTAGAGGAAGAAGACGGAAACCTTGCATTTTTGTTGCCACTATGGCTGCCACGGTCAGTTTCATTGTCACCTGTTCCTATTGAAAAAAGACCAGTACCCTCTTTTGTCCATCCTGCGGGCATGCTACCACCTTCAAAGCCTTCAGTGAGGAACAGTTTTGTATATCTGACGTTATAACTATCGCCGTTGCCGTTCCAACTGATGGTGGCGGCGGTGGTAGTGATGTTGCTCACGGCCAAGTCTGTAACCTTATCAGTATATTTACTGATGCTCACATTATCAATGGCTGCCGGTGGATTATTTCCTGCACCACCGTCGTTGCGCCAGGCAAAGACCAGATAGTAGTCGCCAGCGGCGACATCGATGGTTGCATCTTTGTGTTGCCATGCCGTAACCCCACTCAGTTGACTCCCACCGTCCAAGGCTATCCAGCCCGTGGGGAGTGACGTAGCATTAAGACCTGTAGGAGCGGTCGTACCAGCAGTGAGCGACTCTGTTGCTGGTTTCAGGGCTACTCTCAGATAGTCACTATTGTTCTCACCGTAGGCCCGCCAGTCGTAGGAGAACTCGAATGTCCCTTCGGTGAAGGTAAGTAACCTTGTGGCATACACTATCGTATTACTAGTAATAAAAGTATAGGCATTGGTTGTACCGCCGTCGTTGGAGATGTAGAGGGCGTGCGTACCGCCGTTGTTGGCAGCGGTGCCCCAAGTCCACTGGTTGGTAAGTTCACCATTGATGAGATCCCATCCGCCGGGACTTTCAAAGTTTTCGCTCCAGCTATTGCCGACGGCAGTGGCTATAGCCGCGGTCTTGAAATGCAACGTTGAGCTCCATTTACCGCTACCGGCATTCTGCACGGCAACATAATAGTCGGTCAACTGGCTGAGACCGGTGATGGTGTAGGTCTTTTCGCTCACGTTGTCGGCACGTGTGGTAGCTGATGCCGGATTAAAGTCGGGATCGGTGCTCCAGGCGATGTCCCAGGCAGATTCATCGCTTATCCAGGTGATGGTAGCCTTTTCGTGCGTGATGTTCGAGGCAGCCAGATTTTTCGGCTTAGACACCACGCTGCTGGAGGGTGTGTAGGTGAATGTGGTCTTTGGGATGAACTTTGACAGAGTTCCTCTATAACATCCAGTATTCTCGTTTTGATCAACACCATAGAAATATGCTTTGTTACAATTACTACTTTTCTCACTGACATTTGTACCAATCAGCAGGTTGCCACCATTGTAGGTATATGGTGTGTCAAATGTCACCGTCATCTCCGTTCCTGTGGCATCCAAGGTTCCGGTATAGACCACGGTGCTGGCATCGGGGCCGACAATACCCGTCAATGTGGTTGCATCAATTTCTTTGAGATACACCTGAAACTTAGCAGTCCAGGCGGCAGTTAAGCTTGTCTTAAGATAAAACTTCAGTTTGGAGATAGTGCCTTCTTCCATATCACCCAACTGTCCTTTGGGGATGACAAACTCGGATTTGGTATCTGACATGTCTGCATAATACCCGTATACAGGGAGATACTGGGAATCATTCGTCCCATCATAAACCGTAAGTGTCTCTGCGCTTGCAGCGGTGTGGCAGCAGAGCGCGACGAGCAGCGTCAGACTAAGGCGCCGCCATGCACCTCCAAAACTTAGTTGCCTGCAGCTGGAGGAGGCTGTTGTGTAAGCTCTTGTTATCATCGAGGGCTTCTCAAACTGTTTTTTCTTTGTTACCATAAGCTAAACTTTTTTTGTTAATACATAAAAACACACTTCATCTTTCTTTGTAGTTATCAGTTTAGCTTGTGAATGGTAGCAGATTATTAATGCGAAAAACGTGATTAAATCTGTTGCGGCTGCAAAGGTAGTGCTTTTATCGTTAATATCAAAAAAAATAAAATAAAGAAAAGTTAAATCGACGAACGGCACAAAATTAACCAATACAATGTAACAGTGGAACGGTTGTTTTGTTATATCCTGATCCAAATTGTTTTTGCCTTGATAATTTGGTGGGTTGCAGTAACTAGAATGTGTTAATCACGGGGTCGGTTCTCCTGATCATTTTCAACGTAAAAAATGATCAGGAGAACCGACCCCGTGATCTCAAAAAAGATCAAAGACAGAATCTGTCCCCATGACTAGGATGACCCACATTAATGAAAAAGTGGGTCAGAGAACCGTCCCCTGACCCACCTCTCCGGTTCCTCCTCTAGCAGTCTTGTTAGTAGTGTCTTGTTGAAACGCCACCGGTTTCCAGCACGATAGGCTATGTCTCGTTCTTGAAGGACACCAGAATTCATTATGTTTTGGGCCTTCGTGCTTCCACAGCCAAGGAACTCGGCGAGCCCATTGTCCCATTGGATTTTACCAGTGAGCAGTTCGTGTTGTGGATGTAAATCCTATGACCTGTATCTGTCTTCATGTAGATTGTACAGCATTTTTTCGTCTTAGTTCTCTATACGGACAACAAAAATACAGAAAAAAACGAAATGGTGTTTTGGATAGTGCTGTCTCCTATATATAATTAGGTTATTTTATCTTTTTATTGGATTAAATCATTCAATTATTGATACTCATTTGATTATTAAAATACGAAAAAAAGGAGAACTTGATAAGAAACTGACAGATTATTAGTATCTTTGCCGCATAATTTATGAGAATGTTTGATATGGAGATAGCATGACATCGTACATCATTTTAGCAGCAGTTCTTGTCGTTTTAGGAATTATCCTGTTCATAACAATGAGAAATCGGCTCAAAACTGAGTCGGACAACTTCGATTATGAGATTTCGCAATCACTCACCATTCCTATACGTAGCAGTTATGACGTTGCATATGAGAAAGCTAAACAACAGAATGAATGTAAGTTTGATGATATAGAAAGTGCATTAGAGAAAGTATTCGATGGGTGTTATGTGTCTGGTTCTGAGGAAGAACATTTTATTGATCAATTTACCTCCGTGTTCAATGATGCCTATACGCTGAAGAGAAAATTAGATACTTTCAAAATTACCCCCTCGTATAGACTGGAGAAACTGATATCTGATTATGGGGAAATCAATAGCCTTGTGAAAAAACATAATGAGGCAATCATAAAATCTCGTCTTGACCAGAATAAAGATTTTTTCGATCATTGTTTGACTTATCCCTTAGACGGACAGCAAAGACGATCTATTGTTTCTGAGGAGAATAACTGTCTTGTGGTTAGTAGTGCAGGAAGCGGGAAAACCTCTTCTATTGTCGGCAAAGTCAAATATCTGACAGAAAGGTTAAATGTCAATCCAGAGAAGATTCTGCTGATAAGCTATACCAACAAAGCTGCAGCAGAACTGACTGACAGGATGGATATACCAGGACTAAGAGGCTATACATTTCATAAACTTGCACTTGATCTCATAGGTCAGGTGACAGGACAGGAGCCTTCTATCTGTGAAAATACTGATGCTCTTTTTGTCAGTATCTATCGTGAACTCCTGAAGAATGAGAATTTTCGTGAGAGCGTCGTAGAATACTTCGTTGACTACCAAATATCCGAAACGGACTGGGAAAAGAGAAAAAGCGAGCGTAGGCAGGATCTTATTGCTCAGAAGGCAAATACGTTAAAGAGCATGTTCCCTGATATGGATGGAAACCCCATTTATGTCAGAAGCCAGCAGGAACAGAAATTGTGTTTCGCACTCTCATCTCTCGGCATTAAATTTCGCTATGAAGAGCAGTATGAGCATAAGGTGGCTGATGAGACTCATGCGCAGTATAAACCAGACTTTTCCATTTATTATGATGATCATGGTAAGATGAGAAGAGCATATCTTGAACATTTTGGTGTAGATGAGCATGGTCTGGTTCCTGTTTGGTTTGCCAAAGATAAAGGCATTACCTATGAAGAGGCAAATGAGCATTATGGCGATGGTATTACTTGGAAGAAAGCTGTTCATGAGAAGTTTGGCACCACCCTCCTAACAACGACTAGTGCTGACTTCTATTATACTGACATAAAAGAGAGTTTGAAAAAGGTGCTTGACAAGCATGGAATACCATATCAGGAGAAGTCGGCTGAGGAGCTATACGACATGATTATCCCTGAAGGTAGCAAGCAGGAGAAGGCTTTTATACGTTTGGTAGTGACGTTTATCACACTGCTGAAGTCCAGCTGCAAATCTCTTGATAAGCTTCTAAATAAAACAGATGACCAAAGGAGTTTGTTCATCATCAAAAACATCTTTAGACCGGTGTACGATCATTATGTGGATGAACTCCGTCGGAGAGGTCAGATAGATTTTACCGATGCTATACTGAACGCAACAGATCTATGCCGCAGACATCATCCGGTACAATACGATTATATTATCGTAGATGAGTTTCAAGATATCAGTGTTGACAGATACCAATTCCTTTTGGCATTGAGGGAAGGCAATCCTCCAGCAAAGTTATATTGCGTTGGTGATGACTGGCAGTCTATCTACCGTTTCTCAGGCAGTGATATGGCGCTGTTCAATAGTTTTTCAGAATTCTTTGGCCCGACAGAAATCAATAAGATAGAGACGACTTATAGATTCGGCGAGCCGTTGGTAAGTCTATCTTCAGGATTTATACAGAAGAATAAGGCACAGATTACGAAGAGTATCCATCCATTTAGCAATAATATAAGGACAGAACTTGCATTTCATGGGTATGAAAGGAATAATTATTGCAATGATATTGGTCAGCTTGTAGATGACATTCCGGAAGACAAATCAATCTTTCTTCTTGGAAGGTATTCGTTCGATGATTACTACCTGTCCTTTACATATCAAAGTGTGAAGGAAAACGGAAAGTTCTATTATGTTATCAATGGTCGAAAAATAGAGTTCCTTACTGTTCACAAGTCTAAGGGTTTGGAGGCAGACTATGTCATTATACTTCAGTGTAACAAAGATATATATGGCTTTCCATCACAGGTTAGTGATGATCCCGTTTTAGATATCGTGCTAACCAAAAGTGACAAATTCCCATTTGGAGAGGAACGCAGACTGTTTTATGTAGCTATTACAAGAGCAAAGATTAGAACCATAGTTATGTACGACAAGCGATATCCGTCTGTTTTTGTTGATGAGTTCTTGAATCCGGAAAAGGTTACAGAGAAAAGTTATGCTGTACATCCTAATGCTAATAAAACATGGACAAGAGGTGAGGACAGACTTCTTTTGGCTATGTATCAAGAAGGAAAAGACATCAAGTATATATCCCGTAAAATGGGAAGAAGCCAGACATCAATAATAATGCGTCTTGGAAAACTTGGCGCAGGATAATTATAAGTGCCTTATTGTTCTGGTGAGACTGTTTGTTATCGCAAAAATTTATTTTAACATTTGGTGGAATCAACAATTCTTTGTATTTTTGCAGCCGGTTCTGGTGAGGATGATTTCCTAAATTAATTAGGATTATTTTCTTCTAACAGGAATAAGAAACAAGGCTGCCATGATGCTGAAATACCCAAAATCAGACAGAATGAAATGAAATAATGTGTAACAACAATAGAGTTAAACGGCTTTTAAGGCAAATAAAAACAGAGAGTTACGGTATGATACGGCATAATAGTCTCCATCCCTCTCTCTCCGCAACGTAAAAGGGACCGGCATCGCAGCGATGTCAGTCCCTTTTTCTCGTTATTCACTTCTCACTTTTCACTTCTCACTGCCCAAAGGGCCCCAGTCCCATGCAGCTCGTGGTGGTGATGGCCGTCAGGAAGGCCGTGAGTGCGGCTACTATGACCTTCACCGCAATCTCAATGATCCTCTTTTTCATAGGCCTAGTCGTTCGTCAGTCCGTCGCCACCGTCACCGCCGCTGCTGCCGGAATTGATCACGAGGGTCGAAGCCTGGGCAGGCATAGCGAAGCTACCAGAGTAGACACCACCGTCCGCGGTCAGCTCGATGGTCGAACCGTTGATGGTTGCAGTGGGCGTTGCACCGCTGGCGGGAGTGATGCTGATCTCCACCTCATCGTCCTCGTTCAGAGAAGCGCCAGAAGTCACGGCGTTGCCATCATGAGTCACACTTGCACTACCGCTACCGGTCTTGCTGATGGTCAGCGCATAGCCCGTGGGCTGATTCTGATTGCCCTGCTGGCCCTGGCCGCCCTGCTGCGTCTCGCCGCCTTCAGAGCCCTCAGAGCCCTCTTCGTCGGCGCTGATGATGCCCCAGGCCGAAAGCGGGGTGCGCAGGGTGTAGCTCTTCTCCTTGCCACCGATGACCTTCTTGACGGTCTCCACGAGGTAGGCGAACTGCAATGAGCACTGATCCTTGAACTTCTTCGAGGTGATCTCCTCACCCTGGGCGTTCTCGGGGATAAACACGAAGTTAACGCCGGCAACCATGTTGTTGACACCCATGCGGAGGGCATCCTCGATCGTGGCGGCGCCGTTCTTAACAGAGGTAACAGTAGGGCGGAAGGTGCCCAGACCGTCGAGCTTCACGGGCTGACCGTGACTCATCATCTCCTTGAGGCACTTCACGATGGCTGCCAGGACGAGCTGCATGAACTCGAGCGTCACCAGCGTGCCGCCGTGCTCAGAGACGTGCTTGGCGAAACCCTTGGTCGAAAGGGTCTCCTTCGACTCGGCCTCAGGGTAGTAACGACCCTCCATCGGCGAACCCTCTTGGGTGTTCTTGCGGAGGTTTACCAAAAAAGCAATGTTTTCCTTTGCCATAATTGAAAAATTTTAAAAGAGTGAAACAAAAATGTTAATTTTAAAACCTATTGAAGATTCTGTTGCAAAGATACGCAGAATTCTTCGTAAATACAAGCTTTTCCGGTCTTCGATGCCACTTGTGGAAACCTATGGATACTTAATGCCACTTATGGCCACTTTTCATGCTAAAATATTTGCATAATTCAGGGGTTTTTAGTATCTTTGCAGTATGAAAACAACCACAAGATCATACGGACGAATGGAGTTGGCGCAGGCCTATTTTCCCGCCATCACTCCCCGCGCGGCCTGGAAGAAGCTCAAGTCGCTGCTCATCGACGACCCCTCCACCTCTCATCTGGCCCGTCTCACCCGCCGCACCTTCCTGCCGGCGGAAGTCGCCACCATCTTCGCCGTCCTCGGCACACCTTGAAATCGGTAAGAAATGTTTACGCGTGACAAGGGATGGCTTTGGGGTTTCTGACGGAAAGCCCGGGGTTTCTGGTATTCCGCCCAAGCCTCCCTGTGAGGGCGGTCGGGGGGTTCTGCGGACAGGTCTCTGAGCCTGCAAAATGAGTTGATTGAAGATTCTTTACACGACCGCTGCTCCCTCCTGCGTCATTTCATTATTTCATAATTTCATAAGCATTTTCTGAAATAATGAATCATAGATTTCTATATATTATATATATTATAATATATATAATATATAGTGTAACAGAGGGACGGTTCTTTTGTTATATCGACATCGAGCAATGTAACAAAAGAACCGTCCCCCTGTTACACACACAAAATACACCTTTATGAAATTATGAAATATGAAATGATGAAATGGATGCGCGGAGAGCCTAGTAACATTATTTAACATTGCGAGACCCTAAAATTTCTCCCGTCAACTCATTGCAGGACCAAATATTTATATTATCTTTGCACCCGAAAGGACGAAATCAAAGAAATTGAGTCATGACAAGGATCAATGCTGTGCATCATTCCGTGTCTGTCCCCCTAACCGCTGAGCGCTGCGGGCAGGCACTATCGGCCCCCATCCGACGTATAAAGACCTCGGGTGACGGTCACACGGCGGCGATTCCTGAAACGGTCATCATCGGAGATCGAGGCCACCATCCACTAGCGGGATACACTGCCCCCAAATCGGCCTCTTTGCTACACACATTATTCAAATATTTAATCAAGCAACCCCTCCGTCACGATGACCACCGACACCCCCTTCAAGAAGCCCCGTCGCTGCAAGCTGAAGATCACGCATGACAACGTGCTCCAGGGTTTGGAGTGCGCCTGCGAACTCTATGGGTTGGACACCGTGAAGCTCGTGTACCAAGTGATGAACGCGATGTATGTGGAGTTGCCCGGCTGGCCTGAGACATCCGTAGAGATACAGCAATTCCTGATCCGTAAGAGCAATGAGCAGCAGCTGAAGCTGCATGATGAGAAAATGGAGGAGCTGCTGGCCAGTGCCTCGAAGACCCTGCTGCTCAATCTGATCTGCAACGAGAATATCAACACCAACGAGAACAACAACGAGGCCTCTGGCATCCGTCAGGTAGACCAGCTGAATCTGGCCGACATCATCAAGAAAATCACTCACACCAAAAAAGAATAATTACCTATGGCAAACAAAAAGAAAAAATCCCTGCTGGAGCGTCTGTCCGGACTCCTGAAGGACGCAAAGATCGGACAATTGAACATCATCGACGGCAATGTCAACGAACTCTGCTACAAGAAAGAATCCGCCGCCACTGATAAGAAATCCGCCACTCCGCTCACCCGTGAGGAACTGGCCAAGGCCGTGGCTGCCGTCCAGACCTACATGTGGGGCGCCAGTGCCTATGCGGTGCTCTTTTGCGAGTGCCGTGACCATCGCGGCTATCCCAACAACAAGTCGCAGTTTGAGCGCGAGGTGGACGCCATCGCCCAGGAGCTGCACCTGAGCTGGGGCTGTCGGCCGGGGACGTTGTCGGATGCCTTCTGCGACAATCCCTATTACAACTGCAAGGTTGACAAATGGCGTGAGAACGGTGCCAAGGACCGCTCGCTGTTCCTGCTGGAGAAGTTCCAGACCGAACTTCCGTAATGTAACAGGGGGACGGTTCTTTTGTTACATCGCTCGATGTCGATGTAACAAAAGAACCGTCCCCCTGTTACATATCGTTTAATTGTTGTTGCATTATTTCTGCAAATTCCTTGCGGGCGGCAGCCATATCTTTAAGGAAATCCTCACTTGTATGCAGGCGGACATAACAGGCCGAGGCCAGCAGTCGCGAAGCGTCGGTGTCGCTCTGCCAGTGGTATCCGGCTATTACGCGGCTCTCGCCCCACTCGTAGCCCTTCTTGAGGATTCCGTCCTGTGCATCAGGGTTGATCTCGCTAAGCAGCAGAGCCATAGCCCATCCACGCAAGGTATGCCCCGAGGGGTATGATCCGGTATTGCGCAACTCGTCCTCTTCAGCAGGGATGAGCGTGGGTTCGGAAAACACCACATAGGGTCGTCTCCGTTTATAAGTTGTCTTAAGGTTCGAGGCACTCAAGCGCATAGTGACCACTCCCAAATTGAGAACCTTGAAGATGGCGGGCGTCTTGTCTTTAGAGATCTCCATGCCGAATACGGGGCTGAACTCACGAGCCATCTCCCCGATGTCTATGACCACGTCACGTATGGCCTGCTGGGCCCTCAGAGAATCCTGACGCCTGCTCTTGCCCCAGACGTACTGTGAGATGTCATACAAGTACTGCGTCGATGACGAATCAGGCGGTGCCGGCAGAAAAACCAAGCCATTGGGCAGCTCAGTCTTGTTGAAATACAGTTCGCTTGGAGTGGGATCCTGTGCCTGTGCTGTCATAC
>JAEEGK010026401.1_pt1 | contig 11825 bp, 8 predicted proteins | sample 8958771 | NCBI WGS metagenome assembly JAEEGK01 (sample SAMN16246547, study PRJNA631951) | gut metagenome | biome: gut microbiome; feature: rumen; material: SC-attached | host: Bos | place: Iran: Karaj | collected 2018-10 | reverse complement strand
ACTTATAAAAAAAAAAATTCTTAAATGTTTTAATGAAAAAACTGAAGGAATAAGCATAAGATATGGAGAAGAAAAAGAACATTAATTAACAATATTAGATTCTGCAGTACAAGAAACACCATTATTAAAAATTAATCCTAAAATATAATTTTAAATATTTATTATGCATTTATTATTAAACTAAAAAAAAATTAAATTTTTCTTTTTATTTTATAAAATTTATATAAAAGATTATTAAATATCAATAATTTTTAATAAATTTTTTAATAAATAATTAAATTTATTTTATAATATAAATTTTCAATAATAATTATATTTTAAATCAAATTTATAAAATATTTTTAAAATATTTAAATAATGAGCTCAAATAATATAATAAAAAATTTAAATAATGAAGAAGAAGAAGATGATATCGTAAATTTAAATATAAAAACTAATCCTAAAAGTAGTTCTTCCAATATTGACAATGATGAAATAAATAAACAAAATTTAATTTTAGACCATTCAAATTTATCAATAATTGATTTAGTAAATAAATTAAAAGAAAAATTATTAATTTATGAAAATGAAATTCAAAAATTAATAGATGAAAAAATTAAATTACAATTAGAAATAAATAATTTACAATTAACTATTGCTAAAAATAAGAAAAAAAATCAAATTTCTGAAAATTCGAACAATAATAATGATAATAATTTAGTGTCTTTAATTGATATAAACACAAAATTAATAAAAGATAATAATGAAATGAAAAAAGAATTAAATTTATTAAAAGAATTAATAGATAAACAAAAAATATTAATTGAAAATTTAAGTATAAATCCACCTCAAAATAAAATATCAACAACAAATAGTTCAGAAATTCAATGTAAAAATTGTGCACAAAAAAACGAAGAATTATTGAAATTAACAAATGAAAAACAAGAAATTTGTGTTGCAATTAATGAATTAAAAAAACAATTAGAAGAACTTAAAAATAATGAAAAAAAAAGAAAAAATAAAAAAAAGAAAAAAGAAAAAATTAATAAAAATGATTCATTACCAAGTATTGAACAATATTTTATATTAAATAATAAATTTCAATTAGTTGATTCAGAAAGAAATTTATGGCATATGAAAAAATGTCAAAAATTTCAAAATTATAAAGAAAAACATAAAAATGAATTTTCTTCTTCTGAGGATATTTTAAAGGCATTTGTAGATTCATATGAAACAAAAAGTGATGATGAAAATTCAGCTTCAGAATCTGAAAAAAAAAATAATATTATTAAAAATAATAATAAACCTCCAACTCCAAATAATAATAATATAAAAAATGAAATTAATCAAAACAAAGAAATTTTAAGTTTAAGCGAAGATAATAAAGATATGAATAAATTTAATAAAAATAATAATAATAAAGAAGACGAATCTCTATCATTATCAGATAATGATTAATTAATTTTAAATATATAATTATTTATTATAAATATTTAATTATTTAATTTTTATTTTTTAAATAATTAATTAATATCAATATAAATAAAAATTAAAACAGAAAAATTATGGAATCCAAAATATACGTTAAAGAAACTTGTTCTATTAGTTCAGCAGGATCAGGAGAAAATCATGTTCCTAAGCAAAATCAAGATTCTTTTCTTGAAATGAAAAATATAAATAAAAATCCAAATTTTCACATTTTTGCAGTATGTGATGGACATGGTTTACAAGGTCATTTAATCAGTCAATTTATAGTTAAAAGATATAAGTCTTATATAGAAGAAAATGAGAATTTAAAAAAATTAGATACAACAGATAAAATATATAACTTTGTCAAACAAAATAATTATGAATTCATAAAAAAAAGTATAGAAGCAATGGATAGTGGAGTGAAAAAACGTTATAAAGAAGAAAGCATATATTCAGGATCTACAATGGTAATGGTATATATTATTGGAGAACATATAATATGTTCTAATATAGGAGATAGCAGAGCAATTTTAGTTAAAAATCATAAAGATGTTATTGCCTTAAGTGAAGATCAAAAGCCAAATAATGAAAGTGAAAAAAAAAGAATTGAAGAAAAAGGGGGAGAAGTTAGACAATTAGAAGATGAAGATGGTCCGATTGGACCATATAGAGTATTTTCCAAAGGACAACAATATCCAGGTATTGCTATGAGTAGATCTATAGGAGATATTTTAGCTAGTGATATAGGTGTTATATGCTTGCCAGAGATAAAAGAAGAAAAAATAGATGATACTTGTAAATATATTGCTTTAGCTAGTGATGGAGTTTGGGAATTTATAAATAATGAAAAAGCTGCACATTATTTAAATAAGTATCCCAAAAGTTTAGGAATTAAAGAAGCTATTGAAGGTTTAATTAAAAAAGCTAAAGAATATTGGGACAAAGAAGATGTTGTTTGTGATGATATAACTGTTATAGCTGTATATTTTAAAAAATAAAAAATAAATATAAATTTTGTTTATAATATTTTTATCTATAAGTATATATAAAATATTAATTCTAATATTTAAATTTTTCTTTAAATAAATTTCATCAAAAATAGAAAAATAAAATAATTTTAATAAATAATTAATAAATTAAGATGATTATTTAAAAATTATTTAAATATTTCGATTAAAAATTATACAACATTTAATATTTTAATTTATTTAATTTATAAATTTAATTTAATAATTTAAATAATATTTTTAATATTATTAATTTAAATAATTAATATTTTTTTTCATTTATAAAATTTCATATATTTTAATATTCATTTGGGTCAATAATAATATATCTATTTTTTATATTTTCCAATCTTTTCCAAGAATTTTTCAATAATGGTTCATATATAAAATCATAATTTTTATATAAAGTATTAATTCTTTCTAAATTAAATTCTTTCAGATATTTAATTTTTTTATTATTTTCATTACTATAATCCAAAATATAATTTCTTAAATTATTTCCTTTTATAAATATAAATAATCTTTTAAATTCATTTCTTATTAAATTCCAATAAAATAAATATGTTTGCTTAACAATAATTTGAAAAATATTTTTTTCTTTTTTTTTTAATATTTTTGTTTTCAACCAATTAAAATACATTACTCCAAATCTAAATACATTCTTACTAATTTCATTATAATTTAAAAAAAAGGTTAAAAATAATTTTGTTCCATTTTTATCAATAACATATTTTAATTCTTTTATATCAATATTTTTTTCTTTTAAATAATCTAAAAGTTCTTTACTTGAAGAATTTTGTTCAAAATTAAAAACATGTTTCAATGAATAAAGGTCATATTTATTATTTTTTATAAATATTCCGTTTTTTTCCATTAATTCATCATTAGAATAAGTTTGATTAGGATAACCAAATAAATATTGTTCATTTATTCTAAATTCTCTTGTAACTTTAAATATGAAGTTTTCTCCATCATATTCTAATTTAGTACTATTTGTAAAATTTTTATTTGGAATATTTAAATATAAAGGATAAATATTACATACATCCATATAAGGAAATAGAACACTTTGTCCATTTATATAATAAGTATGACGTAATACATAATAATAAATATGTGTATATAATTTAAAAGTAGGTTTATTAAATTTATAAACATCAAAAAATATTATTTGACCTATTTGAATTAAATCTGATAATTCTTGATGATTAAAACTTTTTCCAGTGAGTATTAATTCATTTAAAGCTTTATCTTCTAAAAAGGCTTCATTATTTTTATTATCTTCAATTGGAAGTAATTCAACTAATTTTTTCATTGGAAAAATGTCTTTATTTATTTTGTCGTTTGTTAATAAATAATATATACAAAATGTTAATATATATCTAGTTTTTTTTATGGTATCATTTTTTCTGTTTGTAATATATGTTATATTATATATTAATCCACTTTTATTTGGATAAAAACAATATTCACTTGATAATACATCTGAATTTTTATATTTAAATATTGTTTCATTCTCACTTAAAAATTTTCCTGCAATACATTTTGTATGATTTTTTTTCCCTTTAAGAACTAAAATATTATTTTTTGAATATTTAGGAAGATTATCAATAGATTCATTAAAATAATCATTTAAAATATATGAATTAGAAAAAGAAAAAAATAAAATAAATAAATATAAATAAAAAGCTTTTGGCATTTACTAAATTAATATAATATTTATATTAAGTTAATATTTATATATATTAATTATTTTTGTTATTTGATAGCTAAAATCAAATTATTTTCTGTAGTATATTTATTTTCACAATATTTCATATAAAATACTTTAAATCCTTTATTTATTAAACACATACATCTTGAAATATCAACAATATATTTTGCAATAAGACCTATATATTTTTTATTAATTTTATTTTTAATAAAAAATTCTTCATGTAATTTTTCTTTTTCTTTCTTATTTTTTTTCTCTTTATTTGTTATTTTTCCAAAAATCCAACTTGTTGCTTTAAATAAATAAATTATTTCTTTATAATTCATTTTTAATGTATTATAATAAAAATCTAAATTGTTTAATAATTCAACTTTACATATATGATGACAACAAGTTGCCATACAAATTCCTTTTATTTTATCAAAATTTTTATAATTAAATAAACAAGTTAAACTTAAATCAAAAGCACAACCACAAATATGTTTTGCTATTCCAATAAAATAATAATCTTTTAATAATATTGATTTAGTTTCTTCATCAATATTTAATTTATTTATATCATCCAAATAATTCATATTAAAATTAATAATATCTGTTCGATATCTAATCATATGTTTTGATACTTTATCTAATTTATATCTTAAACCTTCTCTTTCTAATAAAATATTTATAGAATTTTGATTTGTTATATTATTTATTTGTTCACTTAACCCACCTTTTCCTGCTCCAAATTCAATTGATATACAATTTTTTGTGTTTACAGTAATTAAATTTGAATTTAATATTAAAGAACTAATTGCAATTTTTTGAATTTCATGTTTTAAGCTATGATTTAATTGTTCAGTATGATTTAAATCATTTTCAAAATCTATATTTAATCCACTTATTTTATAAAATATATTTTTATTTTTTAATTCTTGTTTATTAAAATTTTTATTAATAAACTCTATTAAATTATTTTTATTGACATAATCTTCATATAAATTTTTACAAATTTCATATACATTTATTATTTTATTTATATATCTTTCATATTCTTCGATTTCTAAATCTTCATATTTTGATTGATATAATTTATTTAATTCTTCATTTGTTATATTATATTCTAAAAAATTAATTTGAGGTTTATTAAAATTTTCTAAATACCAAGGATTTTTTTTTTCTTCATTTTTATATGCTAATGTATTACAAGTTTTTAAATGTTGTTTAAATTTTGATTTTAAAATTCTATGTTTTGAATCGTAAGGACAAATACAAAATTCTTCTTTTGATTCATTTGAAGGAATGTGATAAATACAAAATTCTGAATTATTAAATTTATTAAAATGACAATATCTAAATTTATGAATTAAATAATATTCACATTTTGAAGAATCAGGATTTTTAATAGGAATTATTTTTTCTTTTCCTTTATAGATTATTTTTTTTGTTTCAATTGTTTCTTTTTCCATAAATTTTATTTAATAATATTAAATATAAATTATACAAAATTTTTAATAAAGAAAAAATACAAAAATTATAATTTAAAAAACACTTTATTTATTTATAAAAATAAAGTTTTTTTATAAATAAAATTCAAAAATATGAATTATTTTTTTTCATTTCAAGAACCTTTTCCAATTTTTTTATTATTTCCTATTTTTTATTTTTTATTTATAACAAGTAAAAAATTATTAGCATTAATATCTTGTTTAATAATTATAATAACATGTTTTTTAGCACTAATTTTAGAAAATTATAAATACATTGATTGTTGGGTTTATATAATAATATGTTTAGCTTTATTAAATATTAAATTAAAAATAAGAGAAAATTTAACAAAATATATTTCAAATAAAAAAAATAAATTAAGTAAATTTGAAAAATCAATTTATAATAAATTTTATAGTCAAATATTTAGTAAAGATCAATTTAAATATATTTTTGATAAAGGAAAAATGGTAAAAGTAAGTTCAAAATATACATTTATTAAAGAAGGAGAATTATATGATAAAATATTTTTTTTTGTTAATGTATCAAAAGATAAAAGTTTAATATTAAGTTCTAAAAATATAACAATTGATTATTTAACAACAGGCGATTGGATAGGAACTGCGCAATTTTTATTTTTTCAAAAGATAGAAAGTTATGATGGTCAAAAATGGAGCATATCATTAAATTCAACTTATAATTCTGAAATTATATTTTATGAATGGAATGTTGAAAATTTTAAAAATATATTTTTATATGTAAGAGACAATCAATTATTGAATAAATTATTAATAATTTGGAACATACAAATGAGTGAAAAGGTTAAAAAATATTATAATGACTTATATAATTTATGTCCTAAAATAAATAATATAAGTGAATTGAAAGTAAAATCTAAAGAAAAAGGAATGGCATCTTTTTTTTCAAGTGTAGTTTTTGAAGATTTTAATAATGATAATGAGGAATCAAATTTATTAACAAATAATATATAAAATTTTTTTTCAATGTATTATTTGTAAATATTATAATTATTTAATAAATTTTAAAATTTTTATTTATAATTCAAATTAATTTTAATAATATTTTAATATATTACAAAAATAAAAAATAAATAGTGATAAAATGCCAAAACAAAATTTACCTGAAAATATAGCTAAATTAAAATTTAATTTAGATAAAGGAAATAATTTAGTTGATTATTTTGTTATATGTGGAGTTGATCCTTCAATTTGTTTAGATGATACATTATATAATACAGAAAATATGGATCTTTTATTAAATAAAGAAATTAAAGCAGAAATATTATCAAAATGTCCAACATTTGATAAATCAATAATTAGTATTGATGAAGGAATTTTAGATTATTGTTTTCCGAAAGGATTTAAAATAATTTATACTAGAAAACAACCAAATATGGAATATTTTTCATTTATTTTAGATAATAATTTATATTCTTTTGACCATCCCCAAAAATATGTTACTTGCCTTTTATTTTATGAATGTCTTAAAAAATATAAAGATTTAAAAAACAAAATAGAAAATAAAAATGATACATATTCAGTTTTAAATGATAATGAAAGTGAAATGAGTACTTATACTGAATTTAATAACAAAAAAAATGATTTAGATATATCAATTTATAGCAAATCTAATTTATCATTATTAAATGAAAATCCAAATTTAATTCACAATTTTTCAAAAACAGTTAATAAAAAAACTGTAAATAAAATTAAATATTTTTATATTCCAAAATGTATATGTTTTGTATCTATTTATCCTTTTTTAAATTATCATAAAATTTTATTAGAAAATATTTTTAGATATACGCAAAATAATGTTCAAATTCCTATTGAAAAAATTATTCAAAATTTAATAATAGAAGTTCCTGTTCCTCCAAAAGGTTTATATTCTATAGAATATTCTTTATTTAATAGAAATTTAAGTTTAATAAATAATCCTCCAAATAAATTGCCAAGTATTCATTTTAATTTAAAATATTTATTTATAAAATTAAATATTGAACAAATTTTTGAAATTTTAAGAAATATTTATTTTGAACATAAAATTTTATTTTTTAGTAAACATTTACATTCATTATGTAATATTATATTATCTTTTTTAACATTAATTTATCCTTTAAAATACCCTTTTCAAGTAATAAGTTATTTACCTAAACATAATTATAATATTTTAGAAAGTATTTCACCTTATATTTTTGGTATAAATGAAAATTATTCAGAAACTTTTTTTGAAGATAATAATTTAGATATGACCGGAGTAACAATTTTTTGTGTTGATATAGATAATAAAAGTTATAAATTATTTACTAATGAAAAATTACCGAAATTACCAAATAAAATACAAATAAAATATGAAAAAGAAATAAAACAATATTTAAATTCATATAAAAAATTAGAATTAATAAATGAGAAAGAAGAAATAAAATTTAATGAAGGTATATTTAAAAATTTTTTTGATTTTAATATTGAAATATTAAAAGGTTTTTATGAATGTTTAAATAAAAAATATTTTAGCTCAAACGAGAATTTTCAAAATACAAATATAAATACTTTATTTAAAGTTGATGAATTTATTAATAATCATTCAAGTAATGAAAAGTCATTTTATACAAAATTTGTAAATGATAGTCAAATGTTTGCGGATTTTATATATAAAACTATGATTCCAAAAAACAATAGTGAAATAATAGATATTTTATTAATTAAAGATGAAATAATAGATGTAACAAATAGAGATAAAATTTTTGGAAAAGAAAATCTTAATTTTTTACCATTAAAAAATTATAATATAATTTATAAATATTATGTTCCTAAAACATTAGATTTGACTCAAAATGAAAAAGATATATTAATTAATTCAGATGTAGTTACATTATTAAAAAAAGGTCAATTTATTGAAAATAATTATAATAGATTAATTATGAAATATTATTTATTTCCTTGTTTAAATTTAGAATGTTTTTTTAGTAATAATTGTATAAATGATTATATACCACCCCCTGTTTTTAGTGAAGAAATAGATGCTATAAATATAGATATAATTTCCACGTCAAAATTAACAGATATTCAAAGTAATTTAAATTTAGAAATGTTAAATAATATTTATTTAACTTGGTTAGAATTATGGTCTTTTTCTTTTTGGTATTTAAAAAAAGAAGAAAGAAAATTTTGGTTTGATGAAATGTTAAAAGTTTTAGATAAAGTAATTCATCATGAAATGGAAATATTTAATTTATTATTTGATACATTATCAAAACAAAATGAAGATGAAATGATATTAAAATTATATCAAAAATTAATAACTAAAAAATTAAATGTTACATCATTTATATATTCAATTATATCTAAATTATTAGATAGAAAACAAATAGAACAATTAATAAACGATAAAATGAAAAATAATAAAGATTTTTATTTTAATGATCCATATTCATTTCCATGCAAGCGAACTAAAAAAACAATTTCAGAAGGATGTGTTTTAACAGAAAATATATATTTTTATAAATATAATTCATGTAGTGAATGTACTGAAAGTATAAACGTATATAATTTAAGTAAAAATTTTGAAGATATGAAAAAGGATGAAATGTGGGCAAAATGTGAACATTGTAATGAATATATTTTACCTAAAATAATAGTTAAATTTGGAAAAGATTTAAATACTCAAGGAATTTTTAATGGAATTGTAGGAAAGACTTCAACTATTGAAGAAGTTGTTTTACATTCTCCTTATAATTTAAAAATTAATATTAAAAATGGGCTATTAAATGAATATGGAATTAATTTAGATATAGAACATTTTAAAATACAATTTACTTCTCTTTTTTGGAATGTAATTTGGTATTTTAGTTTAAATAATTTAAATTATGATTTTATTTTTCCTCATTATTATAAAGATTTAGATGAAAGAAAAGTTAAAAATGATAATAATATAAGAGTTAGTTTTATTCATAATATTGAAATAGAAAAAGAAAATAAAAAAGAAAAATTAAATAAAAAAAATAAAATAAAAGAAAAAAAATTTAAATTAAATAAATTATCAATAAATTTAGAAAATGAAATTAGTTATATAAAAAAAACTAAAGATTTTAATCTTGAAGCATATTTAGATTCAAGTAAAATTGTTTCTATAAAAGATTTAAAAAATAAAATTTATAAAAAATATAATTCTTTAAAAAGTGAAGATGGTATTAATCCTACAAAATTATTAGATAATACTGTAAATTATGAAGAATTGTCTAGAATAACTGAATTAGATTCTACAAATGAAAATTTTCAATCAAAAAAAATATTTGACAAATTATATTCTATAAACGAAGAATAAAATTTAAATGATAAAAAATAAATAAAATATTTTAATTATATATTTATATGTAAATAAAATAATAATAATAATAATAAAAATAAAAAAAAAATAATTAACAAAAATCTTTATTACAATTTAACAATTTATTAATAATTAACATATTTAATAATTTGTTATATATATATAATACTAATTATATAATAAATATTTAATTTTAATTAATTTTATTATAAATTCGCTTTTTTAATTTAAAATATATTACAACTTGCACTATTATTTTTATCTTTCCTATCTTCTTCATCTTCTGTATCAATCGAAGAATAACTTGCTAAAATAATTGTTTTATTTAATTCAATTGATTTAATATTTTCTTTTATTTCTTCAAAACCAATTTTATTTTTACAAGAAACACTAAAATAAGTACAATTATCTATAGTTTCAACATATTTTTTAATTTCATTTTCTTCTATTGCTTTATTTTCAATATCATTTTTATTTCCTATTAAAAAAATAGGTAAATTATTATTATCATTAATTAAAGCATCTAATGTGAATTTAATTAAAAATTTTGCATGTTGATAAGAATAATAATCATTAAAACTAAATAAAATAATTAATAAAAAAGTTTGACCAATTTCTTTTTTATAATATTTCGTAAATTTAAATGATTCATCATCTGTTAAATCTTTAAATATATATGTTTTTTCTGATATTTTATATTTATTAGTTGTTATACCTAATTTTGATTTTGAATTTTCATCAAATTCTTCGTCATTAAAAACTTTAATAAAATTCGTTTTTCCTACATTTTTATAACCTAAAACATAAATTATATTCAAATCAATACTGTTACTTATTCTTTTACTCATATTTTATAAATTAAAAATAATTTTAAAAATAATAAATAATAAATAAATAAAAATACATATTCATTATTTATAATAAATTTATAATGATGAATATTTATTTCTAGATTTTAATATCCAATTTTCACAAAATTTAAGATTTTGAATACATTCTTTTTCATATTTAATTCTATAAACTTTTTTTTTCTTTCCTTTAAATTTTTTATAAATGTCTTCTTCTATTTTAAGTAAATTTTTTCCTTCAACTTGTAAATCAGCTAAATTATTTGTTTTATTTACAAAATTTTTAAATGAAGGAGAATTATTTGAAATAAACTCAGTTAAATTTCTTGATGAATAAGGAGAAAAAGATTTAATATTAATATTATTACTACTATTATTATAGGAACTGTTATAATTATTATTATTATTATTTTCATTATTTATGTTATTTTCATTTTCTAATGTAAAATTGCTATTCCAATTTGGATTATAAATATTATCTGTTGTTATTTGATATTTTTTTTGTAATTTAACCCATAAAGGTTTTTTATCAGTTCCTACATTTACAAAATCTCTTTTTGTTCCTTTAAAATGTTTTGGAATTCTTAATGAAAATGCCCAATTTTGTAATCCATTTCCAATTCCAGTATTATTTTGAGAAGAAATGTAATTAATATTTTCTTTTTTTAAAATATATAAATCAGAATTATTTAATAATAAATTTTTTCTAAATAAATTTTTATTTTTTTTATTCATATTTAAAAATTTATATGTTCTATTTTCAAATTCTTTCCTAAAATTATTAATATTTTTATTTAAATTTAAATGTTTTTCTTGTAAAATTAAAGATTTTTTAATATAATTATCATAAACTTTAGGACATTTAATTCTATTTATAATTTTATTTTTATTATTATTTTTATTTTTTTCAATATTTTCTTCAAATTTTTTAAAAATTAATTCATTTTCTTTATCATATAATTTTGTTTTTTTTATTTAAGTTTCATTTAA
>JAEEGK010026400.1_pt1 | contig 11825 bp, 6 predicted proteins | sample 8958771 | NCBI WGS metagenome assembly JAEEGK01 (sample SAMN16246547, study PRJNA631951) | gut metagenome | biome: gut microbiome; feature: rumen; material: SC-attached | host: Bos | place: Iran: Karaj | collected 2018-10 | reverse complement strand
TATTCTCATAGCCTGTTCGGCGATAAATTTCAATAATTCCTTTTCGTCCTCCAATGTTGTATGACCATTTTTTGCAATAATCTTGCCATTTGCGATGACGAGTCTTATGTCCATCACGTCTTTGTTGTACATAAGGTGCTTCACAAAGTTGTCCTTGTCGAGGTTGAAGGGCGAATTGTTTTCAAAGACAATCAGGTTGTTGTCGCCGTCGCCTTTGAAGCCGTTGGTTTTCAGATATTTGTGAACGGCGTTGAGACGCTTGTATGCATTGCGGAGGTCTATTTCGCTGTCTGTCCTGATTGCCTGAAAATATGCGTGCCTCATTGCGTCTGGCATCGACACCGACGAAAAATCCGAACCCAACATCACAATGTCGTCGAGCCAAATCGAATTGAAAGGCTGTATGCCGCGTTGGAAATTGCCATACGGATTGTGCGCAATCCACACCGGCTTGTTTTTGATGTAGTCGCGCTCGGTGTCGGTAATTGCGTTGCCGTTTGCCAAAATCGTGGATGAATAGTCCATCAGCCCCGCCTCGTAAAACCTCAGTATGACGCTCCTCCGGTGGTCGCGCATCGTGTTGGTTTGGTCGATGTTGTCCTCGGCGGCGTTCACGAGAAGTCCCGTGCGGTACTTTTGGCAGAGTTTGGCGGTCTCCTTGACGAGTTCGCCGCTCGCGAGGTACGACGCCGCAATGCCCATAAGACCTTGGTTGGATTCGAGGTAGTTGGCGGTTTCCTTGATTTCGCGCTCAGCGATGGCGTATCCGTCGGCCTCCGATGCCGCAAAACTCTGCAACGTGCTGACGCCCAACTTGTTGAACGCGGCGTTGATGATTGAGAGCGAACCCTCGATGAAGGTCTGCGACTCGTTGCGGCAGATGGCGAACGTGGTGCCGTTGCGCACGGCGTTGAGCGCGGCGTAGAGTGCCGATGCATACAACAATTCCTTGTCGATGCACTTGTCGATGTTCCAAAGGATGTCGCTTACGTACCTGAAATACGTGGATTCTTTTTTGGTAAACACCTTGGCCTGCGCTGCGAGCGAAAGCCCCGGGCGCATATAAGCGTCTGCAAAAGAATGCATTATGTATTTGCCGGAGCAATCTACAAGCGTGTCGCCCGGCTGCGGTTCATAACTCTCGTGGAAGGCGAGTTTTTCGCTCGTCTCCTCTACCACCACGTCCGCCTTCTTGAATTCGAGGGTCTCGTGGTTGATGAAAGTTCCGTTTTTAAGTATCAACGACATTTTTGGTCAATCTTTGTATTTCAATTACAACGGAAAAAAACGGAAAATACAGATTTCCTCTGTGTTTTCCGTTGTAAAATTATTTTATTGATGTTGTTCCCTCAGGAGGTCGAGGACGGTCTTCACGGGGCTGAATGTCTCGATTGGCACTTCCACGAAGATTGTAATCCAATCCGACATCGCGCCGTTCCAAAGTCCGGGACGCTCGATGGATTTGAGGTTGCGGCCGTTTTTGGACTTGTGCGAGATGAATCCTGTCTGCGGGTCGGTGTAGTTGCGGAGGTCGTACTTGTTGCCCTCGCAGTCGGTAACGTCGCACACGAGATCCACGGGGTTGAAGTGTGTGGCCTTCGAGGCTATCTCCGCGCTCTTGGGGTCGTCCTTGTTGATTTGCGACGATTCCACAATCTGCAACGAGGTGGTGCCGTCGGAGTTTTTGGCCCAAAATGGACCGCCGCCCGGCTCGCCTTCGTTCTTCACCATACCGCAGATGCGCAGTGGACGGCGGAGTTTCGCGAGCATCACCTTTGCCTTCTCGGAGTCGGGGAGGTTGAGGAACGATTCGTCAAATTCGCAGCAGAGCTTTTTGGTGATGAACACGTATGTCTCGTCGAGCTGCTGCGTGGTGGGATTGTTTTCCAACACCTTTATATAATCGGCGATGTTTTCCTTGGTCTTCAAGAGGTAGCCCGCGAGAGCCATCTTGTACTTGACTGTGGCTGCCTTGCGCGAATCGGGCACTACATTGTCGATTGTCTTTATAAATATAATGCGTGCGTCGATGTCGTTGAGGTTTTCGATGAGCGAACCGTGTCCGGCGGGGCGGAATAGGGGAGTGCCGTCGTCGTTGCGGAAGATTTCGTTGTTGTCGTCAACAGCCACTGTGTCGGTGAAAGCCTTCTGCGTGGAGAAGCTGATGTCGAGCTTGCAATCGAATTTTTCCTCGAAGGAAATCCTCGCCTTGTCAACAAATGCGGTGAAAAATCCCAAGTGTTCGGGCGACACGGTGAAATGTATCTTGACGTCTTTGCCCGACTTGGCGTATTGTATGCCCTCGGCTATATGCTCCTCTACGGGAGTGCGCGAGGTGTTTTTATAACGGTGAAATTCTATCAAACCTTTCGGCAGGTTGCCATAATTGAGGCCGTCCTTGGAGATGACGCTCTCCACGAGCTCCCTCGGCTTGTGATCCTGCAACATCTCTTTCACCGACTTGCCATACTTGCCATAGACAATCTTTTGGAGGTTGTCGTAGAATGCAAAACGGTCGATGTTGTCGATGAAACGGCGTGCGGGGTTGGTGGGGTCGTTGAACTTCTGTTTTTGCTCCGGGGTGTTGTTGTACTCCGAGGCAAATACAAAGAGATCCTTGAACATCCTCGACGCTGCGCCTGATGCCGGCACAAATTTTACAATGCTCATATTGTCCGCCTCGTTGGCGTACTTTTGGGCATATTTGTTGATTTCCTCCTCGCTCAGACACCTGATGCCGTCATTTGCTGTGGCGGGTCTGACGATGGCAAGGTAAGGAAACCCTTTTTTGTAGCAATCGATCTGACGGTCGATTTCCTCTGTGGCTATTCCGCGCTCGGCGAAATATTTGATATCGTTTTCAGTGTACATACGGTTTTAGTTTTAGTTCTCTCGCGGTTATTTTTCATTAAAAAAGTCCGGAGATAAAAAAAGACCGGACTTTTTTCAAAAAATAACACTTAAAATCAAACAAGATATGAAAACAATTTTAGTTTAGTAGCCAACCGCCGCTCTCACGGGCAGGTTGACAGGAAAATGGCGCACTCACTGCGGTTCGTATTTTCCATACCGCAAATATAAAGTAGGTTTCCTTTATATGCAAATTTTTTTTAAACTTTTTTTTATTTTTTTGCGGAATAGCCGTCAGTATATGTTGTTAGCGAGGGCGAGCCGCCCACATTACAAACTAAAACCGTGCTGTCGTGGTCTCTGTGTCAAAACATTTTACCTTCACCGCGTCGCCCGCCTTGACGGAGTGCATAAACGCCTCCTCCTTCTTGGGAAACTGCTGTTTGCACTTGGTAGTCAGCGTGTTGGATTCTTCGGTGAGGTTCATATCAGCTGCCTTGGCTTTTTGGGCGTAGTCGGCGGCTACCCAATAGACAGTGCGGTGTGCGTAGTCGTCGTCGCCAAAACTATTGGCGTTTACCATATAGATGGCGGCAATCAGGAGTAGCGGCGCGCCATTTTTGGAATTGGCGGCGGCAGATTTTTTAGCCAACGAGATTGCCTCGTGGTATTTTTTGAGGTTGTTGGCGACAGTGGCGGCTTCGTAGAGGTAGTCAGACTGCTTTTGGGCGTTTTGCTCCATTGATACAGCCTCGGCGTAATACTTGGCGGCTACGTCGTAGTTTTTTTGTTTTCTATTGTAACGGGCTATCGACGCGGCGGCCTCGGCTGTCGGGTTCTGCTTGTAAAGACGCTCGGCGCATTGTGCGTAGAGGTCGTTGCCGTCGGCGTTGAATATGTTCATCGTGTTGGTGAGTGCCGATACTTCGTCGATGTTTTCGGGCAGGCGGTATGCTTTTACAAACATTTCGTCGAATGAGGGCTTGGAGCTTGCGTTTTGCGCCGCAACCCTCTTGACAGCGTTAAGCATCAGGTCGATGTTTTCGCCGTACTTCTCGCTCTTGGTGGGACGGAGGCGGTACGTGGTCATTATCAACGGTGCTATGTCGTTGAAAAACTGTTGGTTGTCAATCTGATTTTTGGTGAGCAAGTTGCACGCCGTCTGCATATAAGTGGTTGTGGCAGCGATGTCGGGGTCGTTGGGATTTACGGCGATAGCCTTGCCAACGATGTGGTAGCCCTCCAATTTGGCGGTGTCGCTGCGGCGGTATTTCATCACGTCGAGTCCGTAACGGCTCAGGACGTTGGCCTCCTCGCCAAAATTTTTGATGCGCTGCATATAAATCATCCCAAGGGTATCGACGTAAGCATTGGCGAGTGCGTCGTCGTCCTCGCCGACCTTTTTCATCAGGTCGTGGTAAATCTTGACGCCGTCGATGTAGATGTTTTTGCTGAACTGCGGACAGGATTTGAACACCTTCCAAAACGACTCCCTCGCGTCGGAGTACGCCTCCACGTTCACAAACTCCTTGTACATAGAATATTCCTTGGCGCAATTGATGTCCTGCGCGGCAGCATTGATGGCACTCGTCACCATCAACGTCAATATTATAATGTGCTTTTTCATAATGTCTTTTTTTACGTTTTCTATTCCAAACGCAAAATTATCAATGAATTGCAAATAGATTGTGAAAAGGATGTGAAAAAAATGTTAGATTTTAGATTTTTTGAGAATCTTGATATGTCAATTACAAAGCGAGGTAATGTCTTAAACTTTTTTCAATGTTTTTTTGCTTTTCCGAAAATAAATCCCCAAATTTGCATTGTCGTAAAAAAAACGCAGGATTATGAAAAACATACCAATTGGCATACAGTCGTTTAGTTCGCTTATCAAGGGAGGGTTTGTCTATCTTGATAAGACGGATATGATTTATAAAATCGCTAATATTAAGGCTTGTTATTTCCTATCAAGGCCAAGGCGTTTTGGCAAAAGTCTGACTGTAAACACGTTGAAAGCATATTTTGACGGACAGAGAGAACTTTTTGCAGGTACGAAAATAGAACAACTTGAACAAAAATGGGATAAGTATCCTGTTTTGTACTTCGACTTCAACAGCGCGAAATACGATAGCATTGAAAATTTCCGCGAGACTCTTGGCTCGCTGTTGGAAGATTTTGAATTGCAGTATAATATTCCGTCACAAGGCGAATTGGCTACACGTTTTAAGAGACTTGTTGACGCCGCAAAAAAACAGACGGGCAAAGATGTCGTTGTACTTGTTGACGAATATGACAAGCCGTTGCTGAATAATCTTTTTAACGAACCACTTAAAGACCTAATACGTACTGAGTTGAAGGCCTTTTATGGCGTTTTGAAGACCTGTGACGACAATATAAAAATGGCTTTCATCACGGGCGTCACCAAGTTTAGCAAGGTGAGCCTTTTCAGCGATGTCAACAATCTGAACGACATATCCTCCGAGAATGAGTTTGCGGCACTTTGCGGTGTTACAGAACAGGAGATTCACGAGTGTTTGGACGAGTATGTACAACGGATGGCGGATGTCAATGGGATGTCAAAGGACGAATGTTACAAGGAGTTGAAAAGATGGTACGAGGGTTATCATTTTAGCAAAAACTCTGTTGACATATACAATCCGTTTGGACTTATGAAAGCGTTGTATAGCAATGAGTTTAAGGAGCATTGGTTTGAATCAGGCACGCCGACTTTCCTCGTTGAATTGATAAAAAAACACAATATGCGCCTCTGTGACCTCGACAATGTGAAGAGGACGGAGCAGCAGTTGTCTAAAATTGACAATTTCAACATTGACCCTGTGCCGTTGTTGTATCAGAGTGGCTATCTTACCATCAAAGGTTATGAAAGTTTCTTGAAACGCTACACCCTTTCGATGCCCAACAAGGAGATTGGCGAGGCGTTCCCGAAATTTATCCTCAATTTTAATTTCCCTAAGACTTGCGGCGGCGATTTCGACATCACCAATTTTATAGAAGACGTTTACAACGGTGACTGCAAGGGTTTTATGAAACGGCTTACAGCGTTTTTTGCCGATAATAGTTATGAAATTGTTGGCGAGGCCGAAATGTATTTTCAGAATGTTACATATCTGATTTTTAAGTTGATGGGATTTTATGGCGAGGTGGAACGCGCCACATCCGATGGCAGGATTGACGCGGTGGTTACAACTCCGCAGTACGTCTATGTGTTTGAGTTTAAACTCGATAAGCCCGCGCAAGAAGCCATCGACCAAATCAACAGCAAGGAATATGCCCTGCCTTTTTCTGTGGATGGTAGGAAATTGTATAAAATAGGTGTGTCGTTTTCGTCTCAGACACGCAGGATTGCCGAATGGCTTTCGGAATAAAAAACATCCCCGTCAATTGTTTTCTAATTGGCGGGGATATTCATAATTCATTTCATATTAATCAATTATTCTTCCCCCTCTTTTTCTTCCGCAGCGATTGCAGCCATTCCTGCTGCTGTGTCGCTGTCGGGGTCTTCGATGGGGTTGTAATCTTCGCCACGGAGTTGTGCGCGTACTTTGCCCTCGATTTCGGAGCGGAGAGCCTCGTCCTCGCCGAGAAGGTTGAGGACGGCGTCGCGACCTTGACCGAGCTTGCTGTCGCCGTAGCTGAACCACGAGCCGGATTTCTTGACGATGTTCATATCAACGGCAAAGTCAACGAGTTCGCCGATTGCTGAAATGCCCGTGCCAAACATCAGGTCAAACTCTGCCTTCTTGAACGGCGGCGCAACCTTGTTTTTGACAACCTTCACCTTGACACGTCCGCCGGTAACGTCGTCGCCGTCCTTTATCTGACCGATGCGGCGCACGTCAAGGCGTACTGATGCGTAAAATTTCAAAGCGTTGCCGCCCGTGGTGGTCTCGGGGTTGCCAAACATAACGCCGAGTTTTTCGCGCAATTGGTTGATGAAGATGACGCAAGTATTTGTCTTGGAGATATTTGCGGTGAGTTTGCGGAGGGCTTGCGACATCAGGCGTGCTTGCAGACCCATCTTGGAATCGCCCATATCGCCTTCAATCTCGGCTTTGGGTGTGAGGGCTGCCACGGAGTCGATGACGATGATGTCGAGTGCGCCGCTGCGGATGAGCGAGTCGGCGATTTCGAGAGCCTGTTCGCCGCAGTCGGGCTGCGAGATGAGGAGCGAATTGACGTCAACACCAAGATTTTCGGCGTAAGTGCGGTCGAATGCGTGTTCGGCGTCGATGATAGCCGCAATGCCGCCAAGTTTCTGCGCCTCGGCTATGGCGTGGATTGCGAGGGTGGTCTTGCCTGACGATTCAGGTCCAAAAATCTCAATCACCCTGCCCCTTGGGTAGCCGCCAATGCCTATTGCGGCGTCAAGTCCGATGGACCCCGTCGGAATCGAGGGGATGTCCTCTGTCACCTTGTCGCCAAGTTTCATAATGGTACCCTTGCCAAAGTCCTTGTCAATCTTATCGAGGGTCAGCTGCAACGCTTTCAGGCGTTCAGCCTTGGGGTCGGTAGCCGCCCCTGTATCTGCTGCTGCTTTCTTTGCCATTTTTGTGTTCTAATTGTCGTTAATTGTTTGTATTAAAAATCCAGCAAGTCGTCGCTTTTTACAGAATTGCGCGAAAGTTCGTCCTCGTCCTCCTGTGTGGTGTCGGGGATTTCCTCTGCGAAGAAATTCTGAGTCTCGGTCTTGACTGGCTCTTCTTCTTGTTCCTTTTCCAATACGTCCCAGATGCCATATACAAGTTGCTTGACGCCATCTTTGGTGTACGACGATATTGGGTAGCACGGCACGTCGGCGGGGAGTTTCGCCTTGATGTCGTCGATGATTTCGCTGTCGGCGAGGTCGCATTTTGTGATAGCAATGATGCGCTTCTTGTCCAACAGTTCGGGATTGTATTTGCCGAGTTCGTTGAGCAGGACGTCGTAGTCGTTGGCGGCGTCGTTGCTGTCGGCTGGTATCATAAATAGCAATAACGGATTTCTCTCTATGTGCCTCAAAAACCTGAGCCCCAAGCCTTTGCCTTCCGATGCACCTTCGATGATGCCAGGGATGTCTGCCATTACGAAAGAATGTTTGCCGTCCACATCCACAATGCCAAGATGTGGCACGAGGGTGGTGAAGGGATAGTCGGCGATTTTTGGACGCGCCGCCGAGATTGACGATAGCAATGTCGATTTGCCGGCGTTGGGGAATCCCACAAGTCCGATGTCTGCCAACACTTTGAGTTCCAATATCTTCCAACCTTCCTCGCAGTCTTCGCCGGGTTGTGCGTAGCGCGGCGTCTGGTTCGTTGACGATTTGAAATGCACATTGCCAAGTCCGCCTCGTCCGCCTTTTGCCAATACTTGCTGCTCGCCGTCCTCGGTAATTTCAAAGAGAAATTCCTCGGTCTCGGCATCGCGGGCAACAGTGCCAAGCGGCACTTCGATGATGACATCCTTGCCGTCCTTGCCGTGCCACGTGTCGCGCATACCAGACACACCGTCCTCTGCGAAGATGTGTTTTTGGTATTTCAGGTGCAGGAGCGTCCAAAACTGCTTGTTGCCCCTGACGATAACGCTGCCGCCGTGTCCGCCGTCGCCTCCGTCAGGACCCGCCTTCGGGCGGTATTTTTCCCTTTTGAGATGCGCCGAACCCGCGCCGCCCCTGCCGGAGCGCACGTATATTTTAACGTAGTCTATGAAATTGCCGCCGTCTGACATAGATTTGTTGATTTACGATTTGTTGATTTACGATTTGTTGATTTCCGATTTACGAATTATCCTCGTTCCTCGTTCCTTGTTCCTTGTTCCTCTCTCCTAACTTGCCATTGCGTGGCGCATAAAGTCGGCGTTTTCAAGTTTTTCCTTGGCGAGGTCGAGCGTTACGGTAAATTCCTTGATGTTTTTGGACGGGATTTCGTACATAATGTCGAGCATAATGGTCTCGCAGATGGAGCGAAGTCCACGCGCACCGAGTTTGAACTCCTCGGCGACGTCCACGATGTAGTCCAATACAGCCGGCTCAAATTCCAACCTCACGCCGTCCATCTGGAACAGTTTTTTGTACTGACGGGTGATGGCGTTCTTGGGTTCGGTGAGGATGTTGCGCAGTGCTGTGCGGTCGAGCGGTTCGAGGTAAGTCAAGAGTGGCAGACGACCGATGATTTCGGGAATCAAGCCAAACGCCTTCAAGTCGGCGGGCGTGATGTATTGCAACAGGTTGTCGCGATCCACTTGTCCGCTCTGACGTACACTATTGAATCCAACCACCTCAGTATTAAGGCGTTGTGCGATTTTCTTCTCTATGCCGTCAAATGCTCCGCCGCAGATGAAGAGTATGTCTTTGGTATCGACGGGCACCATCTTTTGGTCGGGGTGCTTGCGTCCACCGTTTGGCGGTACATTGACGATGCTGCCTTCGAGGATTTTAAGCAAGCCCTGCTGTACGCCCTCGCCCGACACGTCGCGTGTGATGGAGGGATTGTCGCCTTTGCGGGCTATCTTGTCGATTTCGTCCACGAACACGATGCCGCGTTCCGCCTTCTTGACATCGAAGTCGCAGGCTTGGAGGAGTCGTGTGAGAAGGCTCTCCACGTCCTCGCCCACGTAGCCCGCCTCGGTGAGCACCGTTGCGTCCACGATGGTGAAAGGCACGTTGAGCAATCGTGCAATCGTCTTGGCCATCAGGGTCTTGCCCGTGCCGGTACGACCCACCATTATGATGTTGGACTTCTCTATCTCCACGTCATCGGATTTGACGCGCTGACGAAGCCTCTTGTAATGGTTATAGACGGCGACGCTAAGCGACTTTTTCGCTTGCTCCTGTCCGATGACATATTGGTCGAGGAAGCCTTTGATTTCGTCCGGCTTGTAGTCGAAGTCCTCTTTTGTGGACACGGCTGGGCCTTTGGATTGCTGCTTGCGCTGCTCCATAATGATGTCGTTGCACTGCTCCACACAATAGTTGCAGATGAACACCGACTCGCCTTCTATCATAATTTCGGTCTCGGTTCTCGGTCGCCCGCAAAACGAGCATTTGCTTATGGTCTGTTTTGACATTACTTTTATATATATATAATCAATTTTTATTGCTGGTGTTTTCGGGGGGCAAAGTTAGCAAAAAAATTGCAAAAAAATGATGTTGGACGACCAATTTGTGTTTAAACTCAAAAAAAATTTGTCATTCACCTTAATATTTTGTTACTTTGCACCCCAAAAAGGCGACTATGCCTTAATTAACGGTAAAAAAAAGCAAAACTAAATATATCAAATGGCATCTAACTTAGTGATTGTGGAGTCTCCCGCCAAGGCAAAGACCATTGCAAAGATACTTGGCAGCGACTACCTCGTCAAGCCGAGTTTCGGTCATATCAGGGACTTGGCGAAGAAAAACTACGGCATCGACATCGACCACGACTTTGAGCCAAAGTACGAGATCGACGCCGACAAAAAATCTGTCGTCGCCGAATTGCGCAAGGACGTGAAGGCGGCGAAGACCGTCTGGCTCGCATCCGATGAGGACCGTGAAGGTGAGGCTATTGCGTGGCATCTTGCCGTTACGCTCAAACTGCCCGTAGAGACCACCAACCGTATTGTTTTCCACGAGATTACCAAGAAAGCCATTGAGGAAGCTGTCAAGAATCCCCGCACCATCGACCTCAACCTCGTGAACGCCCAGCAGGCGCGCCGCATCCTCGACCGCCTTGTGGGTTTTGAACTCAGCGAGGTATTGTGGAAAAAGGTAAAGAGCAACCTCAGCGCAGGACGTGTTCAGAGCGTTGCCGTAAGGCTCATCGTGGAGCGCGAGAGGGAAATCATCAATTTTGTAAGCTCGGCAAGTTTCAAGGGCACTGCAATTTTCACAATACCCGCCAATGCCGACGCGGCGTCGTTCAAGGCTGATTACCTTGGCAAGCTCGACGACGAGGCGGCTGCAAAATCACTTTTGGAAAAATGCAACGGCAGCACCTTCACCGTGAAGGCTGTCGAGACCAAGCCCGGCAAACATTCGCCCGCGCCGCCGTTCACAACGTCCACATTGCAGCAGGAGGCGAGCAGGAAGCTCGGTTTTTCTGTCAGCCAGACAATGGCACTTGCGCAGAGCCTTTACGAGGCGGGTTACATTACATATATGCGTACCGACAGTACCAACCTCAGCTCGCTCTGTGTCAACAATTGCAAAGACTATATTATAAAGGAGTACGGTGCGGATTATTCCAAGCCGCGACAGTTTAAGACCAAGACCAAAGGCGCACAGGAGGCTCACGAAGCCATCCGCCCGACCACAATGCAGCCTGTTGTAAGTCAGAAGTGGGACGAGCAACGCCTTTATGAAATCATATACAAGCGCACCCTCGCGTCGCAGATGTCGGATGCCGTCATCGAGCGCACCAACATCAAGATAGAGGCTGACAGCTGTGGCGAGCAGTTTGCGGCTACGGGCGAGGTTGTCAAGTTCGACGGCTACCTCAAGGTATATTCCGAAGGCACCGACGACGAGACCGACAAGGACAATCAGCTCCTGCCCAACATCAAGTCGGGCGACAAGCTGGATTTGCAGCAGTTGGAGGTCAACCAACGTTTCTCCCGTCCCAACCCGCGCTACACCGAGGCAAGCCTTGTTAAAAGACTTGAAGAGCTTGGCATCGGACGTCCTTCTACATACGCGCCCATCATCACAACTATTATAAAGCGTGGCTATGTCATCAAGGAAGACCGTCCGGGCGTGGAGCGTCAGTACATCAACCTGACACTCAAAAACGGCAAAATCAGCCGTCAGACTAAAAAGGAAAATACGGGCGCGGAGAAAAACAAACTCTTCTGCACCGACATCGCCATGGTGGTCAACGACTTCCTCTCGAAGCATTTCACCGACATCATGGACTACAACTTCACCGCTACGGTGGAAAAATATTTTGACGACATTGCATCCGGCGACCTCGAATGGACCAAGATGCTCAAAGACTTCTACA
>JAEEGK010026399.1_pt1 | contig 11825 bp, 4 predicted proteins | sample 8958771 | NCBI WGS metagenome assembly JAEEGK01 (sample SAMN16246547, study PRJNA631951) | gut metagenome | biome: gut microbiome; feature: rumen; material: SC-attached | host: Bos | place: Iran: Karaj | collected 2018-10 | reverse complement strand
TAAAAAAAGAAAAGGGAGCTGGAGAAAAAAAAAGAGAAAAAAGAAAAAGTATCTCTGAGGCGGTGGATTTAAACCCTGAAGAAATCCAAATGTTAAAAGATGAATTTTTAAATCAGCAAGATGAATTTGATCAATATAAAGAAACAAGCGAAAAAAAAATTAAAACTTATGCTGAAGAAAACAGCAAATTATTAAATGAATTAAATGAATTAAAAGAAAACTATTCAAATATGGAAAGTGAAAATTTGAGATTAAAAGATGTAAATGAAAGATTAGAGAATGAAAAAAATGATAATGAAAAAATGTACGAAGAAAAAAAAGAGGATGAAGATTCTAAAGTTAATGATTTTATTAATGAAATTCAATCTTTGCAAAACCAATTAGAGGAAAATAAAAGAAAAAATGAAGAAACTTTCGAACTTCAAAAAAGGTCAAGTAGAATTGAAAGAAATGAATACGAAAAAATAATATCTGAATTAAAAGATAAATTTTCCAATTTAGAACAAGAGTTAAAAATGAAGAAAATTGAATTGGAAAAAAAAGAATTTGAAATAAAACAAATAAAAAATGAAAAAGAGAATAAAGCTACAAAACAAGAAGAAATTGAAGAAGTAAAAACTGATTATGAAAAAAAAATCAAAGAAAAAGATGATGAATTAAATGAATTGAAAAAAAAATTGGAAGAAAAAGAAAATGATATTAAAAAACAAATTGAAGAAAAAGATAAAAAAATTACAGAAATAACTAACAAAAGCGAGAAAGAAAATAATAATTATATAAAAAAAATAAGAGATTTAACGAACCAATTAAATACTGCCACTACTGAATTAAATGAAATAAAAAATAAAAATGAAGCTGTTACATTAGATGAAATGTTGGATAATCCTACCTCTTTACTAGAGGATCAACTTGATGAATCAAAAAAAACTATAGAAAAACTAAAAGAAGAAATAAATTATTATGAAAAAAAATTAGAAAGTACTAATAAAGATGATTCTAAAGCTAAAAAATATGATGAATTAGAAGCAAAAAATAAATTTTTGAATGATACTATAGAGACAATGAACAAAACTGTTGAAGAATTAAAAGCTCAGAAACAAAAAGTTGAAAACGAATTAAATGATGAAATAAATAGATTAGAATGTGCTTTGGGAAAAGCTAAATGTGAAGTAGCAAATATTGCTTGTGATAAAGATGAACTTGAAGCAAAATATAAAAGATATATTGAAAAATTAAAGGGAAAATTAGTTAAAATGGGATTCAAATTTCAAACTAAAAAGAAAAAATGATTTATATTTATTCTTAAATTATTATTTTAATTAAAAATTAGATTTTTGTGTTGTATTAAATAACTAAATTATAATTATTCCAAAACTTTATTATTTATTAAATAAATAAAAAGATCTGAATAAAATATTATTATTAAAGATAAAAGTTTTCCATTTTAAAATAAAATAATAATATTTTATACAAAAAACAGATTAAATATTTGAATAATTAATTAATTTATTTATTTAAAAAACATTAATAATATATAATAATCAATTTCTTATAATTTATTAATTTAAATTAAAAAATAATAATTTTTTATTATTTTATTTTCAAATTTAAATAAAAATCTTTTTTAATAAATTTAATTTAAAAATAATTAAAAATAAAATTTGAATAACTTTTATTATTATTATTTATTTAACATTATTTTAAAATAATATAGATAAAATATTAAAAACAAATTTTTCTTTCTCACATTTAAATATCAGTAATATCCAACAATTCAAGAAATTCATCAATTCTTTCTTTTTCTTGTTTTGGATTAAGATTAGCCATAATTTGTTTCTTTTTAATATAAGTTTTTCTCGTTTTAACATTATCTTCTTGTAAATTAGCAGGAATAACAATTTTAGTAGTAGGTAAATTAGTATTATTTTTAGCAGCTTCTTTTTTTTCTTTTTCTTTCTCTTCAAGTTCCTTTTTATCAACAGTAATTCTCAAAGGTTCAGCCATTTTCCATAAATGAACTTTTCCTCTATCATTTCCAGTAATAAAAACAAACTCATTTTTATTAAAAGCAATATGATTAATAGCCGTATCTTTATATCTCTTAGGTTCTAAAGGAGTTTTTCTAGCTCTATTTAAATCAAAGAATTTAATATCCCCTGAAACATTAACAGTAGCAAAAATAGTAGAACACCAAGGAGACCAACTTAAATCTCCAACTGCACTTTGCATATCATAAACAACTAAAGGATTATATGTTTTATAATGCCAAATTTTAATTGTCCAATCAGCAGAACATGAACCAAAAACTTTAGGGTGGAATGGATTCCATGCAACTGAATAAATTCCCATAGTATGACCTTCATAATTTAATATTGAATGTTCTCTATGTTGAGTAGAACATAAATATAATCTACCTTCTTCAGTTCCTACTACGAAATAATGTTCAAATCCTTTATGTTTATTAAAATCAAAACACATACCACCTGCATTACCAAATGCAAGAATTTCTTCTTGTTTTTCTTTGTTTCCATTTTCGGTCATTGATAAATTGGTATTTGTTGTTGTTGAATCAGCATTTGTTCCTTGAGATTGAGTGTCTTGATTAAGAACATCTGAGTATTTTAAAATAATAACTTCTTCGGTTTCAATAGTTGATTTGTTTTGATAGAAAGACCATTTTACAACATGTCCATCAGATGAAATTGAATAGAAAACATATTCTCCGGGTTCATTAAAAGGGGTATACCATTTTACTTGCCAAACAGGGTCCATATGTTTTTGGTTACGTATATCGCATGTTATGATAGGTGTCTTAATTTTTTGAGATATATCATATACTGCAACAGTTCCATCATAAAAACCAGCTACTAAATAAGAAAATTGAGTGGGATGAAAATCTAAAGATAGAACTCCACTTTCTGTTGTATATTTAACTTCAGGGAAGAAATTATTTTTTATACTAAAAACATATATATAACCATTTTCATTACTTTCTTCATTTCTATCATCTAATTCACCTTTTTCTTCCTTTTTTGAAGGGAAGTCATACGAACCATAACCTACAGCAAATAGATCTTCGAATTTAGTGTTCCAACACAAAGCAGTGACACTTCTATTTTTAATTCTTGCGTTTTGAGGGAAGGAAAGTAGCATATATAACATTTTTGAACTTTCTTGACTATCATCGAATTTATTCCATTCTCTATAAAAAAGATATTTATCTCCATTTTTAATTTGCATAATTTGTCTTTCTAACAATTTTAATGCCTTTAATAATGAAGGTCTTTTGAGACTTTCTCCTGTATATTCCACTCTTTTTTTTTCAGTTATATATCCTTTCATTTTGAATTCTTCTTCTTTTCGTTTTTCTTCTAAAAGTTTAATAAACGTTGCCATATATGAATCAAATAAGTCCCATTGATGAAAAATACCATCATGATTAACTCTATTTAATTTTTTAGTTTCTACTTCTCTTGAAATAATATTTTTATGTGCAGTTTCACTACATCTTTCACAATAGGTTAAATGATTTCTCATTGATTTTATTGAATCATATTCTAATTCATTAATACCTTCTCCATCTTTTTTAACTTTTGCTTTTAATTTCTTTTTTTTTGAATGATATTCTTCTTGGACAACAGCTTGACTATCTTCTTTGTTTAAAATAGATTCATCCATATCTAATATATCTAAATATGCATTTTCATCTTCGACATTTTTGAATTTGTTGTCAATGTGAGAGTAATAAACATTGTTTCGACCTTGAGATGGATTTGCGTATGTTAAATTTTTTATGATTATTGCGTTCATGTTTATAACAACTTCTTTTTTTGTTGTTGTTGCTTTATCGGTGTTTACTTGCTTTAAACTTGTATTTGTCCTTGTGGACATTCTTCTTGTAGACGCCCTTCTCATTTTTTATTAAAATTAATTTTATTTAAGTTATAAATATATTAAATTATTTTTATTAAAAATTTATATTTTTTTATTAATTTTTTTATTTTTTTTTTTTATTAATTTTTATTTATTTTTTTATTATAATTAATAAATATGAATTTCAATGAAAAAACAAAAAATAAACCTGAAAAAAATCAAGCTTTCAAAGTAAAAATAATATTTATTTTTTAATTTAGTCTTTGAATAATGAATATTCTGAAAAATTAGATAAAAAATTTGAATCGATTAAACAAGAAATTATTGATTTAAAAATAGATCCTGAAAATTTTAAAGAACATGCGCTTCCGCTTGCGAGAATTAAAAAAATAATGAAATTAGATGATGAAGTAAAAATGATAAGTGGAGAATCTCCAATTTTATTTTCAAAGGCATGTGAATTATTCATTATTGAATTAGCTTATAAATCATGGGTACATACATTAGAAAATAATAGAAGAACTTTACAAAGAGTTGATATAGCAAATGCCATTTCAAGAAATGATTTTTATGATTTTTTATTGGACATTGTTGAAGAAAGTTGTAAAAATAAATTACTTTATTTTTCACATAGTTATATTCCTAATAAAAATTATGAACTTTTAAATATGATGAATAATAATAATAATAATAATAATAATCAAGTTTCAATTCCTTTGATTCCTCAAAATAATATTATTGGAATTTTAAATAATAATTTAAAAAATAATGATTTTAATAATAATAATAATAATTCAAATTTTTATAATAATGATGATAATTTTATAAAAAAAGAAAATGATGAAAATATTGAACAAGAATAAAAATTATTTAATTAATTTTCTTAAATTATTATAAATTTTTTATAAATAAAATTAACATTATTATAAATATCATAATTAAATAAAATTATAAAATCCAAAATTTGAAAAAATAAAATTAATTTATAAATGAATAAAAATTTTTAATAAATTTTAATATTTATTTATTTTTATTATAAACAGTATATAAAAAACATTAAAACAATAAATTAAAATAAACATTATTTAAATAACAAATGTCATTTGAAAAAAACCCTGAAATTAAAATAGTTTTATGTGACATGGATGAAACATTTTTAGTAAATCAAAAAGTTCCAGATTTTAATAAAGAAGCAGTAGAAAAAATAACAGAAAAAAATGTAAAATTTATTCCATGCACAGGAAGAACTTTTGGTCAAATAATTCCAATTTTAACAGAACTTAATTTAAAAGAAAAAGAAAATTTATTTACAATTTGTTTAAACGGTGGTTTAATAGTAGAAAATAAATCTTCAAAAATAATTAAATTTAATGATTTAGAATATGATTTAGCAAATAAAATTTTTTTATTTTTAAAAGATAAAGATTTTTGCTTTGATGTTTTTACTATAGACACTATTTTTATTTATAGAGACGATGGAATCGAATCTGAAGTTAAAAAAATACAAAAAGTTAATTATAAAATAATGAAAGAATATAATTTTGATTTATTTAAAAATATTCAAATTGGAAAAATTATGATTATTAAAGAAAATGGTAGAAATGAATTAGAAAAATTAAAAATTGAATTGGAAAAAAATTTTGGAGAAAATCTTTGTTTTTTCTTTTCAAAAGATAAATATTTAGAAGTAGTTAAAAAAGGAATTAATAAAGGAGAAGCATTAAAATATTTAGTTGAATATTTAAAAATTAAAAAAGAAAATGTTTTAGCTATAGGGGATAATTACAATGATCTTGAAATGATTTCATTAGCTGGAATTGGAGCATGTGTTGCAAATGCAACTGAAGAAGTAAAAAAAGTTTCAAATTATGTTTGTAAAAATGATTTTAAAAATGGAGGTGTTAAAGAAGTTCTTGAAAAATTTATATTAAAAAATTAATAAAAAAAATATTAATAAAAAAAGTTTTATTTAATAATATGCTATAAATTACTAATATTAATTAAAATATAAATATAAATATTTATATGTAAATTATATACATAAATAATAAAACATTTGATAATATTTAAAAATAAACAGAGATTATGTCTTTATAAAATGATAATTTTTAATAATTAAAAATATAAAATTAAAATAAAATAGTTTTTTATAAAAACAAATTTAAAAATTCATTTATGTTAAATAGCCATTTTATTTTAAATTTTATAGAAATATACCTTAAAAAAGCAATTATCACAGAAGTTAAAAAAGGCGTTAATATTGCAATTATAATACCTTCTATAGAGCCATAAACCCAATATTTTTGATTGTTATAATATACATTACAAAATATTGTAACATAATACCAAAAAAATAATAAACAAAAAAATAAAAAAATAAAATAAATTATTAATTTACATCTAAATTCTTGCATTATTTTTCTACTTCTTTCTTTAAAATTTTTTTTATTTTTTTCACTTTTTAAAAGTTCAATTAAAGTTTTTTTCGAACTTGATAATTTTATTAAAAAAACACTTAATAGTGAACTAATTAAAAAAGAATAAATAGTTTTAGGTAAACCTGAAATAAAATCTAATACTCCATTATTATTATATGCTTCACTTACATAATCATCAGTATATAATAAAGCATTTAAGAAAAAATCTAAAGCAATTGAAAAAAACATAAAATGTATTTTAATTATTCTTAATTCTAAAAAACATTCAACAAAAAAAGAATTTATAATAATTTGTCCTTCTTGAACATAACCCCAATAAATTTCTAAATAACTTCTATTATCAAATAAAACTGCTTCATTAAAATCTAAATCTAAATATTCTGAAGTTGAATAAAAAATTATTGGATTATCAATATCTAATTTTTCAATAGTTTTATTAGTTTTTAATAAATCATCTTTAATTTCTTTTTTTTCATCTATTTTTAATGTAGTAGTAGAAGGAAAATAAGTATGAATAATATTATCTTCTTCTTTTTTAGCTTCTGTTTCAATATTATAATCTGTTAATTTATTTTTAGATGTTTTTACTTCAAGTTTTCGAATATAATCATTAGTTGTTAATTCTGGATTTTCATATCTTTGAAAAATATTATATTTTCTTTCTTTTTCCTCTTCTAAAAATGATTCATTTGAAAAGATATCAAAATTTTTATTAACACTTTCTTTAATATAATTCTTATTATCATTATTTATTAATATAGTATTATCATGAGTATTAGTATCATCTTTTAAAACTAAACTTTTTTTATGAACAAAATTATTTTTATTAACTTTATAAAGACTTTGACTTGAAGTTTTTTTACTTCTTGAAAGATTTTTTGTGACCATAAGATTATTTGAACTTAAATATTTATCTGCTTTTAATAAATGAGATTCATTTTGATTAAACAAATCTTTTTTTTTGCTAATATTTGTTTTTTTAGGAGGATTTTTAATACTTTTTAATTTTTTTATATTATTTTTTTTATTTTTTGCATTTTTTAATTCATTTTTATTAGCTTTATAAAGTTTAAGTAAATTTTTAATAGGTGTTGTTCCTTTTTTAAAAAAAAGTAAAAATAAAATAAAACAAATAAATATAATTGCTCCTAAAATCCAAAATCCAAAATTGTCTAAATTTAATTTAAAATCAAAAAATAACATATAACATTTACATATCATAATATTAGTAAGTGATATTTGAGAAGTAAAAACATTTTTAAGTTTACCCATATTAAAATTTTTAATATCGTCAAATACATTTTCTTTTGCTTTTTCAATTTCTTCATCAGTTTTAGTCAAAGTTGTTGCATCACAATTACAAATTGCATTTGTTGTTTCATAATTAATTCCTTCATACTCACATTCTATATCACAAAAAGAAACATTTTGATAATAATCATTTCTTCGATCTGAAATCGTAACATCTGAATTATTTTCTGAAGAAAAAGGTTGACATAAATCATTAAAAAATGTATCACTTGAATTAAATACATCAATTCCTTGATTAGCTAAATCATTTGCTTTATCTAAATCTATAGAATTTACATCGATAATAGGACTATTAACTGTTATCGATATTCCTTTACATAAAGATAAGTCTAATTTTTTTCCATTATAATCATATATATAATATTCTACTTCATTTACTAATGCATCTGTTGTATTTTTATCTATTTTTATCATAATTAAATCTTCTTTTTCAGATATGTTATAATAATTTTTTAAATAATCTGCACATTCTGTTAATTCAATTGTACTTAATTGTTGTTCTTGTGCAACTTTAGCAATACTATCTGAATCACCTAATTCATAAACTTGAGCAGAGTAATTATCTCCTTTTATAACTAATTGACTTGATGCATATGATAAAATACTATCGTCTATCATATCAATTAAATCATATCTTGATTTATCTGTATATAATGTATTTGAAAGACATTTATCTCCTGCTGAATTTAATGTTGTATTTTCTGGACAAACATTTCTACATTCTTTTGTTTCATCATAAAAAAAGTAACCTTCTGGACAATCTGAAACACATACATTTTGATATTTATAAAAATTATCAGGACATATTTCAACACAAAAACCTTGATGATATATATAATTTTCTTTACAAGTTAAACAATTATGCATTTCAGAATTTCCATTTTTTGAACAAGTTGCACAACTTTCATAACATGTATCAAAAAAAAGTAAATCATTTTCTTGATTAATAAAATAATAAGTTTCTGGTGGTAAATCTTTTCTTTGAAGACATGTATTATTATTTCCTCTCAAAAAATAATATTCATCATGGTTATTACATAATGTACAATTTTTTGAAGTTTTATTACAATGATCACAAGAAATATCACATTTATGTAACATATTATCTTCTTCATTTAAATAATAATTTTTTTCTTCTGTCATATAAATTAAATTATAACAATTTTTTGTATTATATAATAAGTAATAATTTTCTATACATTTTGTACATCCATTATTTTCGTCAGTTGATTCATATTCAGGAATGTCACAATTTAAACATAATGAATTACATTTTTTCCATAAATTATCTATTAATGAATATCCAGGAAAGTTTGAATCTTTATCATAACAATTAGAAGTTCCTTCTTTAAAATAATAATTTTCAATACATTCTAAACAATATTGATTATTATCATCAAAATTAAATTGGGAGCAGGATAAACAATTTCTATAACATTTATAAAAAATATTTTCTATTAAAATATATCCATTATTAGCTAAAGAAATATCACTGCAATTGTTAACTTGATATATTAAATATAAACCTGCTTCATTATTGCAAGTTAAACAATTATTGCTTGAAGAATTTGGAGAATTTGAACAAGTTTTACAATTTGAATTACATATATGAAATTTATTATCATCTGTTGATAAATAATATCCATTTTCAGTATATGAAATATCATAACAATTATTTGTATTATATTCGAAATAAAAATTTTCTTTACATTTTTTACATTTTTGATCTGTTAAAGTTGTTCCTTTTTCATCACATTCCATACAATTATCAAAACATTTATATAATTTATCTTCAATTATTGTATATCCATTATTATTTAAAGATGTTGGGTAACAATTTGAAGTATCTTCAAAAAACAAATAATCTGTAATACAAGTTAAACATTTATTATCATCTATATCTCCTATTCCAAAACAAGTTTGACACAAAGAATAACATTTTTCCCATTTATTATCAACTAAATCATATCCTTCACTATATAAAGATGTATTGCAATTTTTAGTTCCACTTATAAGATAATAATCACTTATACAAGTTAAACAATTTTGATTATTATTTTCTTCATCATAATCATCATCGCAAGAAAAACAATTATCATAACAACGTTTATAATAATCCACACCATCAATATTTTTTACATAATATCTATTTTCTTGAGCATAAGTTGAATTAATACAATTTGTAGTCTGATAAATAAATAAATATCCACTTTTACATGTTAAGCAATTTTGTTCATTAGTTTCAGTATTTAAACCATTATTACATGTTGCACAACTTTCTTCACATCTATGTAAAAGATTATCAGAACTATTCAAATAAAATCCTTTTTCTTCATATAAATTTTCTTCTACACATATTTTTTCATTATAAACTAAAATTGTACTTCCTTCAATACATGTAACACATCCCATATTATTATCAGATATATATCTATTATCGCATGTATAACAATTATCATAACATTTTTCTAATTGTGTATCTTCATTTAAAAAATATCCGATAGGATAAATATCAACATTATTACAAGGAGATTCACAATAATTACATTGAGTTAAATCATTTTTTAAAGGATAATAATTAGTTGCACAAGAAGATGGCTCACAATTTGTTTTGGTTTCATCGGAAGCAGCAGTACATGATATACATCTTGAATCACATAAACCAAATTCTTCATTTTCAGAATCAAAATACCAATTTATTTTTTTTTCTGAAATTTTATAACAATTACTTGAATTTGTAGGAGATGGATAATAATTTTCATAACATCCTAGACAATTATGATTATCAGCATCTGTTACAACACTAGAACATAATTCACATCCATCATAACAGGCATTTATTTTTATTGTAAAACTACATTCTGGTGAACTAATTGCTTCTTCATTATAAATTTTATATTTTATTAATAAATCTCCTCCTTTTCTAGTTTGTGATTGAAATAAGTATGTATCAGTAGGTGTCATTAAATATTTAGTGTTATTTAATAATTGAATATCATTTTGATATAATGAACCATAAGTTTCAATAGAAGGTAATTGAGTAAAAAAAATATAATAATTTGCTTTTGATTTTCTTATTATAAGTGATTCAAAATCTAAAGAAACTGAAAGAGTAAAAAAAATTTCTTTATCTTCATGATCTGAACAATAAGAAGCATATAATAAATAAAGATATAAATTATTATTAGACGTATAAGTAATACCAAAACTATCAGTAGATATCGGGACTAATCGAACAAAAGAAGGAGATTCTGCTTCAAATGAAAATTTACCAATAAAATTACCTTCCTCATCAATCACATTACATAATACTGATGATGAAGTTGGACAACAACCGATTATATCACTATTATATTCAAATTTTGCAATATCAAAATCTTTTATATCAGATGAACATTTAGATAAAATTAAAGAAAATTTTGCCCCAAATCCTTTACTAGAATCAAAAGTATATAAAAGAATTAAATACTCTAAAGAATAAGTTAAACAAGATAAAATACCATAATCATTTCTAATTTTTAATTTCATACATTGTGAATAAGTGATATAAGAACCATATCCATAATTTAATTGTTCAGTATTTTCATAAATATAAATTAATCCCAAATTAATTGCTGAATCATTTAAATATGCACATACTTTTATATAAGGATATAAAGGAATAAAATTATCACATACAATAGTTTTTAAATATGATATAGTACCAATTAAACCTTTATAAGCAGAATTATCAACATATCTAACATATAATTCACTATTATTTGCATAAATGACATATAAAGAATTTTGTTTATATAATACAGATATACTATCAATACTATTTAAATTAAATTCATTATATCTTTCAATGCTTGTTGGACTATCCGCAGGATTTGAATATTTATATATAAAACAATTAGATGGTGTACAAAAATAAATATCATTATTATATTTTGAAGAAAAAATATATTTATCATCATAATTTAAATCAATATTAAAATTGTTTTCTATATTTAAATCTTCAATATTATATATTATTTTATTATTTGGTGTATAAATTTTGATATAAGTATTATTTATAGCATATGGTAGTCCATATTTAGAATTTTCTTTAATTAATATAGGAAATTGAATTAGATTGTTCGAGATATAAAATTTAATAAATATAATAAATAATAATATTTTCATCTTTAATTTTTTATATATATATTTAATATTTTATTA
>JAEEGK010026398.1_pt1 | contig 11825 bp, 9 predicted proteins | sample 8958771 | NCBI WGS metagenome assembly JAEEGK01 (sample SAMN16246547, study PRJNA631951) | gut metagenome | biome: gut microbiome; feature: rumen; material: SC-attached | host: Bos | place: Iran: Karaj | collected 2018-10 | reverse complement strand
CCGAAATCAAGGAACGCCACAGCAAGGGCCAGCCGCTCCTCGTGGGTACGGCTTCTATCGAAAAGTCCGAACATTTGCATGGCCTCCTTGAAAAGGAAGGCATTCCGCACGAAGTCTTGAACGCCAAGAACCATGGCCGCGAAGCTGAAATCATTCAGTATGCCGGTCACAAGGACAAGGTGACGATTGCAACCAACATGGCCGGTCGTGGTACCGACATTGCCCTTGGCCCGGGAGTTACCGAGCTTGGTGGTTTGCATGTGCTTGGCACCGAACGTCATGAATCTCGCCGTATCGACAACCAGCTGCGTGGTCGTTCCGGCCGTCAGGGCGACCCGGGTTCCAGCCAGTATTTCCTTAGCCTCGACGATAACCTGATGCGTATCTTCGGTGGCGACAGCGTGAAGAACTTGATGACCCGCTTTGGCGTGGGCGAAGACGAAGTGATTACTCACCCGATCGTAAGCCGCTCGATTCGTGGTGCCCAGCGCCGCGTGGAAGGCCAGAGCTTCGATATCCGTAAGCACTTGCTCGACTACGATAACGTGATGAATGAACAGCGTAAGGTGATTTACGGCCTGCGCCGCCGCATTCTGAACGGCGAAGACATCCGCGAAGAAATCATGAACCGTATCGAAGATGCCTGCGATATCAAGGTGTCTAGCTACATTCCGGCCAAGACTTATGCCGAAGCCTGGAACCTGGAAGGCCTGCATATCGACTTGCAGCGCAGCCTCGGTATGGAATACAGCCTCACGCTCGAAGATGCCATGAGCAAGACGCCGGAACAGGTGCTCGATGAAATCATCGGCATGTGCAAGGCCCGCTACGAAAAGCTCACGAAGATTATTCCGGAAGCAGACTTCCGCAATATTGAACGCCGCTTCCTGTTGATGACCATTGACCAGGTGTGGAAGGAACACTTGTATGCCATGGACCAGCTGAAGGATTCTATCCGTTTCCACGGATACGCCCAGAAGGATCCGCTGATGGTTTACAAGAACGAAGGTTACAAGCTGTTCGAAGGCTGCATGGAAAAGATTGCAACCCTTACGGCTCTCCGCATCTTGAACATTCGCATTACGCTCCCGAACGGCGTGACTGTTTCTCCGGATCAGTTGCAGCTTAAGAGCCAGGAACAGATCGAAGCCGAAAAGAAGGCTGCCGAAGAAGCCCAGGCCGCTAACGGCGCTGCCTCTGACGATGCTGCGAGCGATGCAAAGGAATCGGCAGAAGCTCCGGCTGAAGAAATGAGCGCCGAAGGTGCAAAGCCCGCCGGTCTCGCTGGCCAGGCTGCTACTTCTGAAACGAATGCGATTTCCGAGGAACAGCAGGAAGCCCAGCCGATGCCGCAGTCCGCACTTCCGGGCACTCGCCAGGTGAACCCCGCCTTGGTCGCCGCTGCCCGCCGCCGCGCTCAGCAGCAGGCTCCGAAGCTCGGTCGCAATGATCCGTGCTGGTGCGGTTCTGGCCTCAAGTACAAGAAGTGCCACGGCAAGGACGCCGAATAATCGTAATTAAAAAGTCGCCCCCAAGGCGACTGCGTTTAGAATAAATTAACGTCCGGAATCTAAAAGGTTCCGGGTGTTTTTTTTGTTTTAAAAAAGAGATGCCCGGTCGGTGCCGGGCATGACAGATTGTTATGCTTGCGGGGCTTTGTTAGTTTTCGCTTGCGAGGTGGTCCAGATAAATCTTCTGGGCCTTGGCGTCGTACATCACCACGTCGTAGAGTTCTCCGTCTTTGCCGGTGCGGGATTCCACGAAGAGTCCGCTCATGGAGCCCTTTTCGGTGGGCAGGAATGCGGCGCGGCCTTCAGGAGAATTCTTGAATTCAAGATATTCCTGTTCCACGTACCAGTCGCGAATGACCTTGTAGTAGATGTGTTCCATGTTGTCGCCTACAAGGGCGTTGAGGCGGCGTGCGATTTCGCTGACGGGCACCGGAGTGTCTTCGGCGGGGTAGTTTGCCAACTGCTCTGCGGTCAGGTGGAATTTTGCCTTCTGCACGCGTTTCGGGGCGTATTCCTGATCGTCACCTTGAGCCTGGCTTGCCTTGCGGGCGGCATAGCGTTCGTTGGCGATGGCGACACACTTTTGAATGTTGTCGAGAATGAACTGCTGCGCCTGTTGCCAGCACTGCGTATAAATGTTGTGGTGGCCGCGCAAATCCGATTCGCCCTTTTCGAATCCGTAAGATTCACCCTTTGCGGTAGGCAGGTTTGCATCGGTGCCGTTTTCGGTGGACTGTCTTTCGAGAATGCCTTCTTGCACCAGGAAGTTTGCCACGTCGGCATACAGCAGGTGGTTCATGTTCTTGGGCAAAAGTTCGTTCACGTTGCGCACCACGCGGGAAATGGACACCGGGTAATCGAAGAAGCGGTAACCCTTCAGGGTTTCGGCATCGATAGCCAAATCTTGCATGGCGGGCTTTGCGGCGCGCTTTACGGCACGCGGCTGCTCTACGGGAAGCGGGGCCACATGGTCGTGGTTCAATTGCTGCTGCAACAGGGAGGCGACATAGGCGAGGCACTTGCTGATTCGTTCCTGCTTGCAGGAATCCCCTTCGGGCAGAATTTCGTCTGTCAGCGGGTTGATTCCGCAAGAAAGTTTACGCAAATACATTTCGGCTCGTTCAATAATCGCATTTTCTGATGGCATAAAAACTCCGTAAGTTGCAAAAAGCGAAGTAAAGATAGCATTTTCTTGGAATAGTATAAATTTTTTCTAACTTTTTGAAGTACAAGAAAAACTACTATGAAAACGGCAAAGCATTTTTTTAGTTTGGAAGGTATCGACGGTTCGGGTAAAACGACCCAGATCGATATGCTCATTGATGCCCTTACGAAAGAAGGGTATTCCGTGGTGAAGCTGCGTGAACCGGGCGGTGCCAAGATTTCGGAACGGGTCCGCGAGATTCTTTTGGATACAACCTTCAAGGGAATCATGAGTGACAAGACCGAGCTCCTGTTGTACAATGCAGCACGCGCCCAGGTGATTGCCGAGATTATCCAGCCCGCGCTTGATGCAGGGAAGATTGTAATTGCCGATAGATTTGCTTGGAGCACTTTTGCTTACCAGGGATACGCCCGCGGTTTAGGCGCAGATTTTGTGCAGCGCCTTACGGAAATCACTTGCGACGGTTGCTTTCCGGAGCTGACCGTTGTGCTTGACATTGACGTGCAGCGGGGACGCGCGCGCACCGCGAAGCGGGGCGAGGCACCCGATCGACTGGAGAGTGAAAAAGCCGAATTTTTCGAGAGGGTGCGCAAGGGGTACCTTGCCGCGGCCCGTGACTACAGCGACTGCGTTGCGGCTATCGATGCAGACCGCACTCCCGATGCCGTATTTGCTGACTTGTACAGGCTGGTAAAAGCAAGACTTTAACAATGAGAGGTTATAAATATGAATGTCGCAAAGCATATTTTTACTCTTGTGATGGGCGTCTCCATTGGCGCCATGGCTCAGACGGAAACGGCTCCGGATTCTTTAGCCGCTACCGCTGTGCCGGATTCTGTACCGGTCCAGCCTGTTGCAGAAAATGTTGAAGTCGCTCCTGTTGAGAATGCTCCTGCAGATTCCGCCGTTGTGGATTCTACGGTGCAGAGTGCGGAAGTAGTTCCTGAGGCCGCACCGGAAGCAGTTGCAGATACGACGGCGAATACCATAGAAGCCCTTTGGGCAGATGAATCCGCGAAACCGGAACAGACCGAAACGGCTGTGGTTCTCGATACTGCAAAATCGGTTGTGGATTCTGTTGCCCCGGTTTATATCATCCCGGTTGCAGAACCCCCTGCCGCAGAAGTCACGGATTTGGGTTGGGAAGCGAAGCAGGTTCCCGTTGCAGATACGGCAAAGACTGCTGAAAATTCCTTGAGCAAGGTCTTGCACGGCAATGCCTATAACCCGGTTGCCAACGAAGCTGCCGCGGCAACGGTAGGTGGCGAAATGTCTATTCCTCATAGGATGTTTAGTCGCCGTTTTGCCTACTTTGAACCCGTTGACCAAGAAGGTGTGGTTTCTTTCGGACAGAACACGACCTATTTCTTCGCCTTCGACAATAACAACGATTTGGCCCTTGTGACCGCAGGTCTTGCAAAGCAGTATTTCGGCTTCATGTTGCAGGGCGCCGTGGGCAAAAAATGGAGCTACGTGGATGACGATGACACGGGTGCCGAAGAAACCATAAAGGGAACATCGGCTGGTACGGCTATTGGTGGAACAGTATCTGCAAGGTTCTCGGGTTTGGATTTGGCACTCAGAGTGGCCTATGACCAGCCCGAAGGTGAAAACGCTGTTTACGGCGGCGAGGTAGAAACGGAATCGGATGTATGGAATCTGGGCGGAAAATTTATAGTATCCAGGCCTGGAACGATTTCGTGGACTGCGGGCTTGAGCGTTTACCGCTACAATTCCAGGAGCAAGGTTACCGAAAAGAGCATGTTTGAACAGGACGGCAAGCATTACCTTGCCACCTCTACGACCCGCATGACCGATTCTACGGCCCGCGTGGAAGTGGTTCCCGAACTGAATATTGGTGGTGCCATTCTTACCCATGAAAAGGCCCGTGTGTTTTTGGGCTTGAATATGATGATGCCCATGGCCAGCTATGACCGCATCAAGAATGTTTGCAGCAGGCACAATGAATATGCCTTGATGGCAACCCCCAACATCTTGGGCGAAGTGATGCTTGGCAGTCACGTAATCGCTTTCGGTAGCGCATCTCACCAGTGGGATGTATTCAGGTACAGGGATTCCTACATTAACGATGTGTCTACCAAGTCCATGGATATTTCTTCGGGCGTTACCACGGCAAATATGGGTATGCGCGTAGAATACGAAATGGCCGCAGTAGAAGTCGCCTTTACAAAGCAGTTCCTGAGCAATCCCTTTGGAGCCTTCTCTACTACCGATGAAGTCATGACATCTATCGGCATGTTTATCAATTTTTAGTGAGCATTTAATTTATGGATCGAGCCCGCCGTCGTAAATTTGGACAGAATTTTTTGGATGTACCTACCGCGCAGATGATCGCGGGAGACTTGCCGGCGAATGCGGGCGAGGCGGTGCTTGAAATTGGGCCCGGGCACGGCGCCTTGACGGAACACCTGCTGGATCGCGACGTGCAACTCACTGCCGTCGAAATCGACGAGCAGTGCGTGGAATTTTTGCAAGAAAAATTCCGGGGCCGCGAGAATTTCCATATCGAAAACATTGACTTCTTGAAGTTCGACTTGCAAGCGTTTCTGGATGCCCACGAAAAGCCCTGGGTCACGGGAAACTTGCCTTACAATGTGTCCACGGCGATTATCGCGGGCCTGATGCCGAAATTGCACCTGACCAAGGGCTTTATGGGAATGGTACAGCTGGAAGTCGCTGAACGCATCTGTGCAAGTCCCTGCAGCAGCAATTACGGTAGCCTTTCGGTGCTGGTGTCTGCTTACGCCGACACCCAGATTCTCCGCAAGATCGGGCCCGAGCATTTCACGCCCCGGCCCAATGTGGATAGCGCCACCATGTTACTGACGCCCAAGGCCGACGCCTTGCAGGCTCCCGAGGGCTTCTTCGACTTCGTGCGCGCCGCCTTCACCCAAAAGCGCAAAACCCTCGCCAACTCGTTCGGCCGCGCTTACGACAAAAAGAAAATTCAAGAAGCTATTGAGCTGCTGGATTACCCCACGACGGTCCGCGCCGAAGAACTTTCCCCTGCACAGTTCCTTGAATTCTACAAGGTCATTGTCGGGTAGATTTTCCGCTTACAATCGGTAAAAATATTTTTATAGACAATTCGTCCATAAGTGAGCCACGTCACGGTGAGCTTTGTCTCGGATGATAGATTAGTTTATAGTGAGTTAAGTAGGGAAGTCTAAAAAAGGAGAAAATATGCTTGTCAAAGCATCTAATCTGTTTGCGGCGTCATGCCTTTTGGCGTTTTGCGGAGTAGCGTCTGCTTACACTGTCTCGGGTACAGTTTCCGATGATCAGGGCAAGGCCCTCCAGGGCGCCTCGGTAAGCCTCCTGAAAGAAGGCAAAACGGCAACGACCGATGCTCAGGGTAAATTCACCATTCATGAAGACGAGGATATTCAAGCAATCGCCTCGGTGAACAAACCTGGTTATCTCAGCATCAATAACGGCATTCTCTCTTATTCCCAGAGCAGCGCATCACCGGTGCAGGTGAAGATTTTCAACTCCCTCGGCAACCAGGTTTTCAAGAAAACCTTGCAGGGCACCGGCACTCTCGACCTGACTCAGAAAGTCAAGGCCCGCGGCACCTATTTCGCACAGGTTTCTGTGGGTAGCGCCAAGCAGAATTTCAAGTTTACTACCGATGGGAGCGCCAGCAGAATTGCCGCTACAAGCGACAATGTCGCCCTTATGAAAGACGCTGCCGAAGGCGAAGCAATCCGCTTTGTTGCCGAAGGTTTCGATACGCTCACGGTGCCGCTGGGAACCCTCGATACCACCCTTGACGTAAAACTGCACAAGCCTGAAGAAAAATTCAAGTTCGGCTATGCTCTCGGCAATGCGCCCACCCCGAGTAAGGGTTGCGGCACGACGTCCAAACTGCAAAAGGTCAAGAGCGTCGAAAATGGCGACCAGTTCCAGATTCGGGTCGGTAGCGATACCCGCGACTACTTTATCACACTTCCCAAGAATTACGACAATACAAAACCGCACAAGGTTCTCTTTGCACTCCACTGCTACGGCAGCCGCGGCGAAGACTTTGTGCATCACAAAGCAGACTACGACCATCCGACACCGTACTATGGCCAGCAGGTGCTCGACAAGAACGGCGACTACATTTTCGTTTCGCTCGACGCCATTGGCGGTGTATGGACCAAGGGCCAGGGCGATCACGATTTCTTTGCCCAGACGCTCACCACTTTGAACGATAACTACTGCATTGATACTAGCCGCGTGTTCATTACGGGATTCAGTTTCGGCGCCATGTTCAGCTATTCGCTGATGCAGGACATGCAGAGCCGCGTGCGTGCAGCCGCCACTTACGCTGTGGCCGATTACAACATCTGGCTTCCCGAAGGCAGCAACATGAAGGACTTGCCCATCGCCTGGATGAACGTCCACGGCGTGAACGACGGCCGCTGCGATTACAACCGCGCCAAAAACAGCGCCCTCCCGCGCATTCTGAAGCGTAACGGCAAGGCAGACGCGAATGGCGACTTCACTGACGCAAGTTCCGAAAAGCCCAAGGAAGTGAGCGGCAACACCGGCCATGTGTGCTACGACTTTACGACCGTCGACGAACGCTTCCCCGTAAAATGGTGCAGCTGGCCGGGTGACCACCAGTGGACTGCCCACGATACCGGCAACATGAGCGTGGGTTGGAACTGGGAAAGCACCTGGGTACCCGAAGAGGTCCACAAGTTCTTCGAACAGTTTTAAAAACTTATATAGCCGTCGCAATACGACGTCTCTCGCCCCCTCACGTACAACCTAGTACGCTACGGGGGCTCGATCCTTGTCTTGCTAGGCTCTCTAAGTTTTTTCTCGCTTACGGAAGATCGCTCGCTTTCTCAAGTGCCTCGACGACTTTCACGTCGGCTGGGAGCCAGTTCACCGCATGCAATTCTGCGCGGGTGAGCCAGCGTGCCGCCTCGTGTTCGAGTAGCGTGGGGGTGTTGCCGTCTGCCAGCGTGCAAAAGTAGCAGTGCATGGTCAGGTGAAAAGCGGGGTAGTCGTGTTCTACGGTACAGAGGAATTCGCCCACGTTCACGTCGATGGCCAGTTCCTCTTTCAGTTCGCGGGCAAGGGCCTGTTCGGGAGTTTCGCCGCTCTCCATCTTGCCGCCGGGAAATTCCCAGCCGTCTTTTTGGTCGCCGTAGCCGCGTTGCGTGGCAAAAAATCGGGTTTCTGCCGAATGCGGCGCCCCGTCGCAAATGATGCCTGCTACGACCTCGATACGTTTCATGGGCGTAAAAATAGAAAAATCACAAAAAAAAGCATTTTTTTTGCTTAACCCTATTGACTTTTGACGATAAATTTTATAAAATTAAATTGTACACAATCAAACGCGGTGAAATACCGTCAAAAACACCCCCAAAAACGGAGGCTCATTATGGTAAACATCTACGACTTCACCCTCACCGACGGCAAGGGCAACCAGGTCCCGCTTGCAAACTTCAAGGGCAAGGTGATGCTCATCGTGAACACCGCGACCGGTTGCGGCTTTACCCCGCACTACAAGCCCATCGAACAGATGTACTCCGATTTTCACGACAAGGGCTTTGAAGTCATCGACATTCCCTGCAACCAGTTCAAGGGACAGACCCCCGGCACCGACGACGAAATTCACGAATTCTGCACGCTCCATTACGGCACCGAATTCCCGCAAATGAAAAAGTCCGACGTGAACGGCCCCAACGAACTCCCGCTTTACACCTACCTGAAATCGCAGAAGGGTTTCGAAGGTTTCGGCTTTGGCGCGAAGGCCGCCGCCATGGCACTCTTGCTCAAGACCATCGACAAGGACTACAAGAAAAACCCTGACATCAAGTGGAACTTCACCAAGTTCGTGGTCGACCGCGACGGCAACGTGGTCGCGCGCTTCGAACCCACCGCCGACATGGACGCCGTGCGCGCCTGCGTAGAGAAACTGCTCTAGGAAACACCATGGACTGCCCCCAGCTAAAACTCGAAAACCAGCTGTGCTTTCCGCTGTATGCCGCGTCTAAGGAGATCACGCGCCGCTACGCCCCGTACCTGGAGCCGCTCGATCTCACGTACACGCAGTACATTGTGATGCTCGTGCTCTGGGAAGAGAAGAAGTGCAACGTCTCTGAACTCGGAAAAAAACTGTTCCTCGATTCGGGCACGCTCACCCCGCTCCTGAAAAAGCTCGAAGCCAAGGGCTACATCCAGCGCACCCGCGAACAGAGCGACGAGCGCTGCCTCTCGGTAAGCCTCACCGCCGAAGGCGAATCGCTCAAGCGCAAGGCCGCGAGTGTCCCCAAGTCCATGGCCGGCTGCGTGAACCTCTCCGACACCGAAGCCAAGACGCTGTACACCCTGCTGTACAAAGTGCTAGAAGGGTTCACGGCAGAATAAATACAAGTTCACAAGTCTCCTCAAAAGTTTCTATTTTTTAAAATAGATTCGTGTCACAAGAAAGAGGAGAAAATTGTGAAAAAACTGATTTCATTGGCAATAGGCTTGTTCTTTGCGGTGGCCGCCGCTGCTGAAACTTACGTGGCTTCGGAAAAAATCACGCAACAGGTTCTGTCAGGGGAACTTACCCAGACCGTGTATGCTGGCGATGAAATTAAGCCGGTTAAGATTCTATATGAAAATACTGGCCTTGCCGAAGATGCTGTACCAGAATATTCATCGACGAACTTTTTGGAAAATTTTGGCTTGTCGAAAAGGTGGACTATGGGTCCCGCTTGTGAAATTGCGGGAGAGATGAGAGATGATATTCCCGCTGGTACGTACGATGCTTTTATCGTCGTCCGGGACAATGAAGGCAAGTTCGCTAAGACTGAGTTCAAGTTCACTGTGCTGGAAAAAGAAGAAACGTTGTCTTTAAAATGGAATAAAAGTAGCGGTGACGTGAATCAGGAAGTCACTGCGGGTAAGTCTATTACACCTATCGTTTTCGATTACGAGGGAATAACAAGTTATAGCGTGAGTGGACTCCCGTCTGGACTTGTAAAGAATATTGATGAAAAAAAACATAAAATCATGATTGTCGGCTCTGTAAATAGCGATGTAATGTCTGGTGATTATGAATACAAAGTCACTGTTAAGAACGACCAAGGCGATGAAAAGAGCATGTCGGGAACGATTGTTGTGAAAAGTGGCAAGGCTCGCACATCAATAAAACTTGTTAGTGGAAAAGCAAGACAGGAAGTCCTGGCGGGCAATGATATTGAACCGGTTGTGTTCGAATTTGCAAATGTTCGTGTCGATGAAAGTTTATCTTCATTTAAGTTCGAAGGATCGTTAAAAGGATCGTTTGCGTATAGTGTAGAAGGAAATAAGCTCACGTGCAGTGGAACTGTCGATGAGAATTTGAAGGGTGGATTATACACGATAAGAATTATTGCAATTGGTGAAAATAACAATGATACCGCTTTTGCAAACGTTGATGTGATTCATAAGTCTGTAGAGACGAAGGTATATGTCATTGAAAATGAAACGCAGTCGCTGACTGCCGGCGATTCTATCAAGCCGATTGTTTTCAAGGTAGAACATGGCTCTAATCCTGAGCTTACGAATTTCCCGGGTGGTTACGGGCTTAAAAAAGATGGTAATACGGTGACTATTACTGGGAAGGTTGCAGAAAATGCTAAGGGTCCGTATGAAATTGAGCTTAAAGTCACTGGTGCCGATAATAATGCGAGTGCAAAGGTGACGATTAATGTAGCAGCTGGGGTTATGACGTTCGATGTTGTTGAAGGTAGCGATAATCAAACGGTTGTTGCTGGCCAAGAGATTGTTCCGATAGTTTATCAGTACAACCATGTGAAAGATATTCATGGAAAATTGCCTGCTAACTTGAAGATGGAACCAGATAAAGAAAAGAAGCAAGTTAAGATTTATGGAATTGTAGATTCTAAATCGGGTGCCCACGAATATGCTTATTCGTTCGACTTGACGGATTATTATGGAGAAACAAAGACTGTAACGGGCAAGATTAATGTCGTTGCATCTATTGACGAAAATTCGTCTTCGTCGGTTACATCTTCGTCGAGTTTGGCAACGAGTAGCTCGTCGCAGAACGTCATCCTGAGCTCCAGCGAAGGATCCAGTAGCAGTGCAACGCTCGCATCGTCTTCAAGCGTTGCGGCTTCTTCGAGTTCCGCGAAGTCCAGCAGCTCGTCGCAGAACGTCATCCTGAGCTCCAGCGAAGGATCCAGTAGCAGTACAAAGTTTGCGTCGTCTTCAAGCGTTATAGCATCTTCAAGTTCCGCGAAGTCCAGCAGCTCGTCGCAGAACGTCATCCTGAGCTCCAGCGAAGGATCCAGTAGCAGTACAAAGTTCGCGTCGTCTTCAAGCGTTATAGCATCTTCAAGTTCTGCAAAATCCGATGACAAGAAGTCTTCTTCTAGCAGCAAGGACGGTAAGGATGCGATTGTTGCTGTGAAGATGAACCGCCTCAATTTCAGTTATGCGAACAATGCGCTGACTGTCGTTTTGCCGGTATCTTCGATGATGCGTGTGCAAGTGTTCGACTTGACCGGTCATTTGGTGGAGTCGTTTGCAGAATCTGTCAGCGGAACCAAGAACATTAGCCTCGCTCATTTGAACAGGGGCAATTACCTTGTGCGTGTCGAAAGCAATAGCATGGTTCGTACCGCAAGAATTGCCGTGAAGTAAAGACATATGACTATGCCAAAAAGGCTCCGCGGTGGCGGAGTCTTTTTTTTGCATAATACTGCATAATAGTCGAAGTTAGAAGCGAGTATAGCAAGGCCGCAGACCCCGAAGCCGTATAGGGTAATACGGCGAGTGGGTCGAGAACGCCGCTAGACGACGCTTATAACGAGACTACGCTCTTGCCGCGAGTTCTTCGGGCGTGCGCGCCAAAATATCCCAGTCGCCACGCTTGATTATTTTGTACGCATAACCTTGTTCGGTAAGGAACAGCTGACGATTCATTGCGAATTCTTGTTCCTTGGAATCTTGCGTCACGATGCTGTAGAAGTGTGCAGCACCGCCGTCGCTCTTGGGACGCAATACGCGACCGAGGCGCTGGGCTTCTTCCTGGCGGCTGCCGAACGTTCCGGAAATCTGGATGAGCACGTTCGCGTCGGGCAGGTCGATGGCGAAGTTGCCGACTTTGGAGACCATGAGGTTCTTCTGGG
>JAEEGK010026397.1_pt1 | contig 11826 bp, 6 predicted proteins | sample 8958771 | NCBI WGS metagenome assembly JAEEGK01 (sample SAMN16246547, study PRJNA631951) | gut metagenome | biome: gut microbiome; feature: rumen; material: SC-attached | host: Bos | place: Iran: Karaj | collected 2018-10 | reverse complement strand
ACCAGCTGAGCCTGGAACTGCGCCGGCTGGAGGCCGAGCATCCCGAATGGATGCACAAGGACAGCCTCACCCAGCGCGTAGGCGGCACGGCCAGAAGAGACCTGCGCAAGGTGCAGCACGACGTGCCGGTCATCTCGCTGCAGGACGTGTTCTCCAGGGAGGACGTGTACGCCTTTGTGGAGCGGGTCAAAAGGGAGATGCCCACCGCACGTTTCGTCGTGGAAAAGAAGATCGACGGTCTGACGCTCGTGCTGCGCTACCGGAACGGCAAGCTGGAAGACGCGATCACGAGAGGCGACGGCGCGATCGGCGAAAGCGTGTACGAGAACGCGCTGGCCATCCGCTCCATCCCCAAGGAGGTGCCGGAAAAACTGCCGTACCTGGAGGTGCGCGGCGAAGTCTACATGTCCACGGAGAGCTTCGAGGCGATGAATGCGCGGGAAGCGGAACGGGGCGGCAAGACGTACCAGAACCGCAGAAACAGCGCAGCCGGCACGCTGCGCCAGTTGGACCCCGCTGTGGTGGCGGAACGCCAGCTGGACATCTTCGTGTTCAATCTGGAGATCGCGGAAGGCAAGACGTTCACGGGTCACAAGGAGAGCCTGCTGTGGCTGCAGAGCCAGGGCTTTTCCATCAGTCCGCAGCTGACGGAGGCGGAGACGGCGGACGAGGTCTGGGCGGCGATCGAGGACATCGGCAGCACCCGCTGGGAACTGAATTACGGCATCGACGGCGCGGTCGTCAAGGTGGACGATCTGGCGCAGCGGCAGGCGCTCGGCTTTACGAGCAAAGTGCCCCGCTGGGCGGTCGCCTATAAATATCCGCCCGAACGCAAAGAGACCGTCGTCGAGGACATCATCGTGCAGGTGGGACGCACCGGCCGGCTGACCCCGCTTGCGCTGATGAGACCCGTGCGCGTGGCGGAGACCACGGTGTCCCGGGCAACGCTGAACAACCAGGACTATATCGACGAGAAGGACGTGCGCATCGGCGACACGATCGTCATTCAGAAAGCCGGGGACATCATCCCCGAGGTGAAGGAAGTCGTAAAGGAAAAGCGTCCGGAAGGCACGGTTCCGTATAAAATGCCCTCGTTCTGCCCGGTCTGCGGCGCTCCCGTGGCGCGGGAAGAGGGCGGTGACGGCGTGCACCTGTACTGCACCGGCAGCGCGTGTCCCGCGAAGGACAGCCGCAAGCTGGAGTATTTCGTCAGCAAGGACGCCATGAACGTGGACGGCTTCGGTCCGGCTGCCGTGGAAGCGCTCATCTCCGAAGGATATATCCGGGAGTACGCGGATATTTACACGCTGAAAGACCATCGCGACCGTCTGATCGAAGAGGGCATCGTCGGCAAGGAAAAGTCTGTCGACAACCTGCTGAAGGCGATCGAAGGATCGAAGGACAACGATATCGACCGGCTGATCACGGGCCTGGGCATCCGGGGCGTAGGCAAGCAGGGCGCGAAGGTCCTGGCTTCGAACTTCCCCGACATGCAGGCCGTCATGGACGCGAAGGCGGAAGCGCTGGCGCAGCTGCCCGATTTCGGCGGCATCACCGCGGCGGACATCACCGCGTTCTTCGCGGATCCCAGGAACCGGGTCGCCGTGGAAAAACTGGCGGCTGCCGGGGTCAACACGGTTTCGAAGGCTGCGTCGAAGCGCAGGGACGACCGCTTCGCAGGCATGACGTTCGTGCTTACCGGCACGCTGCCGACCCTCAAGCGGGATGAAGCGCAGGCCATCATCGAATCGTTCGGCGGAAAGGCCGCGGGCAGCGTTTCGAAGAAGACGACGTACGTCCTCGCAGGGGAAGCCGCAGGCAGCAAACTGACGAAGGCGCAGGAACTGGGCATCCCCATCCTGGACGAGGACGCGTTCCTGGAGATGACGAAATAAAAGAAATCCGTTGCAAAACACGGTAGCTTTCAGTATAATAATCAAGCATCGAACCGCGCCGGAAGACCGGCCGGGCCCTGCGCAAGAGACACCTGTGAACCTGGTCAGGACCGGAAGGTAGCAGCCATAAACGGGCCCGTCTTTGTGCCGCAGATCAGTCTGGCCGGCCTTCCGGCACGGTTCGTTTTTTTGTGTCTTTACGGAACCTTTCCCAGTCAGTAAAATGAAGGCAGGAGGAAAATAAATGGAAAGGATCGTCTTTATCAGTTACAGTTCGCAGGATAAGCCGATCGCCGACGCGATCTGCCGCCAGCTGAAAGAGAACGGTATCCAATATTGGATCGACAGGCGCGATATCGGACCCGGTCTCTGGGCGGATGACATCATGGACGGTCTGCATCGCAGCGAAGTCTTTGTCGTCGTAATCGGTCACAACTCGATCGCGTCGCAGGAAGTCCTCAAAGAGGTTACCGAAGCGACTAAGACCTGCAAGTTCATTCTCCCGTTCAAAGTGGATGACGAGATGCTCTCCAAAGGACTGCAGTATCATCTCGGCCCTTATCAATGGCTGGATGCGGCGACCCCTCCTCTGGAAGAGCGCATCGGCGAATTGCTCGAATGCATCGAGCATCTTTCTGAAGAAAATGCTTTCAACGTCAACAGCGGCCGCATGAAACTCGTAGAAAAGGCGCCTGCGCCTCACGGGTTCTTCGTGGGCCGCGAACAGGAGATCGCTGCGATCCGGGAAGCTTTTCAGGACGACCATATCGTCTTCCTTCAGGGGATGGGCGGCATCGGTAAGAGCGAGATCGCGAAAGGATATGCGCAGACATACCGCAGCGAATACGATACGATCCTCTTTACAAGTTATACTTCCGGCCTGCTGGATCTGGTCTGCGGCGAGGATATCGCGATCGAGAACCTGCGGCGGATGAGCGGGGAAGACAGCGTCGTGTGGTTCCGCAGAAAACTGGAGGCTCTGCGGTCGCTCGTATCAGAACGCACGCTGCTGATCATCGATAACTTCGACACGGATACAGATCCATATATGGACGAAGTCTTCGCGACGCCGTGCCATATCCTCGTCACGTCCCGGAACGGACATCCCGACTATGATTCCGAGATCCAAGTCGGTCCGGTCGAGGATTTCGAAGCGGTGCGGAAGATCTTTGCGCATCACGTGAAGCCGCTGAAGGTGACCGATCAGGAGTCTGTCGACGAGATCCTGCGGTTGGTCGGTTGTCACACGATCACCGTGGAACTTATCGCGAAACAACTCGCGGCCAGCCGTCTGACCCCGGCGAAGATGTTGGACCGTCTGCGCTCTGCCGGCGTCGATACGAAGCTGAAGGAGTCTGTAAAACACGGCGTGTCCGCGGGAAAAAAGAACGCATTCGACTATATCCGGCAGTTGTTTACCTTCTCAGACCTCAGCGAAGAAGAAAAACACATGCTCTGCGTGATGTCGTTCGCGCCTGTGAGCGGGATACAATTTCCGATGCTCAGCGAGATCCTGGACCTGGAAGACTTTGACGTCGTCAATTCTCTGATCGGCGGCAGCTGGCTGATCGACGATATCGAAGCCGTACGCATGCATCCGGTCATCCGGGACGTCGTCCGGGCAGAACTGGCGCCTACGCCGGTCACTTGCCTCGACTACGTCGAAGGCTTGCGGAAAAAGAGCGTCAACATGTGGAATTTCGACCTGCAGGAGAGAAACGACTTCTATTCCCTGGTCCGCCAGATCGTCATCGACTGGCCGGATCCGGTGCCCGAGACGCTTCCCGCATACGACGATCTGATCGACGCGGTATGGATGGGCGGCGATTTCGCCAGGGCTCAGGCTTTCGGCGAAAAGGTCTATCGCTATGCGCTCGAGACGTGCGGATCTGCGCATTACGAGACCGGAAGATCCGCGCTCCACACGGCCGGGGCTTATCACAATGCGGGAGATGACATTACAGCGGAAGGCTGGTACCGGAAAGCCTTCGAACATATGATGGAGCTGGGAGGACCCGTCACGGCGACGATGGGACAGGCCTGCTTTAAAGTGGGACGCTGTGCTGTCAAGCGGGGCGACCTGGAAGCTGCGCAGCCATATTATGAGAAGGCCGTCGAGTTGTATGACGATCTGCTCGCCAGGAAAGTATTCCTGCCCGGGCGCAAATATCCGAATCAGTATACCGATCTGATCCACGACCTGGCCCGCGTAGAGCGTCTGAAGGGAAATTACGAAAGATCCATCGAACTGGAAGAGCAGTGCTGCCGGCAAAATATCGAAAGTTTCGGACACGAAACGGTCGCATTTGGCAATTACTATCTCGGCATGGGCCTTTGTTACAGCGGGCTGAAAGATTACGCAAAAGCGGACGAATATATGCAGAAGGCCCTGGAGATCTGCATGAGGCATTACGGGGCCGCAAATCTGCAGACGATGGATTGCAGAGAATCGATTGCAGACAGTCTTCTTGCCAGAGGGGACCGCGAAGGAGCTGCTGCGGAACTGAACGCGATGCTGATGGATCTGGATAAATACTTTGGTGAGATGAATCCGCTGACGGTCAGGGTCAGAGAGAAAGCGGATAGCCTGAGATAGGAGGCTTGGTAATATGGATCATCTCGTTTTTATATCCTATTCGACCAAGGATACGCCTCTGGCGCTGCTGATGTGCCGCCGGTTTGAAGAAGCGGGCATCCGGTACTGGTTTGCGCCGCGGGATATCGACCACCTGAATTGGGAAGAAAAGATCATGGATGCCCTGGGTAAGGCAGACGTCTGTGTGGTCATTATGGGTGAACATGCGATCGAATCAGGCGAAGTGATCAAGGAAGTCTGCGCCGCGACGAAGACCTGTGAGTACATCATCCCGTTCAGAGTGGACCTTACGGACCTCTCTGCGGCGCTTGAGTATCATCTGGGACCCTGCCACTGGGTGGACGCTTCCTCGCCTCCCATCGAACAACGTATCGGAGAACTGATCCACCGGATCGGGCATCTGAACGAGGAAGACGTAGTCTACCGGAATGCGCGCAGACTGAAACTGACTGAGCACATGGTCTGGCCCCGGCCGAATTTCCTGGGGCGGGAACAGGAGCTGGAAGAGATCGCGGAACAGCTGCCGCATGAGGGAACGCTGTTCCTGCGCGGCATGGGCGGCATCGGAAAGTCCGAGATCGCAAAGTCCTATGCGGCAAAGTATCATGACCGCTACGACACAGTCCTGTTCCTTGGGTATGAGGGCAGTATCTTCGACCTTGTGAGCGGAGACGGCGTCCTGATCGAGAATCTGCCGCCGCGGGATCTGAACAGCGAAACAGAAGAACAGTTCTTTGACCGCAAGATGGAAGCGCTCCGCAGGATCGTTTCAGAACGGACTCTTTTCATTCTGGACAACTACGACGTGGACGACGATCCTCATTTCGCGGATCTTGCCAACACAAAGGCACATCTGCTGATAACGACGCGCAACGAACACGAAGATTATCCGGTGATGACCATCGGTCCCATCGCCGATTTCGATACCGTGCGGACACTGTTCGTCTCCTCCTGGGGAAAGATGCCAAAGTCGGAAGATCTGCCGGTCATCGACGAGATGATACGTATGGTGGGCTGCCATACGTTCACGGTCGAACTTATTGCCAGACAGATGAAAGCCAGCCGCCGCAATCCGCTGCAGATGCGGGAACTGCTGCAGTCCGGCGGCCTGCAGACGAATCTGAAGGAGAAAGTCAAGCGGGACGGCAGCGAAGTCCAAGGCTCAGCCTATGAGTATATCAAGCGGCTGTTTGCCTTTTCCGGTCTTCCTGCGGAGAGCGAGCAAGTCCTGCGCTGGATGGCCATGGTTCCGTACACAGGTATCGATACCGGGCTGTTCTACGATATCTGCCGGCTGGAATCTTTCGACGAGATCAACGATCTGGTCGCCCACAGCTGGCTGCAGATCGATGAAGACACGGACGTTCTGAGCATGCATCCCGTGATCGCGGACGTCGTACGGGAACAGCTGCACCCCTGCGTAGAGAATGGAAAGACCTACATCGCCGGCCTGTGGCGGGAAGTCGGAAGTCTGTGGTTCAATAATCTGGAAGAAAGGGTAAGGCTTTGGCCGCTCTACGCAAAGATCATCCGCGACTATTACGATCCAATCCCGGAACTCTGGACGGAATTCAGCTATCTGGAGAACAACGCCTGGATCTGCGCCAGATACGCGCTTTCCATCGAATTGGGTCACCGTTTCCTGACATACACCAAAGCGCATTTTCCTGAAGATCATGAAAAGATCGGCATCGCGGCGAATTATCTCGGCGGCTGCTATCACAACAGCGGAGACGATATCCACGCTGAGCCGTATTATGAAGAGGGACTGGAAAACCAGAAACGCGCGATCCGTGAAGACAGCGAACCTGCCCAGTGGGACCAGCTTGCCAACGCGTATCAGAAGGTTGGGCGCTGCGCGTATCTGGCGGGAGACTTCGAGAAAGCGAAAAACTGCTTCGAAGAGTCCATTCGGATCGGCAGCGAAAAGTTTGGAAAGAAAGGGTATTTCTGCAACGCTTTCCTGGAGATGGGCTGCATGTATCTGAAGATGGAGGATTACGAAAACGCTCTGAAATATCTGGAAGAGAGCCAGAGGCTCTACGTCGCGAAATCCGGTCCGGACAATCCCAACAGCGCTGCTGCTCTGATGAACATCGGCAAGTGCTGGATGCGTCTGGGCGATTATACCGGCGCAAAGCATGCGCTGGATGAATCCCTGCGGCTCAATATCCGCTTCAACGGTAATCAGAGCCGCCAGACGTTCTGGTCCAAAGAGGCTTTGGGCGATCTGGCGCTGCTGGAAGGAAAGCCGGACGAGGCCAGGCGCATCTACGAGGAAATAGAAGTGGAAATGGAGCAGTGTTTCGGAGAACAGAACCCGGATCTGCTGGCGCTTCGGGAGAAGCTCAAGAATATAGGGATCGCATAAACATATGGCAAGAAAAGAACTCCGGACGGCCTGTCCGGAGTTCTTTTGATGGATATTTCAGGATACTAATCGAGATTCACGTCGATGGCGAACAGGCCGCCGGCGCCGCCGGAGTACAGGTACAGGATGTTGTCATCCGGTCCGAACTTGCCTTCTCTGGCCATCTTGATCAGGCCGCCGAACGCCTTGCCGGTGTAGACCGGGTCGAGGAACAGGCCTTCGTTCTCCGCCATCATGCGGATGGCCGCGTTGCCTTCAGGAGAGGCGATCGCGTAGCCTTCGCCGCAGACGTCTACGAGGTGGACGTCGTCCACGGTCGGCACGAAATCCAGCTCCAGCAGTTCCGCCAGGCCTTTCATGATGTTCGTGGTGATCTCTTCGAACGGGTCGGTATCGACCATCATGCCGATGACCTTCGTGTCGGGCATGAACAGTTTCGCGCCCATCGCGACGCCCGCGTGGGTGCCGCCGCTGCCTTCCGCGCAGCAGATGTAGTCGAATTTAATGTCTGTCTGTTCGGAGATCTCCTTGACGCAGTTCACGTAGCCCAGCGCGCCCAGCGCATTGGAACCGCCGGTCGGGATCTTGTAGTAGACCTTGCCGCTCTCCTGGCCGACTCTGTCCATTTCTCTGTAGACGTCGGCAGAATCGCTGGTATCCAGGAAACGTACGTCCGTGTTCATCAGGTATTCGAGCAGGATGTTGCCCTTGCGGTCGGTGACGCCGCGCTTCTTGAGGATGAGGATCGGGGTCAGCCCCAGCTTCTTGCAGCAGGCTGCCGTCAGCATGGCGTGGTTCGACTGCGCGCCGCCGGTCGTGAATACGATCTCGGCGCCCTTGTTCTTCGCGTCCGCCAGCAGGAATTCCAGCTTTCTGACTTTATTGCCGCCCAGGCCGATACCGGTCATGTCGTCGCGCTTGATGTAGACGTTCGTGCCCAGGATACGGCTGATGTTCTCCAGCTTCTGGATCGGGGTCGGCAGGACTGCCAGGGGGATGCGGGGGAAATCTTCGAGTCTCTTCATAAGGACGCTCCTTTCTTTGCGTAGAACGGGCGAAGGATGCCCGGGTTCCTCTCGATATAATCATAACACAGGTTGCGCCGGAAGTTGAAGCATAATAAAATTGATTTTGAGAACAAGCCCCGGGATCACACAGGATACTGCGTGGGCGACCCTGAGAGGAGGCATGCAGGTGGCAGAATTTTTCAGACCGGAAGATCTTCAGCAGGCGTTATCCCTGCTGGCGGAATACCGGGAAAAAGCGGCCGTCGTGAACGGCGGCAGCGACATCGTCGAAGACATCAGTAAGGGAAAGATCAAACCGGACGCGATCGTTTCGATCGGCGGTATCCGCGAATTGGGCGGCATCCGCGAAGACGGTGGGATGCTTCGCATCGGCGGGACGGTCACGTATCGGCAGATGTTGGCATCGGACGCCTGTCGGCGTTTTCGCGGCCTGATCCGGGCGGTATCCCAGGTAGGGAGCCCTGCGATCCGCATCGTCGGAACGCCGGCCGGAAATCTGGGCACCGCGGCGCCTGCGGCGGACTGCGCGACCATGCTGCTGGCTCTGGACGCGCAGGTCGTACTGCAGTGCGGGGAAGGGCAGCGGACGGTTCCCCTCACAGACTTTTATTACGGCCGGGGAAAGACGCAGCGTAGGCCGGACGAACTGATCGTTTCCATCGACGTGCCTTCTCTCGCGCCCGGCGAAGGGACAGGGTATTACCGCGTGGCGCGGCGCAAAGCCCAGGATATCGGCAAGATCCTTGCCGGATGCCGGCTGACGCTGGAAAACGGCGCGGTCCGCGAAGCGAAGATCTCCCTCGGCGCGCTCAACGCCTGCATCGTTAGGGCGCGCAGCCTGGAAGAGGCGGTCATCGGTAAGACGGCAGCCGAAGCTTTGGGCTATCTGAAGCGCACGTTCCCCGAAGAGGCGGGGCTGAGAGAATCCTATTTCAGGGAATACAAAGAACAGGTGACGTCTTCCGCCGTGGCGAGAGCTTTCGCCTTGGCGTTGGAAGACGCTGCGGAAAGGAGCGGGCTATGGCAATAGTATCGTTTATCCTCAACGGGAAGCCCGTCAGCTGCGACGTACCGGCGGAAGAGACGCTGGTGGACACCATACGCCGCCGGTTCAAGCTCACCGGAACGAAAAAAGGCTGCGGCACCGGAGACTGCGGCGCCTGTACCGTTCTTCTGGACGGCGACGCCGTGCGGTCCTGCACGCTGCTCACCGGCATGGTGCACGGCAGGTCCGTGACCACCATCGAGGGCGTCGGCACCATGGATCGGCTTCACCCCGTGCAGCAGGCTTTTGTGGACGTCAACGCCATCCAGTGCGGCTACTGCATTCCCGGCATGGTCCTGACGGCCATTGCGCTCCTGAACCGGAATCCGGATCCGGACGAAGCGGAGATCCGCGAAGCGATCTCCGGCAACCTGTGCCGCTGCACCGGGTACCAAAAAATCGTCGAAGCGATCTCTCTGGCGGCGAAACGCATGCGGGAAGCAGGAGAGGAGGCTGCGCGATGAAGGAAAAGTACATCGGACAGAGAGTCACACGGCCCGACGCGCTGGCGAAGGTCACCGGACAGGCACAGTTCGCAGCGGATATTGCCGTTCACAGAGACGACCTGCTCCACGCAAAAGCGCTATACCCGCCTTATGGACACGCCAGGATCCTCTCCATCGATACGTCCGAAGCGGAGCATATGCCCGGCGTAGTCTGCGTCATGACCGCAAAAGATCTTCCGGCGGGCTGTACGAATAGGTACGGCGCAGATGAGCCGGACAAACCCATCTTTGCGGAAAACAAGATCGTATATGAAGGGGACGCCGTGGCAGCCGTGGCGGCGGAAACTTTGGCGCAGGCGGAAGCGGCGGTCGCGAAGATCCGCGTGACGTATGAACCGCTGCCTGCTTACGAGGATCCCCGGGAACTGCGGGAGATCTATCCCTCGCCCATCCACGAAAACCATCCCATCTCGGGTCAAAGCCCCGTTTCGCTGTCGGCAACCGTGCGGAACGGCGATCCCGCGCCCGCCTTCGAACGCGCGGATGTTGTGCTGGATCACTGGTACCGGACCCCCATGGCAGATCATGCCTATCTCGAGCCGGACGTGTGCATCGTGGAGCCGGATCCGGTGCAGGGCGGGCTCACCATTTGGAGCCCCCAGCACGCGGTGCAGAATGCCAAGCAGGACATGGCGAAGCTCTTCGGTCTGCCTCAGAGCAAAGTCCGGGTCATCGGTACGCTGGCAGGAGGCGGTTTCGGCGGAAAGGAAGACTCCACCTATGACGTTTCCACCGTAGCTGCGGCGCTGGCGATGAAGACCGGAAAGCCAGTCAGTTTCGAGTTTACCAGGGACGAGGTCTTCCGGAACACCGGCAAGCGCCACGCCGAGCAGATCCACCACAGACTGGCGGCGGACAAGGAGGGCAACATCCTTGCGATCGACGTGGACGCGGTCATCGACAAAGGCGCCTACCGCTCCGTCGATATCCTGCCTTACCGGGGCAGCTATTATGCCGGCGGACCCTATAAGATCCCCGTGTCCCATGCGAAAGCGGAATCCGTGTTTACGAACCATCCTTACGGCTGCGCCTTCCGCGGACTTGGCGTCCCTCAGGCGACTTTCGCCATGGAAGGGCAGATGGACTACCTGGCGGCTGCGCTGGGCATGGACCCGCTGCAGCTGCGGCTGAAGAATATCGCTCGGGCGGGCGACCGGCTCCACATGGGCCAGGTGATGCTGGAAGAGCGGGGCCTTGGCCTGGAAGAATGCCTGTTGAAAGCTGCGGATGCCATAGGCTGGAAGGACAGAGCGAAGACCGGCTATTACGATAACCGGGGGAACATCAAGCGGGGCAAGGGCATCGCCTGCTTCCTGTACGGCATCGGTACCGGGTCTTCTCCCGACGGGGCGCACTGCCTGGTGCAGGCGCAGCGGGACGGATCCTTCAACGTGCAGGTCTCCCAGAGCGAACTGGGTCAGGGGCTTCTCGCAGCCATGTCGCAGATCGCGGCGGATGCTTTGGGCGTCACGCTGGATAAGATACAGGTGGACTATGCTGACACTGCCGCGTCTCTGCTCGCGGGTCCCACCACGTCTTCCCGGTCTACCATGTACGTGGGCAACGCGCTGCTGAGCGCCTGTAAGATCCTGACGGACCGTTTCCTGGGTTACGCGGAAGGAGTCATGCGCGTCGGAAAGTCCAATCTGGCGATCGAGGACAATATGGTGATGGTCAAGGGAAAACCCGAGACGGCCGTGTCGCTCGCAGAGATCGTCGAAGGCGCTTATACCGCCCAGATCCCCCTGGCAGCTATCGGCAGCTGGTACCCGCCCAGAGTTTTCTTCAACGAGGATATGACCAACGATCAGATGCACACGTACACCTTCGGCGCCTGCGCCGTGGAGATCGCGGTGGATACAGAGACCGGTATCATCGACGTGGAACGCTGCCTGCTGGCGGCGGACGTGGGGAAGGCCATCAACCCGGATACCGTGGAGGGACAGATGCAGGGCGGCCTCACCCAGGGCATCGGCTGGTCGGTCATGGAAGAGATCTTCATGGAAAACGGCCGGATGAAGAATCATTCTTACCACGATTACCTCATCCCCACCGCCATGGACGTTCCGGATCTGGAGACCATTATCGTGGAACACCCCTCCGATCTGGGGCCCTGCGGCGCAAAGGGCATCGGCGAACCGCCTCTCGTGGCGACCGCGCCCGCGATCCGCAGCGCATTTTGGGACGCTACGGGCGTATTTGTGGACGAGATCCCGCTGACCCCGGTGAGGGTGATGGAGGCGTTAAAGCGGAAGGACGGCAGGGAATGATCCCCGTAGTCGTTCTGGCCGGCGGCGCTGCCAGGCGCTTCGGCAGCAACAAGCTGCTGGCGGATCTGAAAGGACTGCCGCTCGTGATGCATACGCCGCTGCGCCTGCAGAAGGC
>JAEEGK010026396.1_pt1 | contig 11826 bp, 9 predicted proteins | sample 8958771 | NCBI WGS metagenome assembly JAEEGK01 (sample SAMN16246547, study PRJNA631951) | gut metagenome | biome: gut microbiome; feature: rumen; material: SC-attached | host: Bos | place: Iran: Karaj | collected 2018-10 | reverse complement strand
GAGCCGCTACAACGTGGACTGCGCCGAACAGATTGAGATCGAGCGTTTCCGCCCCCGCGGAGAAGGCGAGCTGGAGGCCACCTTCATTGACAAGAACGAGGACGAACAGGACTTCAAACTGGAGTATATGACCTTCGACCGCCACGTTATGGTTTGGGTGGTGGAAGACTGATTGTTGAAAACTTTTTTCCGGTGTAACACAAGGGTTATATTTTAGAACAATTCTAAATAAAAAATTTTAGTAAGCTGTTAATCTTCAATGAATTAACAGCTTATTTTTTGTTCTGTTGATAACTTTTTCTTGAGAAATCGTGGGAAAGTTGGCTAGAATAGTATAATTTTGTTCCCGAGGGGAAAGGCCCCTATATTAACACGAAGTAGAAACTAGAACTAGACCTATGGTTAAGAGTGTATTAAAACGTGACGGTCGCCGTGTAGATTTCAACAACCAGAAGATTGTTGCGGCCATCCTGAAGGCCATGGATGTGACCGATGCCGGTGAAGACATTGTACTCGCCGCCCAGATTGCCCAGACCATCTCCGAGCTGGACAAGGATGTCATGACCGTGGAGGAAATCCAGGAAGTGGTGGAGAACCACCTGATGAACAGCCCCCGCCAGGAGGTTGCCAAGGAGTACATCCGTTACCGCAACAAACGCAATATCGCACGTAAGGCCAAGAGTAACGAAATCTTCGAGACCATTATCCAGGCCCAGTCCAACGATATCACCCGTGAGAATGCCAACATGAACGCGGACACGCCCGCGGGCATGATGATGAAGTTTGCCTCCGAAGCTACCAAGAGCTATGTGGACGAGTGCCTCCTGAGCGACCCTGTCCGCGAAGCCGTGGCCAACAACTACATCCACATCCACGATAAGGATTATTATCCCACCAAGTCCCTCACCTGCATCCAGCACCCCCTGGACATCATCCTGGAGCACGGCCTCAAGGCAGGACACGGCGAGTCCCGTCCCGCCAAGCGCATCGAGACCGCCAGCGTGCTGGCCTGCATCTCCATGGAGACCGTCCAGAACGAGATGCACGGCGGTCAGGCCATCCCCGCCTTCGACTTCTATCTGGCCCCCTACGTGCGCAAGACCTTTGAAGAAGAGGTGGAGAAGGCAGCCGAACTGTTCAACACGGACCTCGAGGACGTGAAGGAGAGAAAGGTGGACGATTATATCAAGAGAGACCTGATTGGCCTCCAGGGAAAAGACCGCGCCTACCAGCACGCCATCAACCAGACGGTGAACCGCGTTCACCAGGCTATGGAAGCCTTCGTTCACAATATGAACACCATCCACAGCCGTGGCGGCAACCAGGTTGTGTTCTCCTCCATCAACTACGGTACCGATACTTCGGCTGAAGGCCGCTGCATCATCCGTGAGATCCTGAACACCACCTACGAAGGCGTGGGCAACGGCTCCACCGCCATCTTCCCCATCCAGATCTGGAAGAAAAAGCGGGGCGTATCCTACCTGCCGGAAGACCCTAACTATGACCTCTATAAATTCGCCTGCAAGGTTTCGGCCCGCCGTTTCTTCCCCAACTTCCTCAACCTGGATGCTACCTACAACCAGGACGAGGCCTGGAAAGCAGACGACCCTAAGCGTTACGAGCACGAGGTAGCCACGATGGGTTGCCGCACGCGCGTATACGGCAATAAATTCGGCCCCAAGACCTCCATCGGCCGCGGTAACCTGAGCTTCACCACCATCAACATCGTGAAGCTGGCCATCGAAGCCATGAACGAGGAGTCCGACAAGAACCTCCGCATCCAGAAGTTCTTCAAGAAGCTGGATTGGGCCCTGGACATCGCCGCCCGCCAGCTCAACGAGCGTTTCGAGTTCCAGAAGACCGCCCTCAAGAAGCAGTTCCCGCTGCTGATGGCCGGCCTCTGGCTGGGCAGCGAAAAGCTGGAAGACAACGATTCCATCGAGTCCGTCATCAACCAGGGAACCCTGTCCATCGGCTTCATCGGCCTGGCAGAATGCCTGATTGCCCTTGTTGGTAAGCACCACGGAGAAAGCGAAGAAGCCCAGGAGCTGGGTCTGCGCATCATCTCCCATATGGCCGAAAAGATCAACGGCTTCGCCGAGACTTTCCAGCACAACTTCACCTTCCTGGCCACTCCGGCAGAAGGCCTCTCCGGCAAGTTCACCAAGCGGGACAAGAAGACCTTCGGCGTGCTGCCCGGCATCACGGACAAGGACTACTACACCAACTCCAGCCACATCCCGGTGTACTATCACTGCACCCCTGAGCACAAGGCCAAGATCGAGGGCCCGTACCACAAGTACGAGAACGCCGGTCACATCTTCTACGTAGAAGTGGACGGTGACGCCACCCACAACCCCGAGGCCATCATGCGCATCGTGGACCTCATGGACAAGTACGACATTGGCTACGGCTCCGTGAACCACAACCGCAACCGCTGCATGGACTGCGGCTATGAGAACGCAGACGACAACCTCACCGAGTGCCCGCACTGCCACGGCCATCACATTGACACCCTGCAGCGCATCACCGGCTACCTGGTAGGTACCACCGACCGCTGGAATTCCGGTAAACTGGCCGAGCTCCACGACCGAGTTGTGCACAAGTAATGCGCATCCGTGTATTAGACATACTTCACCAGACAATGGCCGACGGACCTGGTTTCCGGACGGCCATTTACTGTGCCGGCTGTTCCCACGCCTGCAAGGGCTGCCACAATCCCGAAAGCTGGGATTTCAAGGCGGGCCGATGGATGGACGTGGAAGAGCTGCTGGAGGACATCAAGGCCGATGAACTGTCGGACGTTTCCTTCAGCGGAGGCGATCCTTTCTATCAGGTGGAAGCCTTCACGGAACTGGCCCGCCGCATCAAGGAGGAGACCCATAAGACCATCTGGTGCTGGACGGGCTTTACGCTGGAGGAAATCCAGGCATCGGCCCAGCTTTCCCAGCTGCTCCCCTACCTGGATGTCCTGGTGGACGGTCCCTTTATCCTGGAACAGCGGGATACGGACCTCCTGTTCCGCGGCAGTCCCAACCAGCGGATCATCTACCTGCACGGAAAGCCGCCGGAGGATGTTATCCCCGGCACCGTGGCTTTAGAGCCCTTGCGTTAACGCTTTAACCAGTTTTCTGGATTCTGGGGATCTGAACCCTTCCACAGTTCAAAGTGGAACAAGTCTTCCCCGCCTATGGTATCCACCGTGCCCACTTCCTGGCCGGTGGTTATTTTTTGTCCGGCCTTGACCGACACGGACTTGAGTTTGCTGTACAGGGTGAAGTACTCGCCGTGGTTCACCAGCACGCACTGGTTGTAGCCGGGCAGTACCACAATCTGGCTCACCGTACCGTTGAACACGGCCTTGACCGGGGCTCCGCGGCGCACCACCAGCGTGACGCCGTTGTTCTGGGGCAGCTGCACATTCTGGTAAACCGGGTGGTTGTGCTTGCCGAAGCGTTCCACGATGGTTCCCTCCACCGGCCAGGGCAGTTTGCCCCGGTTGGCGGCGAACTCGTTGGAAAGCTTGGTGTCTACCGTTGTGGAAGTGGTCTTGGAACCGGCGCCCTTCTTGCCGCCTCCGCTGCTTTGCTTCTTGGTCTGCTGGCGGATCATATCCGCTATCTTGCGGTTGAGTTCCTGCTTCTGGCGGTTCTTCTCCTTGAGCTGCTTCTCGTAGGTCTTGCGGTCTTTCTTGAGCTTGTCCACCATCTTGGAGGCGTCGCCTTCCTCCGAACGCAGCTGCGTGCGCTCGTCCACGACCTTCTTCCTGACCTTTTCGGCTTCGGCCTTGAGCTTGTTCAGGCGGGTTTTCTGCACCTGCAGCTCGGCCTCGGCCTCCTTCAGCTTGAGGGCCTGCTGGCTCATCTGGGAAGAGAGGTTGCGCAGGTAGCCGAACCGGTTGAAAGCCTGGCCCACGGAGTTGCTGGACAGCACATACATATACCAGAGGCGGCTGTCGCGGTTCTTGTAGGCGCCCTTGACCAGGCGGGAATAGTAGTAAGCCAGGGTATCCCGGCGGGCCTGCACGCGGTTGAGTTCCCGCTGGCAGATGCGCAGGGAATCGTTCAGGAGTTTGAGGGTTTGGTCGTAACTGGCAATGAGCTGCTCACGGGCCGATATTTTCCGCCTCACCAGGGTAAGGCTGCTGAGGGCCTCCGAACTGCTCTTGCTGTTCTGGCTTAGCTTGCGGTTGAGGAGTTCGATGTCTTTCTCCAGTTGGGCGCGCTGGCTCTCCAGACGCTTCACGGACGAATTCTGGGCCCCGGCGCTGACGGCGCAGAGGATCAGGAGTCCTATGAGGAGAAACTTTCTCATTGCTTCTTGCCGGCTTCATCCAGGCGCTGGGCCTGGCTGCGGTAGACCTGGGCGGTATCGGCCTCTCCGAGGGCCTCCAGCACGGTGGCGTAGTGACGCAGGATGACGGCGCTCTCCTTGCCGCCATAGAGCATGGCGTGCTTGAAGAAGGGCTTGGCCTCCAGGTCCTTGCCCATCAGGTGCAGGATCCAGGCGAAGGTGTCCAGGTACGTAGCGTTGTCCGGTTCCTGCTCTACCGTTTTCTTGGACATGGCATACGCCTTCTTGAGTTCCTTTCCTTCCAGGCTCAGATAATAGGCGTAGTTGTTGAGGACCGGAGCGTAATTGGGGTCTATCTTGAGGGCGTTCTTGTACGCCTTGTAGGCGCCCTTGAGGTCTCCCAGGGAATGGTAGGCGTCTCCCAGCTGGCTCCAGGCATTGAGGCAGATCTTGTTGTCCTTGGGGTAGCGGGCCAGCAGCATCTTGCTGGTGGTGACTATGGCGTCATAGTCTTCCAGGTTGTAGCTGCCCAGGTTGGCGTAATCCAGGAAAGCGAGTTCGTCAAAGCGCTCATAGGCCTTCATAGACTGCTCCCGCATCTCTTCCCACTTGCCCTGCAGTTGCAGATACTGGATATAAGTGGCCGTATGCTGCAGGCTGCCGGGATACAGCAGGGCGTTCCTCTGGAACCACTTGCCCGCCTCTTCTTCGCGGCCGGTACTGTAATAATAGGTACCCACGGTGGAAATGAGGGTGCTGTCCGTAGGATGGGCGGCAGCGGCCTTCAGGGCCAGGGAATCAAAGCCCGCCCGGTGGATCTGGAGAATCTTGGGATCCAGGGAACGGGTAAGGTTACCCAGGTACATACTCTTGCTCTGGGCCTGTACGTCTTCCGAAGAGAAGAAGGGCTCCAGGGTCTTGAAATAGTCCGGATACCGGCGCATATGGCGGTATACTTCGGATTTACCCAGGATGGCCGGGATATAGCTGCTGTCCAGCGACAGGGCTTCTTCATAGCGGGACAGGGCCAGGGAATCCTTGTAATCCGAGAGGTAATAGTCTCCCAGCATGGACAGGACGGAGGGAACGGAGTACTGCTCGTTGAACTGTTCCAGGAGGGCGGCACCCTGGTCCTGCTGGCCCATAGCTGTATAAACGTCGTATCTGGTGCGGATGACTTCTTCCGAGAGACCGCGCTGCTTCTCCACCTCATCCAAGGCGGTGAGGGCCTTTTCGTACTGCTGGTTCTGGAGATAGAGGTCCAAAAGGTCGTAATGGGTTCCCTCGTTGTCCGGGAAATCCTTTACCATCGACTCATAGAGTTCGATACCTTTCAGGGGCTTGTTCTGGAGAATCTGCAGACGGGCCTGCAGGCGGCGGTACCAGTAGTTGGTGCTGTCCAGGGCCACGGCCTTCTCACTGGCCTGGGTGGCGGCTTCCAGGTCTGCATCCCGCATCGCCGAAAGGGCCAGGTAGTACCAGACGGCGTCGTTGCCCGGCTGGGCTATGGAAAGGGTATGCAGCAGCTGGCGCGCCTGCTTGTTTCTTCCGTTGGTATAAAGAGTAACCGCGTCCACCAGATTGGCGTCCGTTTCCTGGGCGGGAACGGGGAGTGCGCACAGGCACACAAGGGCGAGGCTTACTAGGATTCGTTTCATTTTGCAAAAATACGGGTTTTTCTTATATTTGTTCTCCACTAAAACAAATTTCGGACCCCTTTTGAAACGTTTTTGGTCAAATCTGCATCTTATACAGTGGACAAGAGATGATGAGTCTCCTGGCGGAGCATCGTCCCCGGAGCGGCTGGCCGCCGCTTGCAAGGAAGGAGACCGCAACGCCCAAAAGCGTTTGTTTGATGCCCTGGCACCCAGAATGATGGCGGTCTGCCTCCGTTATATGGGAAACAGGGAAGACGCGGAAGACGTTCTGCAAGAAGGGTTTATCACCTTGTTTACCAAGTTGGACAGCTACGAAGGTACCGGATCCTTCGATGGCTGGGCGAGAAGAGTCTTTATCAACACTGCACTGATGCATCTCAGGAAAACGGATGCCCTGGGTCTGAGCGATGACATAAGCGAAGCCCACGGCCTGTTTACGGAGGAGGCCACGCCCCTGGAAAAAATGGGGTACAAGGAACTGGTCCGGCTCATTGAAGCCCTCCCGCCAGACGCCCGAACGGTCTTCAACATGTACGTGGTGGAAGGATATTCCCACAAGGAAATCGCCCAGGAGCTGGGATGCACGGAAGCCACCTCGCGCTCCAAGTTGCAACGCGCCAGGCTTCGCCTGCAGGAAATGATAAAAGAAGCAAAATGACAGAGAAAGATTTCGACATACAAGTAAGAAACCTCTTACAGAACGCACAGGAGCCCGTCTCTCCCAAAGTTTGGGAGGGCGTGCAGGCCGCTCTTGACAAGCCTGCCCGCGTGGTCCCGCTGCGTTTCTGGGGCTACGCCTGCGCCCTGGCCGCCGCCGCGGCCGTAGTGCTCTTCGTGCTCATCAAGCCCGCTGCCCCGGTTGTAGAACCCGAACATTCTAACCCATCTATATTTATGTCTGAGGCTTCCGGGGAAACGGTGCCCCAAACGGAGATTGTTCCTACCCAGGAAGAAACTCCCGTCCAGTTGGTACAGCTTCCCCGGAGACAACCTCGTTTAATGGCTCAGGCAGAGCCCGCCGCTCCTGCTGTGGAGGAGGAAGCCCCCGTTGCAGAAGAGGCCCCTGTTGTTGAGCAAGCCCCGGCCCTTGAGGAGGAAGCTCCCGTATCGGCCCTTATCCCTGAACAGAAGGCCCAGGAAAATGACCAGGCCCTCCTGAACCAGATGGCCTTTGAAGAGGAAAAGGCCTCCCGTCCGGCTGCAGGCGGCTTCTCCGTCCTGGCCTTCGGTAACATCCAGAGCACCCAGCGCGGCGGCATCCGCGGAGATTTCCACCGCTATGGCGCCCCGGCCCTCAACGCCGGCGTGGGTATCATCAACGAAAGCCCCGAGGTAAGTTTCAGCCTGCCGTTCTCCGTAGGTCTGGGCGTCCAGTTCAACCTGAACCAGCGTTGGGCCCTGGGAACCGGCATCCGCTACACCAACCTGCAGCGTACGTTTGTGGGAGACTTCAAGGGAGAAGGCTTCTACCTGGCCCAGACGGACATTGACAACCAGCAGCACTGGCTGGGCGTCCCGCTCAATGTCTATTACAACTTTGTAAACACAAGCCGCTGGCGTGTCCACGCCTTTGCCGGCGGTTCCGCAGAATGGCTGCTCGATAACCATTTCCTCATCCACAGCAGTCCCAGCGACATCCACCACCACCTGAAGGGTGAGCACACCCAGTGGTCCGGTGCCGTGGGTCTGGGCGTGGAATTCAAGATTACCCCGTTCCTGGGCTTATACGTAGACCCCAGTTTCCGTTACTTCTTCAACACGGATCTTCAGCCCAGGTCCCTGCGCACCATCCAGCCCCTCCGCTTCGACGTGGAGGCCGGTCTGCGCTTCTCGATTGGAAAATAACTTAACCTTTAAATATTCCAAAGAAGGCCGATCCACTGCCCGACATCGCGGCATAGATTGCGCCTTTTTTGTATAGTTCCTCTTTCACCTCAGCCAGGGCCGGATACTTGGCAAACACCGTCTGCTCAAAATCGTTATCCAGGCAGTCTTTCCAGCTGCTCACCGGACGGCGCAGGATCTCTTTCAGCGGCACCTCGGGCTCGTGGGGGACTATTCCGCGATAGGCATCTGCCGTAGAGACGGCTATGCCTTCCGGAATGAACACTTCTACGCGGTATCCCGTCAAATCCAACTCAAACGGCTCCAGAATCTCTCCGCGGCCGCTTCCGAACATAGGGCGGTTGTAGATGAAGAAGGCGCAGTCGCTGCCCAGCTGGGCGGCGTAGGAAGCCAGCTGCTCATCGCTAAGCTCAAGATTCACCAGGGTGGAGATCATCCTCAGGGCAAAGGCGGCGTCCGAGGAGCCGCCTCCCAGGCCGGCCCCCACCGGAGAACGCTTCTCCAGATAGATCTTCATAGGCGGCAGGTCGTACTGGGCGTTCAGAAGGAAATACGCCTTGGCCGTAAGGTCCTTGAGGGGGTCCCAGTCCACGCCTTCGCGGCGGGCCAGCGTGATCATCAGCTTCCCGTCTTCCGAAATGGCCTGGGTGAGCGAAGGATACTGCTCCCGGAGACCCGATAGGGTGCGGCTGTAGTCATCTCCGGTAATGATTTCCAGGCAGTCGGCTATGCCGGGATAGGGAAGGAAGAGGGTCTCCAAATCGTGGTACCCGTCTTCCCGCTTCCGCAGGACCTTCAGTCCCAGGTTGATCTTGACGTTGGGATAGCAAATCATGTTCACAAATTTAATCAAGAATCGTAAGAAACACACAAAATACCGTCTCAAACAACACAACTTTTTTTACGATTATAGGATTTCTCGCCGCCTTTTCCCACCTTGCCGGCCACAAAACTTGTGAACTATGCGTAAGTGGATTGGTTTGTTATGCCTTGTAAGCTTGGTCTCCTGTAATGAGCCGCTGCTGGACTCCCTCCCCCGCTTTATGCGGGAGCAGGGCCGCCACGTCCGGGGCGGCGAGCCGGGGGACACTTCATCGGCCCGCCCTCCTTTGCCCGGTCCGGAGCCCTCCGCGCCGGAATATGTGCCCTCCGTCTATGCCACGGCCCTGCATTTCCGGGATTCGGTGAACTGGCGGCTGGACAGCCTGGGGGCGGCGGAGGTCCTTTTCTTCAAAGACGGCGCCCTGGTGCGGCGGCAGCAGGTTTCCTCGCCCCCGGACCCGGAGCGGCACCGCATCTGGAACGGACAGCTTTGGACCGACTATACGGACGGCCGCGAAACCGTCCTGCTCTGCGACGGGCTGGAGCGTTTCCGCTATCAGGGAGAGGAACTCTTACGGGGCTTCCTGATTGTAGACGGGGATGTTCACACCCTTGGTCAACGCCCGGGAAACGGCGGGTTCTGCTACCGGATCAACGGGGAACCCATCTTTTCCCAGGACAAGGGCAGCGTGCTGGGAAGCCCTTCCGGCCCGGCCTGGAAGGGCGGCGCGCTGAATCTGGACGGCGGGGAGGTCTATTACAGTTACAAGACGGACCATATCTATTATGTGATGAAGGGCGGGATGACCTTCCGCGTGGTCCCGGACAAGACTTTTGACGCCCTCTATGACCTGAAGGTCCACGGCGGGCATCTGTGGAGCATCCAAAAGAAGGCCAACAAGCTCTCCCTGGTCTGTGACGACGAAGCCCGGCCCCTGGACGTCACGGCTTCCGACGCCTATTCCTGCCGGCTGGTGCCCACCGGAGACCAGGTGCAGGTACTGGGGTGCAGCCGCCTGGGGGGCGGATGGTATTCCTTCTGGCTGGCGCCTTTCGACACCGGCACTCCCCTCTCCAAAGGTTCGGGCCGATCGTTGAAGAGCGAACTGTGCTACCGGGACCCGGACACCCTCCTGGCCGATGTGAATGACGACGGCATCCTGCTCAAACTCCAGTTTGACAGCGTGGATCTGGGCATTCCGTCCAAGGTTTACACCGGCCCTTCGGCCCGGAATCTCTTCCTGACCCAAAGCCACTTTGCCGCGGGGCTCTCCCATAGCGGCACCGGTCCCCACCTCCTTTTGTACGACACAAAAGAGTATTCCCTTTCCTTCAACGGCTATTTCACTTCTGTCCTAATTGAATAAACTATGCTGGTCAACATTCACGGAGCCAAATGCGTGGGCATCGAGGCCGTTCCCGTCACCGTCGAGGTGGAAATCACCCTCGGAATAGGTATCCATCTGGTGGGATTGGCCGATGCCGCCGTCAAGGAGAGTCTTCTCAGGACCGTCACGGCCTTGCAGGCCAAAGGGTTTCACGTGCCTGGAAAAAAGATAGTCATCAACCTGGCCCCGGCCGATATGCACAAGCAGGGCAGCGGCTACGACATCCCCATTGCCCTGGGCGTCATTGCGGCCTCCGGCCAGCGGGGGCTGCCGGAACTGGAAAAGTACCTTATTATGGGCGAACTGGGCCTGGACGCCAGCGTAAGGCCGGTCAGCGGGGCCCTTCCGATGGTGGAACTGGCCCGGAAACTGGGCTACAAGGGCTGCATCCTGCCCGAAGAAAGCGCCCTGGAGGCGGTGGACTATGACGATACGCTGCTCTTTGGCGTGCGCACCCTGGACGATGTCCTGCGCATCCTCTCCGGAAACGAAGACGTGTCGGACCTTCTCATCTGGAATACCGAGGCGTACCACCGCGCCCTGGCCGAACAGCCCCTGAAGGAAAAGAGCTATATGGATTTTGCCGAAATCCTGGGCCAGGAGGGCGCCAAACGCGGGGTGGAGATTGCCTGCGCCGGCGGTCACAATGTGCTGCTGGTGGGAGCGCCCGGAAGTGGGAAGAGTTCCATTGCCAAGGCCCTGGCGGGCATCCTGCCACCTATGACGAGGGAAGAGAGTGCCATAACGTCGAAGGTATATTCCGTGGCGGGACGCTCCGGCGGCGGGGTGGGGCTTATGCGCACGAGGCCCTTCCGGGCGCCGCACATATCGGCCTCCAAGGCGGCTATGCTGGGAGGCGGCAGCGGGGACAATATCCTCCCGGGAGAGGTCTCCCTGGCCACCAACGGAGTGCTTTTTGCCGATGAATTTTGTGAGGCTCCTAAATCTACCTTGGAAGCCCTCCGGGCGCCTATGGAAGACCGCAAGGTGACCATCTCCCGCCTCAAGGCCAAGATTGAGTATCCGGCCTCCTTTATGCTGGTAGCGGCCTCCAATCCCTGCCCCTGCGGCTATTACGGCGAAGGGGACCGCTGCACCTGCACCCCGGGCCAGCGCCTCAACTACCTCGCCAAGCTCTCCGGGCCCATTATGGACCGCATTGATATCCAACTTTGGGTCCATCCGGTGGAGACCACGGTGCTGGTGCGGGGCGGGAAGGCGGAGCCCTCGGCAGAGATTGCGAAACGGGTGCTTCGGGCCCGGGAGATCCAGAGGGAGCGGCTGGGGGGCAGCGGCATCTTCACCAACGCCGAAATGTCTTCCAAGCAGCTGGAGACGTTCTGCCCGCTGGACGAGGACTGCAAGGTCCTCCTGGAGCGGCTCATCGACAAGCTGGGCCTCAGTGCCCGCGCCTACACGCGCATCATCAAGATAGCCCGCACCATAGCCGATCTTGCCGGATCGGCCCGGATTCTGCCGGCCCATCTCTCCGAAGCCGCCAGCTACCGCTTCCTGGACCGAAGGAATATCCTGGAACTATAAGTTTCTCCCCGAAGGGAGGGCTATGGGATGTCAGGGGGCTTGTCCACCCCCGGACCAGTATAGGGGGAGGGGCCCGCAGATTTTTGGATATTTTCGGAGGGAGCTTGCTTCCGGAGAAAATGTTCAAAAAGCTGTGGGAGGGGCCGGAGTGGAGCGAAGCGGAACGGAGTCCCCCCAGACCCTCTTACCCCACCTTCCAAAAAGGTAGTTCAGATCCCAATGGTACACGAAAAAAGACAGCCAGAAGCTGTCTTTTTCGTGGCCCCAGCAGGATTTGA
>JAEEGK010026395.1_pt1 | contig 11827 bp, 12 predicted proteins | sample 8958771 | NCBI WGS metagenome assembly JAEEGK01 (sample SAMN16246547, study PRJNA631951) | gut metagenome | biome: gut microbiome; feature: rumen; material: SC-attached | host: Bos | place: Iran: Karaj | collected 2018-10 | reverse complement strand
ATAGGTGAATTCTTCCCTGCCCTGCTCGTTGACCCGGCGGTTGATCTTGGACCAGTCGCCGTCCAGATATACGGCGGAGAATACGATGGGTTTTTCCGGATTGATCTTCCGGAAATTGACGGGACAGTGATAGAGTTTCGGCGGGACGCGAATGATGGTAGGCTGGGTGATGGTGAACATCTCCATGTTCTCCGCATCGTCACCGAGCCACACGTCGATCTCCGCATCGAACTCGAAGAAATTGGACATATCGGCGTTGGTGAACACCAGATACTCGTCCGCGCAGTGGTGGGTGTGGGGCACTTCCATGGGCAGGGGCTTGTTGACGGCGGTCCAGTCCATATAGACATGGGCCTTCTCCATCATGGTGGTACCGCGGAAGAAGCCGCGGGGCGCTACGAAGCCATACCAGGAATGATGCTCCTGCGGGATCGTAAAGATCAGCTCGTCATACTTTCCCATTCTTTTCTCTCCTTTTTTAGTTTTAGTTTTCTGATTCAAGTATAGCAGACCCGAGCAGGAATTACAATGCAAAAACACCCGGAAGCACGCTTCCGGGTGTCGGACTCTCGCTGGAGCGGGACAGGCGCCTGGTCTAATGCGGTATTCCGCTCATTGGTTGCTGACCGGTTCCATCGGCTCCGTGTGGAGCGCACCGGTCGGACAGGCCCGGAGACAGCTGCCGCAGCGGATGCATTTGCGGATGTCATAGCTCAGGGCGGCATGCTCGTGATCCAGGGTCAGGGCGCCCCGCACGCACATGGCAATGCAGCCGAAACAATGTCTGCAGTATTCGTTATTCCAGGCCAGTATCACGCGCTGTCTGCTCATTCTTTCGATTCTCCCATTTCGGTGCGCCCGTTCATTGTGTCAGCCGTCCATGATTCCGCAGCAGATCCCTGTTATCCGCCCAGGGCAGTATTTCGCGGACATTCCAGCTCTCCGCATCCAGCCGGGACCAGCCCTTCTTCTCCGGGCGGAAATAGACTCCGGTATTCTCCGTAAAGGGGTTGAAGCCCGCGTTCTCAGGCACATCCCCGTGGAACAGGACCCGGCGCAAAGCGCTGCAGCTGAGGAAGGCTTGACTTCCCAATTCCTCCAGCGTGCCCAGGACCTCCACGGACTGCAGCTTGTCATTCCCTGCAAAGGCCCGGGCGGCGACGTTCTTCACCTCTGCCGGGATGCGGTAATTCCTATCCGCCTTCTGGGAGGGATAGCAGATCAGGGTCTGCATGCTTCCGCTGAAAAGGACCCCGTCCCGGGAGGAGTAGGCCCAATTGCCGGGGGCGACTTCCACGCTGCGAAGATAATAGCAGTCGGCCAGGGCCGTCATGTCAAGGCTGCGGAGGCTGTCAGGGATCCACAGCTCCCGAAGAGGCGAATAGGAGAATACGCAGCCCTCCGCCCGCTCCGTTCCGGGCAGGATCTCATACCTTTCCTGGGGCCTTCCGGCGGGATAGCACATGATCGTGCTTCCCCGGTAAAGGACGCCGTCGTCCTCCCAGAAGGAGGCATTGGCGCCGTCGACATGAATGGCGGTCAGGCTGCGGCAGCCGTAAAAGGCGTTCTCTCCGATCTCCGAGACCTCTGCAGGGATCTGCAGCTCCGTCAGACTGCGGCAGCCGTAAAAGGCCATGCCGCCCAGGCTGCTCAAGGTGCCCGGCAAAGAGACCGTCTGCAGCTCCGTGAGATAAAAGAAGCAGCAGTAACTCAGGCCGGCGACCCCCTCCTCCACTGCAGCGGCATGAATATTCTGCCTCAGCGGATACCAGGGGGCCGCGCCCATGTCATACCAATACATGTCTCCGTGGCCGGTGATGGTCAGCACTCCGTCGGCCACGGTCCAGCTCAGGTTGTCTCCGCAGAGGCCGGTTTCTTCCGCTGCTGTGGCCGGAAGGATGGAGAGGAAGAGGAAACAAAGCAGGAAACAGAGTGTTTTTTTCATGGTACGTTATAAGAGAGGCGTCCGCAATACTATGCGGACGCCTCGAAAGGGTCGGTCCGGTTTACTTGCTCAGGGCAATGCGGCTGTATTTGTAGATCGCCTTGGTAAAGCGGGGATCGGCGAAGAAGGTGCCCACCAAGAAGGGCTTTTCCGCGAAGTCCGGCGCATATTTATCCACAAACGCCTTCGCAGCGGCGTCCACGTCCTCGTCCGACGCGTCTCTGGGCACCGTAGGCGGGGTGATGGAGAACATGATCTTGTCGCCGTATTTCTCGCGGAGCATCTCCACGTCGTTCATGGACTGGGGCTGCCACATATCCACGCCCGCGTAGATCATGGCGGGCACCAGGAGTTCGTTTTTGCCGCAGGAATGCTGCTGGAACCAGAGTCCCTTTTCATGGCAGTAGTCGACGATCTGCTTGAGGTAGGGCGCGACCATCTCCATGCAAACGTCAAGGGAGAAGAAGGGCGCGCGCTGGGAACCCCAGTCGTCGTGGAAAAGGACGCCATCCAGATTCAAGATCTCCAGATAATGGTCGATCAGAGACTTATACATGTCCACGAGCTTACTGAACAAGGCGTGGACCGCGTCCTGCTGCTCGTCGTCGATCAGGGCCAGGGCGGCGCCCTCGAAGTCCATAAAGCTGATGAGGCGCTCGAAGATGCCGTTCTGGAAGGTGACGTAGAAGCTGCGCGTGGTCTCATTCATGCAGGAATTGAGCCGCCTGCACTCGTCCCAGTCCAAGGCGTCGATATCCGGGAATTTGATGATCTCCGGCCAATCGTTTGCGTCCAGGAGGGTGGGGTTGCCGGGCTGTACCATGCTGCCGCCCGCTGTGGGCACGAAGACCCAGTTGATCCCGAAGAGGTCCTTGCCGCCCTTTTCCTCTTCCTTATAGGGAGGGCCCATATCCATGACTTCGGCCCGGGCCACGTGGTCGATGTTGGTGCGTGATTCGATGTTCAGAAAGTCTGCGGAGGAGGGGAACCAGTAGGGCGTCTCCCTTTTGACGCAGAGGGCCACATTCTCCCTGGGAGTGATGGGCGTGTTGTATTTGGGGGTTTTGAAGGTGAATCTGCCGCCGAAGGACGTGGTGCTGATATGTTCGCCAACGACCTTCAATTCGTCATCGGAATAAGGGACCATGTCGCTACCTCCTGTACTTATTACTATTATATTATTATCATACTATATTGCCTGCCTCATTTCAACTGGATTTTTCCTTGTCTGAAAAGCAGGCGCGGGCATCTTGCCTTCTTTTGCGAACTATTGTATAATGCAGTCCTCCGGTCAAAACAAGCAAGGTATTGCAGCCCGATTTCCGTCATATTTTGCCGCCGGCTTTCGCCGCGCCCGGCGGAAACCCTCCCCGCAATCCCTTGTCCGCTTGTGATCGGCTAGCAGGATCATAACGCCCGGTCCGGTGCGTCCGGCCCGCAGCGCGCAATATCAGGGAGGCAAGCACATGACGGATGAGAAGCTGATGGAATACAAAGCCCTGGTGGATTCCTCCATGCTGAACAGTCGGCGGGATATCCAGATCTCCGGGCTCCTGCGCATCATAGAAACGACGCTGGAGGAACACCTGCTGGACATCGACATGGACAATCCGAAGCTGGTGCGGGAAGAAAACGTCAGCTGGGCCTTCCTGTCCCTGACCACGGAGGTGCTGAGCCCCATTCTCCCCGGCGAGGTTCTCACCGGGCGGACCTGGTTTTCCGGGCGGCGGGGCCCTCTGTTCCGCCGCGAGCTGGAATACCGGCATGCGGACGGCAGCCGCGCCGTATCTACCAGCTGCTTTTCCGGCCTCATCGACCTGGGGGCCAGAAAGATCATCCGGGATCGGGCCTATCTGGAGCGCTTTTCCCTGCCTGCGGGCGAAGCGCTGATCGAAGCAGAAAGCCGCATGACTATCGAGCCGGATCAGTACCGGCAGGCATCCCGCCGCAAGGTCTATCCCAGCTGGCTGGACGGCCTGGGCCATGTGAACAACGCCCGTTACGGGGATATGATCTTCGACACCCTCAGCTCCGAAAACGCTTTTCGGGGCAACCTTCGCCGTCTGGAGCTGTATTTCGTGGGAGAACTCCACGAGGGGGAGGATGTGACGCTCCTTCTGCGGGAGACGCCGGAATGGGCTTCCCTCCTGGGGACCCACGGCGAGGATCCCGAAGCGGCCTTCTGCTCCCGCATTTTCTTTGCTTGAATAAGAAGATAACCCCGGCGGTCACGGCGACCGCCGGGGTTTGCTGATCATATTGCCCGCGTGGCTTCTCTCAGCCATGCGGCCTCTTCCGGTTCCAGATGGGGAGAGACCTTTTCATACACCTGGGCGTGGAAATCATTGAGCCGCCGGATCTCGCTCCGATCCATCTGCCCGGGATCAATACATTCCAGGTCGAAGGGGACGAAGGTCAGATTCTCGAAATACATGAACTGACCGTATTCGTTCTTTTCGCCCTTACGGCAAAGGATCTCATTCTCCAGGCGGATGCCGTATTTCCCCTCCAGGTAGATGCCCGGCTCGTCAGAGGTGATCATGCCTTCTTCCAGCACCGCATGCTCGCTGCGATCCGGCGAGCGGCGCCAGCGGAAGCCGTTGGGCCCCTCATGCACATTCAGCACATGGCCGACGCCGTGGCCGGTACCGTGCTTGAAGTCCAGCCCCGTCTCCCAGAAAGGCTCCCTGGCCAGAATATCCAGATTCATGCCGCTGCAGCCATAGAGGAAGCGGGCGTACATCAGGTTCAGATTCGCCCGGGCTACCCGGGTGAAATCCGCCTTCATTTCATCCGTAACCGGACCGAGGGCGACGGTGCGGGTGATATCGGTGGTGCCGTCCAGATAGTGGCGGCCGGAATCCACCAGCAGCAGCCCTTCCGGCTGCAGGGGCACGTCCGTTTCCGGCGTCGCCCCATAGTGGATGATCGCGCCGTGTGCGCCATAGCCGCAGATCGTTCCGAAGCTCAGATCCAGGAAGCCGGGCTGGCGGGAAGCCAGCTCCGCCAGATGGTCCGCAGCGCTGATCTCCGTCATGGGGATCTTTCCCACGTTCGTTTTCAGCCAGTACAGGAATCTGCACATCACCACCGCGTCCTTCAGGTGAGCGCTGCGGGTGGCCTTCAGCTCCGTTTCGTTTTTCGTGGCCTTCATGGGCGTGCTGGGATTCGTCTGATCCCGAAGCACCACGCCGGCCGGGAGCGTACTGCACAGGCGGTAGTTGACGCTGGAAGCGTCCATCAGCACCTTTTCCCCCGCCCGGATCGTCTTCAGATAGTCATAGACCTCGTCGTAAGGCCGCAGGACGACGCCGCAGGACGCCAGCTCGGCGGTGATCTGATCCGGCACCGCCTGAGCCTGCACGAACCAGATACATTCCTCCTTCGTCAGCGCCAGATAGGAAAGCACCACGGGAACGAAGGCGATGTCGCTGCCCCGCACGTTCAGCAGCCAGGCAATATCATAGAGAGAAGTCAGGATATGCCGGTCTGCGCCGGCCTCTGCCATTTCCCCACGGACCGCCGCCAGCTTTTCCTCCGTGCTTTTTCCGGCATATTCTATGGGATAGCGCCAGACCTTCCCGGCGGGCAGCGGCGGCCGGTCCTGCCAGATCAGGCCCACCAGATCCTCGTCCACGCTGAGGCGCCCTCCCTTTTCATCGGCCAGCTTCCGGTACTCCCGGCCTTCGGAGCCGCTGACGGTCCGTCCGTCGAAGCCGATGCAGCCCCCCTGGGGCAGCTTCTCCTTCAGAAACTCCCGGATGGTGGGAACGCCTTCCTCCCCCATGCGGTAGAGCGTTACGCCGCTGTCCTTCAGCTGGGCGTCCGCCTGGAGGAAATAGCGGGCGTCCGTCCAGAGTCCGGCCTCCTCTGCAGTAATCACCGCAGTTCCGGCGGAGCCGGTAAAGCCGGAAATGAACTGGCGTGCCTTGAAATGCTCGCCCACATATTCGCTGCCGTGATAATCCGCCGTGGGTACCACATAGATGTCGATGCCCCGGGCCTTCATCTCCCGGCGCAGCTCGCTGAGACGCTGGGGAACACTGCTCATGACTGTCCTCTCCTTTTATTGCGTATCGGAAAGCGGAAATGCTTGACATTCCCCGCTTACACGGTTAAAATGAGTTCAATTTCAAAGGGGTGCTGCTTGCGGCTGAGACGGAGGGATCCTCCGAACCCTGGAACCTGATCCGGATAATGCCGGCGTAGGAAGATCGCCCGTGAGGGCTATTGTTTTTGCGTCCGCATGTCCGGGCGCAATTTCTTTTTCTGGAGGCACACATGAAAGAACATCAGAAACTGCTCACCATCGTGGAAGGAGCCCTCTGCATCGCTATGTCCTATGCCCTGAGCTTCCTCAAATTCAAGATCTGGCCCGAGGGCGGCTCCATCGACATCGTGATGGTCCCCCTGCTGATCTATGCCTGGCGCCGGGGTGTGGGCTGGGGCGTCGCTGCCGGCCTGATCTTCGGCACCATCAAATGCTTCTTTGCCGGCGGCTTCGCCTGGGGCTGGCAATCCATCCTCCTGGATTACTCCATCGCCTACGGCGTGGTCGGCCTGGGCGGCCTGGTGCGAAAGATGAAATTCGGCCTTCCGCTGGGCGCCGTGGTGGGCAGCGTCTGCCGCTTCCTCATCCACTTCATCAGCGGCGTCACGATCTATAAGATCCTGGAGCCGGAGGTGTTCGCCGGGACCACCTATTCCAATCCGGCGCTGTATTCCACCGTATACAACGGCAGCTACATGCTCTTCAACCTGATCCTGGCTGTGGCGATCTGCTTCCTGCTGGAAAAGCCCCTGTCCAAGCTCCCCAAATGATTTGAAACCTGAAAAACGCACAGCCGGTCTTCCGACTGTGCGTTTAATTTATTCTTCTTCGACGGTATCGCAGAGGAGCCACATATAGGCCGTCTCCGTCAGACTGTGGGCAAAAATGCTCTGCTCGTAAAGCTCCAGGTCATATAGGTCGAAGGGTTCTCCCCCATCCACTTCGATATGGAGCGCCAGATACCCGTTCGCGTCCTTTTTCATTTGCCACTTTCCGCTGTCGAGGATCTCCGTCAGATCCTTGTCGCCAAAATGCTGATAGCTTCCATCTGCGGAGAAGCAATAAAAACTCATATCGTAGGTTTCCATCCAAGGGTAGCTGCAAAGCCGCTCTGCGTACTCCCCGCTCACATCGACCGTCTCCGCGCTGATATGGGGGGTATAGGGCGTCGGCGTCACCAGGTTTCCCGGCGTCACCGTGCCTCTTTTCTTGCAGGCGGTCAGGCTGAGGATCAGGATCAAGGCAAACAGCCAGGCCGTTCTTCTTTTCATGCTTACTTCCTTCTTGACAATCGTGTCCTCTTCTAATAATCTGGACATGTTACTAAGTTATCATATCTCATTTTTCCCGTTTTGTCCATACCCTATTTCGCGATATTCTCTCAAGTTTTTCCACTGAGATCAGTAAGGGAGGCAAAAGCATGGCTTTTCGATGTGATATTCGCCCTGTGGACAAGGACGCAGGCCACTGGGCTGCCCTGCTCTTCGGCCGCAGCGACCATCGGGCGCTGCGGCTCTGCCGGCTTCGGGGTTTTCGCCTTGCTCAGTCCATGACTGCCGAGCTGCTTTGCCGGGATCTGCTGGCGGAGCTGGCTCCCGGCATGCCCTTTCTGCCGGTGGAGGATGAATCCGGCAAGCCCCGTTTTTCCGGCTGCCCCCTTCAGTTTTCCATCAGTCACAGCGGCGATTTCGTCGCTGGTGCTGTCTCGGATAAGCCCGTGGGCATTGATCTCCAGGAGCTGCGCAGCATCCCGGACCGCGTCCTGGGGCGGCTATACTCGCCGGAAGAACGCCGGTGGATCGGCGCAGGACCTATCACAGAGCGGGCGATCCGGCTGTGGACGATGAAGGAAGCCTACGGGAAGCTACTGGGCACCGGCATTTTCCGAGATCCCCGATTCTGCGCCGTTTTCGAGGGCGACCGCCTTGTCACCCGATACGACGGTTTTGCTTTTCATTTTCCGGAAGCGCCGGAGGGGCTTCTCCTTTCCGTCTGCCTGTCGGATCCGTCAGCAGATGCCTGATTTCCCGCCGGAACGCCGCTTCCCTGCTCAGCTTGATCTGTGCCGGATTCACCGACTGTTTACAATAGGGACGAACCGGGGCGGAATAGGCTCTTATCACTCTTGTGAAAGGAGCGGGAACATGCTGGGCAGTATGCTGACCTTACTCCTGAACTCCGCCTTTCTCATGCTTCGCCTGGGAAACGGCGGCGGAACCTTTCCCCGTCCCCTCAGCGCCGAAGAGGAGCGGAAATACGTGGCTCTTGCCGCCGAAGGCGACGAGGAAGCCCGCAGCATCCTGATCGAACGCAATCTTCGCCTGGTCGCCCACATCATCAAGAAGTATTATTCCGCGACCTGTGATCAGGACGACCTGATTTCCATCGGCACCGTCGGTCTCATCAAGGGGATCTCCTCCTACCGGCCGGATCGCGGGGTCCGGCTGGCGACGTACGCCTCCCGCTGCGTGGAGAACGAGATCCTCATGTACTTCCGCAGTCAGCGAAAGTCTGCGGGGGATGTTTCTCTTTCCGACGCCCTTGACAACGACGGGGAGGGCGGTCTCTCCATCCAGGACGTGCTGTATGAGGAGGACGACATCCTGGAACGGCTGGCATTGAAGGAAGACAGCCGCCGCCTGCGTCGTCTGGTCGCAACGGAGCTGGACCGGCGGGAGCAGGAGATCGTATCTCTTCGCTACGGGCTGGACGGCAATTCGGCGCTGCCCCAGCGTGAAGTCGCCGCAAGGCTGGGCATCTCACGCAGTTACGTGTCCCGGCTGGAGAAGAAAGCCCTGGAAAAACTGCGAAAAGGGATGGAAAACGGCGGCCGGGATTGACCCGGCCGCCTCTGGTTTCCCTTTTCAGCTAATCACGATATCTTCCTTTTTCAGCCTGTCCCAGCGGAACTCTCCAAGGAGTTCTTTGGCAGAAACCGCCTCCTCCCGCGGGATCAGGCCGCTGCGGAACGCCAGGCGCCCGATGATCTCTTCCGCCCGGTATTCCTTGCGCAGCTGGGTCAGATCCATGGCGGCGTCCCGTTTGGAGAGCTTGCGCCCTTCCCCGTCCGTCAGCATGGGCACATGCCAGTAAGCGGGCTCCGGCAGCCCCAGCAAGCGGCAGAGATAGAGCTGCCTGGGCGTGGAGGACAACAGATCGCAGCCGCGCACCACCTGGGTGACCCCTGCAGCCCCGTCGTCCACCACCACGGCCAGCTGATAGACGAATACCCCGTCCGCCCGGCGCAGCACGAAATCCCCGCAGCCGGTGCTGAGGTTTTCCGAATAAGGCCCGTATACGCCGTCCTCGAAACGGATCGTCAGGTCCGGCGCTTCCAGCCGCCAGGCTGGCGCTCCCTTCATGTTGCGGCGTTCCTCCTCCGAGCGCAGCCGGCAGGAAGCCGGATGGATTGGATGCCCGTCCGTGGCGTGGGGCGCGTTGATCAGGTTCAGGCTGCCCCGGGTACACCAGCAGGGAAACACGTTTGCCTTGCTCCGCAGCGTTTCCAGGGCTTCTTCGTAGGCTCCCGTCCGCAGCCGCTGGGGCGGGGATTCCCGATCCCATTCCAGGCCCAGCCACCGCAGATCCTGCCGGATCCCCTCGGCGTATTCCTCGGTGCAGCGCAGGGTATCCAGGTCCTCCATCCGAAGCACCACTTCCCCGCCCTCGCTCCGGGCGGCAAGCCAGGCCAGGAGATAGGCAAAGGCGTTGCCCAGGTGCATCCGTCCGCTGGGCGTCGGGGCAAAACGGCCGACAGTACTCACGTTCTCAAGCCTGCGTTTTCATACCAGCAGTTGAACCGATGGCGAAGCTGACGCATATACTCCCCGTCCTGCAGCTTTTCCGGCTCCCTGGAGCGCAGACGTTCCAGCTCCTCCAGAAGGTCCTGCCGCTGCACGGCGCAGTCCAGGTCCAGCATGCGGGAGGGCTCCAGAGCCTCATAACTGAAGGGGTAAAGGGGCGGGATATTGACCAGCGTCTGCCCTTCCGCTTCAAATTCGCAGATCTTGTCCTCCGCCTCCCATATACGGAAACGGAGCTTCCCTTCCGTCACGTAGAAGAAGTAGGGTTCCGGCCGCAGCGCCGGATGGTCTGCCCCGAAGCCCTTCTGCATGACCAGCTCCCAGATCTCCTTCTCTCCGTGGGTCTCCCAGCGCCCCACCTTCAGGCGCAGGGTGACCCCTTCCGCCTCATGGGTAAGAAGACCCGTACCCTCCCGGCGAAGAGCGGGCACCTGCTCCGGCGGGACAAAAGGCGCATCCGGGAAGGTGCGGGGCACCCGCCCATAGAGCCGGTCAAGCGCCTTCTGGAGCTCCGGTTCCTCGTATTTGCCAGGGAAATTGTCCTGCACCCGGAAACGGCGGGCGGTGGTGTTCGCCATGTCCATGGTCTGGAACAGAATATTCAGCCGGCAGCCGGGGGACGCGGGCTTGAAGGCATGGCCCATGTAGGGCTGGATATGCAGGATATCGCCGGGACCCATCATAAACCGCTGGCCCAGCACGCAGCCTTCGATCTGTCCGTTGGTGATCAGGAAGGTCTCGCATCCGAAGGTATGCTCGTGATAGCCGATATCCTGGGTCTCCGGGGACTCGAACTCCATGCAGTCCATTTCGTTCTTCTGCACGGTGCCGAAGGGATGGTAAAAATCATAATGCTTGATCCCATCCTTGTCCGTATAGCCGATGCAGTCCTCCGGAACCGTCATTCTGGTGCGATAAGGTATTTCCTTCATGGTATCCTCCCGATAAAAAGCGGGCTTGCACAGAACGTGCAAGCCCGCTGATGATCAACTCAGACGTTCAGTGCCGCGCCGCAGTATTCGCAGCAGCCCTTATCGTCGGGGATGGTGGATGCGCCGCAGTTGGGGCAGGTGACCGCCACCTTGGGCGCGGCGGCAGCCTCGATCCCCTCGCGGATGCCTTCCCGGATCTGATTCATCGTTTTCCGGATCTCCAGGCCGATGGCTTCGCAGCGCCGGTAATCCGGATCCGTCTTGCCCTGGAGCGTGCTGGGATTGATCTGGAAGCGCATATCGTCGAAATAGGGGTTATTCACATTGATGATGACGCTGATATTGTACTCATACTTATAGCGGGGCGGCGTGTAGCTGACTTCCTTCCCTTCCGCGTTCTTCATCTTCTGCTCGACCTTGCGTTCGTCAATATCCAGATCACAGCCGGTCACGTCTTCAAATTTCAGCACGTCGGGATTGGCGTCCAGCAGATTGCTGGCGGAGGTCACCATGAATTTGCGGGCATCCTCGTCCAGCAGCACCTTCGTCCGGTCGCCCAAGGTGCGGGTGGTGTGGAAGGCGGCGACTTCCGCTTTGTTGGCCTCACGATAGGCCAGCTGTACCTTGATGTCCTCCACGGTGCTGTGCCGCCGCTCGCTGAACCAGGGGGAGAGCTTGCTTGCGCAATCCTTGCAGAGATTTCCGTCTTCCAGCTTCCGGTTGCCCAGCAGGCCGATCTTTCCATCGCAGACACTGCAGAATTTCTTGTCAAAAAGTCCCATTTGGGCCTCCTGTCTTTTACAGTCGTTCCGCCGCCGCAGTCAAGTCAACTGCGGCGGCAGAAGCATTACTCTATATACCGCTTACCCGACGATGTCGCCGGTGTCGAAGGGATCGCCGCAGTTGGGGCAGAACTTGGGAGGATTCTTGGGATCCTCAGGCTCCCAGCCGCACTTGTCGCACTTGTAGAGGGGCTCGCCGGCGGGCTTGGGCGCGCCGCACTCCGCGCAGAACTTGCCCTTGTTGACAGCGCCGCACTTCGGGCAGGTCCAGCCCGCGGCATCCGCAGGCTTGGATTCGCCGCATTCGCCGCAGA
>JAEEGK010026390.1_pt1 | contig 11829 bp, 9 predicted proteins | sample 8958771 | NCBI WGS metagenome assembly JAEEGK01 (sample SAMN16246547, study PRJNA631951) | gut metagenome | biome: gut microbiome; feature: rumen; material: SC-attached | host: Bos | place: Iran: Karaj | collected 2018-10 | reverse complement strand
AGTTTAATGAAAAGTGGTCTGCATCGGTGCAGCTCGAAGCCGATGGCGAGACGACTGACCCCACTGCCATTTACAATGGAGCATTTATCCAGTATACGCATGGCGAAAATGCTGCGGTGAAGTTCGGCGATTTGACCTTCTCGGAAGGCGCTTTCCTGAACTATTATGGTTATGACGATCCGGCTGACAATGCGGCTGGCATGACAGAACACGATATCCGCGGCGTTGAAGTCGATTACAATGGCTTGATTGTCGGCCTCGGCTTTGGTCGTGGTGATAACGACAACCAGGTTTGCACCGGAGAAGAAGATGAAGAGGAATGTGTAGGCGTTGCTTACGATGCCCACCTTGCTTACGAACTCGGTCTCGGCGAACATGTGCTGCGCCCCTATGTGGACTACAAGTCCTATCAGGAAGCGAAACACAATGAGCTGCACGCCGGTCTCGATGCGAATCTGAAGTTCGGTGCTTTCGGCCTGCATGCCGTCTATGGCCTGCATTCGGATTACCTCGGTGAAGATTCTCCGAAGGCGACGCACGCTTTCTTGGCTGAACCCTCGCTCGAAATAGGCAAGGTGAACGTGAAAGGTGCGGCCTTCTACGCTTACTTTGACGAAGACGAACCGACTGTTCATGGCGAAGAAATTCCGGAATACTTCTTTGCCTACGCAGAACCGGGTGTAAGTGTCATGGATGCGCTTGCCTTGGGAATCCCGCTGGAATACCACACGAATACCGTTGACAAGAATGACGATGTTTCGACGTTCGATGTCGGTGTCCGTGCTTACTTCACTCCGGTGGAAGGTCTTGAAGTCACAGGCTTTGCCATGGTGGATATCCCTGTCGGGGATGACGCTGGCGACGATACAGGGCTTACCTTTGGACTTGAATCCGTTTTCAGCTTCTAGTTAAAAACTAATACTTTTTGCCATAAAATCTCCTCTTTCGTTTTTTTGGCTGTGTCTCCTTTAAGGCGAAAGATGGGTTGATCTCCCGCCCGGCGAATGCCGCGGCGGGTTTTCTGTCTATACAAAAAGCCGCAAAGATTTCTCTTTACGGCTTTTTGTAGGTGGAGTTTAGAAGTTATTCATCAGAAGATGCTGGCTTGACAGCTACTGTTACCGATGTCCCAGAGAGGATTCCGGAGGCGTCAGTAAAGTTGAACTTGCAAGAGGTTTCTTCGGTGACTGTCAACACGGAGGTGTCGAATTTAATGCTCTTTGCCCTAGAACTGAACGTGCCCCCATTTTCGATAGCAGTTGTTTTTGCATTTCTACCGGAGCCCACGGTGTAGCTCACCAACTTGAGCTTGGCGCTTGTGTAGTTGGCAATCGCGTCATCGACCGTAAAGGTGATTTCACCGCCCACGGAAACGGATTCGGCGTTTGCGCTTACGCCAAGGCGAACCGGTACATAAATACTAGTTGAAAGTTCTATGTCGTTAGCATCCTTCAGCATGTAAAGGATTTTGACGATGCGTTTGCCCTCGATATCTTCAGTCGACAAGTATGGGACATGGTTGCCGTGAGGCTCCGTCATGGCGGCTACGCTGAATGCGAACTCACCAGCGTTGTTAAAGATGTTGCCCAAGTGAATAAGGCCGTATTTTACTCCATCTTCGGTTTCAAGGATAATGGATTGCAGATTTTTCATGTTGGCTTCGACAATGTCGATTCCATTCACCTGAACCAGGTAATTACCCCAGTTGGATGAGGTGGATATGGTGGGTTCAGTGGATGCTTTTCTGCTATAGGTTACTCCCTGGGTTTTGCTGACGGATCCGTCAGGGTTGATGACCTTGTATTCTGTGGGCTTTTCTGTTCCCCATGTGCCTGCCTTGACCAAAGCGATGAGATCGTTTCCATCGGTTTCTTGGGCGTCTGCTGCAATTTTCTTCTGCACATCGGCATAAAGAGCCTTGCTGATGGCGACATTCACGGCCTTTACGCCTTTCAACTGAGATGTGTTTTCTCCGACTTCTGCATCAACCTGACCGTAGAAGGTGTACTTGCTCTTTGTCGCACTGGTGAATGCGTCGTAATCTTCTTCGACCCAAGCGGCAACACTTGTGGCATTGTAGTTTCCGGCTGTCGCGGTTTCGTTTGCGGCAATATCGTTGATTTCGCCATTGAAGAACTGGGCGTATGTCAGGTTGACCGTACCATAGAGCATGCCGGACAAGTCTTCAACTGGTGCACCGTCCTGTTCGAGTGTTACCTTGACCTTGCATGTAGCGGCAATTCCGTTGACATCTTCGAATGTGAATGTATAACTGCCAGCCTTGAGACCGTCTGTCGGGAATTTAATGCTAGTTGAGCGAGTGCTTAAGGCACTACCATTAGCGATGTTTGTTGTCACGGCGTTCCTGCCAGAACCAACGGAGTAGCTGACCAGCTTCAGGCTGGCAGAACGGTAATTGCCGATAGCAGCGTCGGCCGTGAAGGTGATGCTGCCGTTATCTTCGGTGACGGCTGCCGTAACGGGAACCTGTACGGGGATATAGAGACTCGTAGACAAGACAACGTCGGGAGTGTCCTTGAGCAAGTAGTGGATTGTGGAAATGCGTTTACCTGCGATATCTGTGGTCGCTTTGTATGGCTGCGCACCATGTCCGCCCATGAATTCGGTGACGCTGAATGCGAATTCTCGGACGTCCATCCAAATATTTCCGAGGTGGATAAGCCCGTATTTTTCACCATCTTCAGTTTCCAATACGATACCTTGTAAATTGTTCGTGTTGGCTTCTGTAATGTCTATACCGGGAATGACAACCATGTAATTACCCCAGTTAGAATTGGATGTAATTGTAGGCGAGGCTGCTCGCGTGACAGTCTTTCCGATGGTTTTGCTCAATACGCCGTTGGAGTTGAGAACCTTGTATTCGGCTGGAGCGTCTTCGATGACTGTCATTGCGGAAACGAGCTTGTACAAGTCGCTATTGTCGCTTTCGGATCCGTTGTTCTTCACTTCGTCGTAAAGGGCTTTGCTGATGGCCACATTTACTGCCTTGACTCCCTTCAATTCTGTCGTTTTTTCTCCAACGTCTGCGTCGAGCTGGCCGAAATTCTTGTATTTGTTTGTGGTTGCGCTGGTGAATGCGTCATAACCATCAAATGAATCGGGGATGCTTGCTTTGTCGTAAATTCCAGTTGTAGCGTACAATTCTGGATCCACATTGTTCACTTCTCCATAGTAGAACTGAGCATAGGTCAAATTTACTGTACCATAGACTAGGTCTGCTTCCGGGATCTCGGGAATGACTTCCACCTTGATGGTATCGCGGATAGTGTCCTTTATGACAATGGTTGTTTTCACAGTGTCCGTTTTCGTAATCACATCGGTCACTTTCACGGTGTCTTTTTTCGTGATGGCGTCGCTCACTTTTATGGTGTCTTTTTTCGTGATGACATCGGTTGCCTTAATGGTATCTTTTTTAGTAACCACCTCGGTTACCACGATGGTATCGTAGTCTGTGATGACTTCTTTTACTAGAAGAGTGTCAATAACTGACATTTCCTTCCCTTCGGAATCGTAGTACTTGGTGACATCGTCACCGCATGCGGTCAGGCCGAATGCGAGCGCGCAGGATAATCCTGCCGTTCTTATAGCGGTTGTTTTTCTCATTTTTACCTCATTGGACTGCCAGTCGTGGTTAGACTAGGCTAAGTTATTGTTAGATGAGGCTAATTTAGAAAAATTGATGTGCGATAAAATTTTGTCGCCAATAAATAACTAGTCGATGACTATTCTATTGTTTATGTTATAGGTAAATTTTATAACAGACTCAAGTTCCTTAGTGTAAATGGCGCTTTTGTTTTCGCGCAACAAAAGCATCTGGAATTTGTTACGATTTTTTTTCCAAAATTCAATTGCGCCATCTTCTCCCATGACAAATAGGGCGGTGCTCAGTGCATCGGCGTAAAGGCCGCTTTTTGCGATAATTGTAACCGCCGACAAACCGTTTTCTACGGGTTTTCCTTTTTTTCCGTCAAAGATGTGAATGTAACGATTTCCTTCCTTTTCAAAGAATCTTTCGTAACCTCCGCTGGTAATAACGGCCATGTCGCAGACTTCTATGCCTCCGATAGGGGGACCGTCCCAAGGATTGGTGATACCCACTTTCCATTTTTTCCCGTCTTTTTTGCACCCGAGAGTCTGGACGTTGCCGCCTAAATCCAGAATGGCCGAAGTCATTCCCTTGGATTTTAACAAGGCAATGATTTGGTCGCCGGCATATCCTTTTCCGACGGCTCCTAGATCCATCATCATTCCAGGTTTCATGAAAATTCCGGTTTCCGAAATTTTTACTTGATTGTAGTCTGTCAAGGGCAAAATATTTTGGATTTCGCTGTCAGATGGAAGCCTGTAATTCTCGGTGGTAAACCCCCAGGCGTGTACAATGGGATAGAGTACGGGATTTAAAGCTCCGTCTGTCTCTTTGGCCATTTCTAAGGAGAAATCGGCTAGTTTCTTAACCTTGGCATTGACTTGCACGGGATATCTTTCGGAGTGGTTCAGCTTGTAAATATGACTAGAATCCCTAGTGGTAGAAAGTAATGATTCCAGTTGTTGTACAAGAACTTCTGCGGAATCGTTTGCCTCGCTGGCATTTGGGCCGTAGCTTTTGATGGTCATGAAGGTGTTCATGGCTTCAAAGGATTTTACGTTTTCCGATGGCGAGGGGGCCGGCTTTGCGGTTTCTTCTTTGGAACAAGAAATAAAAAACAACGCAGCTAATGTGAACGTTAGGTATTTTTTTGCAATAAATAATTTCATAAGTTAGACTGGTCTAAACAAATCTTAATTTAGAATTTATATTTGGTGTCGATGCGTGCAAAATGGATTTTTACAAAAATTTTTCAAGAGACAAGACCTTTAGATTATCTGCTTTTTGCCTTGATTCTCGTTGGTGCAATTTATGTCATGCAAGATTCTCTGCGCGTGTCGGGTGATAAGATTACGGTGCATGCTGAAGACGGTGTTTATGAGTTCAGTTTAAAAGAAGACGGAATCCATCGCGTCAAAGGACATCTTGGTGAAACGGTTATAGAAATCAAGGGTGGACGAGCTCACATTATAAGTTCTCCTTGCAAGAACAAAACTTGCATTCGCCAAGGATTCGGTAAAACGCTAGTTTGCCTCCCCAACAAGGTTATAGTCCATGTCGAAGATTCGGAGGGTTACGATGCCATCGCTCAATGAACGGACTTCGACATGGATGCGCAAAAAAGAATATATCGCTTATCTGGGCGCATTGGCTCTGCTTTTCTCGTATGCCGAGATGTTCCTTCCACGAACGCTTCCCTTTTTTAGGCTTGGGCTAGGCAATGTCGTAATGCTTTTGTCCTTCACGCTGCCATTCCCTTCTTACATATTGCTTTCGGTGATAAAGGCTTTTGCGGCATCCCTTATGGCGGGGACGTTACTTACTCCGTTTTTCTTGCTTTCGTTGGGGCAGTCTGTGAGTTCAGCGATTGTCATGTATACTCTTTATCACCTCTTTAGCTGGAAAAATTCAGGGAAAATAAGATTTATTTCTCTTTATGGAATTTCGATAGCGGGTGCTTCGGCAAGTTCTGTCGTGCAAATAGCCTTGGCGAGCCTTTATCTGGGTGAGGGTACGTATGCATTGCTTGGCCCTATGGTTCTTTTTTCGCTTTTTGCGGGAATCCTTACGGCCTTTATGGCGCTTCATTTGCATATTCCTCAAGATGCTCCGGCGTTGAGTGAAAATGCATCGAAAATTTGCCTTCATAAAAAATCCTTTGTGGTTACAACTGCTGTCGTAATAACAATTGCTGCTGTGTTTATCTTGATGCTGGATGACTTGAAAATCCTAGGGGTGTGCCTTGTCGCTTCAGTAATCGCTCAAAGAGTTTCGGGGCGAAAAATTCTGCTTACTCCGCATCTTGTTATGTGGCTTTTCGTTGTCTTTGCAAATATTCTAGTCCCCTCTGGCAAGGTTCTTTATTCTGTATTTTCTTTTGGCATAACAGAAGGAGCCTTGCTTGTCGGGATATTGCAAGCTATGAAACTTTCCGCGGTATCGGCGCTTTCGCAATGTGTTGCGAGCCTTCGCCCCGAAGGGGATTCGTTGGTTGCTTTTACGTTAAAGTATTTCCGTGGACTTTCTAATGCTATGCGGAAGACGAATGGGAATATTATAAAAAAAATAAAATTCGCCTTGTCATCAAAATGTCTTGAGTGAATAATCCCTACGGATTTCGTTTGGCCTAATTGGAGTAGAATGGATTTGCCCGCTTTATTATTGTTCTGGCATGAACAAATTAAAAATAATCGCTGCCTCGGCTTTAGCCGTATTAATTTCTGCCACATCAGCTAACGCATGCCTTGCTGCCTGCAAAGAAAAGAAACGTGATGAGGCCTACAGTAAACCCCTTACGACATCGGCTTTGCAGACCCTTGTTGATAATTCCCTGCCGCAAAAGTCGGTGGATCCGGAACTTGGTGCGCCTTATGCGGTTTACCCGATTGAAGTGAAACCCTACGACAAGGTTTTCCATTCGACGTTAATCGAATATCCCTTCGGGAGTTCACCGCGTGCGGTTGCGACGACTTCTAGCCCGCGTGGAATTATCTTGTACGTGCACGGATACAACGATTACTTTTTCCAAGAAGAATTGGCCGAAAAGTCCGATTCTGCCGGGTTCGCTTTCTTTGCGATAGACCTGCATTACAATGGCCGTTCGTACCGCGCTGGGGAACCGCGTTCTGATATGCGCAGCGTCAAGGAATACTACGCCGAATTGGATGCTGCCGTAGCGCTCAGCAAGAAAATTGCAGGGAATTCCATTTCGAGCAATCTGCCGTTTGTCATTATCGCGCATTCCAATGGAGGCTTGATTACGCCGAATTACTTGAACGAACGCAATAGCGAAGATTTTGCGGCGTTTGTCTTGAACAGTCCCTTCCTCGACTACAAAAACAGCTGGTTTGTCCGTAATGTGGCATTCCCCGTTCTTTCGGACGTTGCGCTCCTCATGCCCGACGCGCCGGCTCCAAAACAAGAATCTCCCAAGTACAACAAGTCTCTTTTGAAGACCGAAAGAGGCGAATGGGAATTCAACACGGAATTAAAGAGCGCCGAATGGCCGCAACAATACTTCGGTTTCCTTCGCGCGACGACAAGGGGAATCAAGTGGATTCATAACGGAATGCAAATCAAGTCTCCCATACTTATGATGCGTAGCGGATGCACGGTCAACAACGTTAAATGGGACGAAGACTACATGCGCTGCGACTGCTTGCTCGATGTGAATCTCCTGGAAAAATGGGCTCCCAAGCTAGGGCCTGATGTGACGACAGTGACTGTTGAAGACGGAATGCACGACGTATTCCTTTCCCGTAAGGGCGTTCGCGATTTCGCTTACCGCACCATGTTCGAATTCCTTGACGATGCGGTAGCGCGCAGAAATGCTGTCGTTGCATATAACTATATTGCTCCCTAGTGGGGTCTATTATGAATGTATGGGACATTTTTGCACCGGTTTATGAATTCTCGATGCGCTCGCAGAAGAATATCTATGACTTTCTGTATGCGCGGATTGCCGAAGTCGCCAAGGGCAAAGATGTTCTTGAACTGGCGACGGGCCCCGGGATGATTGCGCGGCATATTGCGCCTGCTGCAAAGTCCGTGATGGCAACTGATTTTGCGCCGAAGATGATTGAAACCGCACTCAAGGCGAAGAATTCTGACAACCTGAGTTTCGAAGTTGCAGACGCGACTTCATTACGCTTTGCGGACAATTCCTTTGACGTTGTCGTGATAGCGAATGCGCTCCATATTATTCCGAATCCGGAAAAGGCGCTTGAAGAAATTCGCCGAGTCTTAAAGGATGATGGATTGCTGATTGCCCCGAACTTCTTTTTCCGCGAAGGCGGCAAGAAGAACCTGTGGCAAAAATTCCTGAGCCTTGTCGGCATCCGCTTCGCACACGAATGGACCGAAAAAGAATACAAGGCCTTCTTGGAATCGAACGGCTGGAAAATCAAAATGGCCCGCGTTATCAAGGGCCGAATTGATTTGATCTATGTAGAGTGCGCTTGAGTGCATCAAGTAACACGGACTCCTTTAACTAGGGGCTTGGAACTCTTTCGTCCATGCCATTTAATACATACTGGACCATTTTTCTTTGATAGGCATTATTTCTTTAATGTGCGAGAAAGAAAGCCGAGTGACAAGCAATTCCGGCGGCGTTTCGAATTTGCGAGACACTGTCGCATCATGGACGTCTTTTACCCGTTCCGCAAGGATTTCAAAAGTTGTTCCGTCGTCCTTACTGATTGCGCCGTTTTTCATCTATCGCTTAACACGCTTTACGGAATGTTTTATCTTGCCTATGATAAAGTTCAGTTCCAGCGAGGATTCTGTTTCCGTTGTTTCTAAATCCGGCATAACGATGTTTGTGAGAATCTCTCCGAAATGCTGCATTTTCGAATGCTTTTCCTCCTTGTCGCCTTCTTGCTTTTTAAGATTGTCGCAAGCATATAGAGGCCTTTTTCTGTGAAAGCGTAGGGTAAAGATCTGCTTTTGGCCGAATAATTTGTGGACGAAATTTTCGTCCGCAAAATTTCAACTTCGTCCTTTGACAACTGGAACATATATGTCGAGGGAAACTTGTCAGGATTGTTCCTGACCGCCTCATTGATTCGCTTTGTCTCTACACCATATAACAAAGCGACATCGGCATCCAAAATGATTTTATGATTTCGAACGGTTGCAATTCGGTCTGCCACATTGCGCATTAAAATCGAAAACGTGTTTTCGTTATTCATCTTCTACTCCAATCCGCCTACAAGCAAAAAAAGGCGGGGCAAAGGGTTCTCGATACAAATATACATTCCTCGGATGTCATATTATGACAATTGGCGATTTTCGCGAAAATTTTGGGAATTTTGACGAAAATCGACCCCCGCAGGCGGTTGAAATCTGCATTTTTACGCTTTTTTCTTGCCTTCCGGGCATGGCGTCACCTTTTGACAGCGGAATAATCTATATTTCCTTGCAAATAGAGTTTTCTCTTGTTCTCTATCTGAAATCTCGACAGTTTCTGCAACGAGAACGAGACGAACGCTCACGTCTGCGACCGGCGTATGCCTGCCGCATCGTTTTGCTACATGGTCTATTGTTTAAATAGCAGTTTGCCTGTATGCAAGCGGCCTTTTGGGGCGTGAGTTGTTTGTGTTTATTCGTTGCGGGCAGTCGAGAGCCTCAGATAGGTAAACGCATTCAACTCCACGCCTTTTTTGTTTCCGAAAAAGACTGGACTGATGCAGAACAGGGGTGGACTCGCTGAGTTTTGCTCTTGTCCTCTATCTGGAATCTCGACAATTTCTGCAACGAGAATAAGACAATGACTCGCCATCGCCCATGGATTGCATGGGCGTAGTGTACCCTGGGCGTACTGTATCCGCTCGGGATTTTGCGGGTGTATTGTATTCTTTGAAAATGTCGCGCTTTTAGGCGAGGAGTGAGTCGGCTCCCCGCCCTTTCTTTTTGCCCGCACCCCGGCCAAGCGAATCGGACAGAACCGCTCCCGCGAGAGTGAACTCGTTCACTTTCAACACGGAGCGAAAAAATGGCACAGAAAAAAGCCGCAACAACCGAAGCCAAAATCCAAGAATTTCATCTCTTTGCTGGAATTGGTGGCGGTATTTATGGAGGTGAACTATTAGGCCACGAATGTTGTGCAGGCGTTGAAATCAGTGATTTTTGTCAGAAAATTTTGAAACAGCGTCAAAAAGACGGATGGATGAATCCGTTTGAAATTTACGGAGATCTTCGCGCATTAAATGGCAAGGAATTCAAAGGAAAATTTGATGTCCTGTGCGGAGGTTTTCCATGTCAAGCCTTCAGTACTGCTGCACATGGTAAAAATATTGCAGAAAAGAATCTTTGGGATGAAATGCTTCGTTTTGCAAAGGAGTCTGATGCTCCGGTTGTTTTCGGTGAAAATGTTGTATTACGTGCTATTTCAAAAGCAAAGGAAGATTTGGAGTCTATTGGATACAAAGTCCAGTTTTGTCGCTTGAGCTGTTCCAATCTTGGAGCTGACCATCAGCGTAACCGTTTCTGGTTGCTGGCAGTCAAGAATCAGAAAGTTTTTGAAAAGATAAAAGACCACATCATTAGCCTTCCCAAATTTAAAGGTTGTTATTGGAGTAAGAATCCGGATGATCTTGGCGTTGACGTTCCTGTAGCGGATCGCCGAGAACAACTGAAAGGAGTCGGAAACGCACAATCGCCTTTTGTCGCCGCAAGTGCATTTAGGATTTTGGTAAATCGCCACATTGAAAATGGAACATATACTGAAGATGTTTCAGAAAAAGAAATATCCCAGGTTTTTGAAAAACAGAAAACTTGGATAAGGAAAACCTATGGTGAAGAGATGGGGTTAGTTCATACACCAACTACGATGGCAAACTACTCTGCTCCATCAATGATGAAACATCAGGGATGTAGAAATTTCAAAGAGGTTTTTGGAAAACCGGCTCCAAAGAATGCTGAATACTTGATGGGGTTCCCGTTGGGAGCAAGTTCCCCTGAACCGCAGAAAAAAGAGAATCTCAAAAAGTGGGGTGCGTGATGACTTCTTATGAAATAGCGCATTTGTTAGAAAAACTTGGCGTTAGGGAAACTAAAGCTGAAACATATCCTAATACATACAGCCTTGTGAATAGCGATAGCTTTTTAGCTCAGCAAGTGAGTAATCGCGATTCCGCATCATGGAAAAAAGCTGAATATATAATTCTAACGGACATGCAGGTATCACAGGGAATCTTAAATGGATGGAAAAAATTAACAGAACGAGATCCTCTCCCGCGTGCCATTCAAAAGCTTTGCGTTCCAACTTCGGGTAATCAATTTGACGTTTACGATTCTCAAGGTAATTTGATTAAATCGGATTCACTAGAAAAAATCATAAAACATACTCCTGATATAGTAGATATTCTGAGTGACAATAATCCGCTAACAAGCGCAAAATTTAATCTAAATAGAAGTTCTTTCAGCCCCTCCCAAATCATCTACTACGGTGTTCCGGGTTGCGGCAAGAGCTACGAAGTAAACAAGGTCATCAACGCCGAATTGGATAAGTACGGTGTCACGGACAAGGAATATCACAAGGTTCGCTGCGTGTTCCATCCGGAATACAGCAATGCGGATTTCGTGGGGCAGATTTATCCTTATGTGAAGCCGGACAACGGCGGTGTTGAATATCGCTTTAAGCCGGGTCCGTTTGCGGAAATCGTGCGCAGGGCCTATCGCAATCCCGCAGAGCCATTCTTCTTGGTTATCGAGGAAATCAACCGCGGCAATGCGGCCGCTATTTTTGGCGAAATGTTCCAGTTGCTGGACCGTATTCGCCCGGAAGATGGCCCTGAAGAACTTTCCGGTAACATTTACAATACGGGTTGGAGTTCCTACGGCGTCACAAACATTGATGTGAACGCGTATGTTCGCCAGAAGAGTACGGATAATCCGGAAAAGATTGAATACGACGATTCCATCCCGTACGGCGACAAAATAAAGTTCATCAACAATACGGCTGTGCGCTTGCCGCCGAATCTTTCTATTTACGCGACGATGAACACAAATGACCAGAACGTGTTCACGATGGATAATGCGTTCCAACGCCGCTTCAAGTCAAAGATGATTCGGAATGTTTTGGACGAAAATTCCGCCCAGTACAAGACCGAAATTGACGATACAGGCGTTTACTGGGGTGATTTCCGTAAATGGATAAACGAAAAGATTCTCTTGCCACAGACGGCTGTTTTGAAGGCTGATGACAAGTGTCTGGGCGGTTG
>JAEEGK010026386.1_pt1 | contig 11830 bp, 6 predicted proteins | sample 8958771 | NCBI WGS metagenome assembly JAEEGK01 (sample SAMN16246547, study PRJNA631951) | gut metagenome | biome: gut microbiome; feature: rumen; material: SC-attached | host: Bos | place: Iran: Karaj | collected 2018-10 | reverse complement strand
GAATTTCATTATTTTCTTCTATATTTTTATTTTTTTTTGCTTTTAAAATTTCTTTTTTTTCTGAATTATTTTTGACATTACCGTCAATTTCAATTACATTTGATTGTTTCTTTTTAGAATTTTTATTTTTTTTATTATTTGTAGTATTACAACAAGCTCCCATGATTATTCAAAAATAATAAAAAATAATAAAATCTTATTTATTTTATTTAAATTAATTAAAAATTATTATTAAATAAATAACATTTTATATAAATTAAAATTTTATGTCAAATGAAAATAGTGAACCAATTCAAAAAAAAAAAGTTCATATTTCAAATAAAAATGTAATTCCTTCATTAGAAATAACAAATCCTTTATATAAGCGTATTAAAAAAGAATTACCTACTCTAATTAATGAAATAAAAGAATGTGAACAAAATTTAACATATGATGAAAATTTAATAAAAAAATCTTTAAAAGTTGATATTAATGAAAGAACTGTTTATGATTTAGCTCAAATAAAAAAATTTTTATTAATGGGTAAATTAGTTGAAAAATTTAGAAGTGACAATATTGAAAATGAAAATTTAGATAGAATTTTATTTTTTGTTTCACTTCAATTAAAATATTGTTCTTTAGAAAATGATAAAATTTTATTTAGAATAGGAGATAAACCAGATAAATTTTATTTAATTTTATCAGGAAGAATAGGTATATTTAAACCCATTGAAGTAATAGAAATAATCTCAGGAATGGAATATTTTAGATATGTTTATAAATTAAAATTAGATAATGAAATTTATTTATTAAATTTAATTTTAGAAGATAATAGACAAGTTTATGATGTTAAATTTGAAGATTTAGATGATATAAATAATTTATTATTATCAAATTTAATAGATGATTTTTTTATAAATCCTTCTCAATTTAATTTTGAAGATATTCTTAATTATTGTTTTAAAGATAAAGATTATTTTAACATAACAATAGATAATAACCAAAAAAAAGATCCTGTTTATATGAGTGAAATTGAATATAAAATATATAAAAAATTACCAAAAATATCCAAATATATAATAGATCATTATAAATCATTTTTATTTAATAAACAAAAACAAAAAGTTAAAATACATAAATATCATAAATTTTTAGAATTAACTGATTTTGATTATTTTGGGGATAGTGCAATGGATAAAACAACAACTAGAAATGCAACAATAAAAGCATGTGTTGATACCGCTTTATGCTATTTAGATATAAAAGATTATAATAAATATTTAAAAGATGAAAAAATTAAAATAACTCAAAAAGAAGTAAGATATTTAATTGATAATTTTTTTTTTAAACATATTATTGATACCTATTTTGAAAAAAAATTTTTGGCGAAATTTATATATGAAGAAAAAGTAAAAGGAGAAAGATTTTTTAAAGAAGATACACCTGTTGAATATTTATATTTTATTAGAGAAGGTTTGGTAACTTTAGAAATGAATAAAAATTTATTGGAAATTTATAATTTAATTATGTATTTTAAACAAATTTTAAATGAACAATATTGTTTTAATTACAGAAATCAAAATAATGACTTTTATTCATTATTATCAAAATTAAGTGAAAATAAAAAAAATTTAATTTTAACTGTTCATAATAAAGATACTATTGCAATTGAATCTCTTTTTTTTGGACTTAATTATTTATATACAGCAACCGCAGCTTCAAAGAAAGTTAAATTTTATAAAATTTCAATAGATGATTTATTTAAAATATTAGATGATGAAGAATTTTGTTATAACAGATATAAAAATGATTGTTATAAAAAAATTACAGTAATTTATAATAGATTAATTCAAATTTTTAATACAAAATTAGAAATGATTGATAAAGAAAAAACAAGAAGCATAAATTTAAATGCAAATAAATATTTTAATATTGATAATTTAAAAATAAAAAATGGTGAATTAATTGAATATGAAGATAAAAATACATTAAAAACTTTCTCAAATTATGGAAAAAATTTTTTAAGAATTTTTGATTCTTTAAATGTATCAAGTAATAGAAAATTAAAACAAATAAAAGAAGATAATAAAAATAATATTTTAAATGAAACATCAAATTTTCCTAAAATTCAAAGTTCAGAAAGATTTGAAGATGAAAATTCAAATTTTGATGGTAATAATGATGAATTAAAAAAACTTATATCATCAGGAGAAATATATCAAAAACAAATGAAAAAAAAAGGTAGTACAAGTATTAAATTTGAGGAAACAATATTAAAAAAAGTAAATATAAATTTAAAAAATGATAGATTTTTTATGACTACTACAAATAATAATGATTATGAAAATACATTTAATAAAAATAAAACAAATACATCATCAAATTTATATAATTCAACTAATTTTAATTCTTTATATAAAACTTTTAATTTAAAGAAAAAATTAAATAAATATTTAATTTTTGATAAAAATTATGATAAAAATAACAATAATAAATTTGTAAAAATTTTTAAAGATGATAGTAATTCAAAAAAGATTGATTCAAATGAAATTTTAAAATCTCATAAAATAGCTTCTTCAAATAATTTAAATGAAACTAGTTCAAGTAGTTATCAACAAATAAATTATGAAGAATTCCCAAAAATTAAAATTAATGCATTTAATGAGTATTTTCATAATGATAATAAATTTAAAGGAAAAACTCAATTTAGTTCAAAAAAATATTTTCAAAAATTAAATAAATTTAAAACTTTTCGAAATAAAATGGAACAAACTGATTATTGGAAAAAATAATATAAAATTTAAAAATTAATATATAATTTATTTTTAATTATAAATTTTAAATATTATTATTAATAAATTATATTTTTAGATCAATAAAATTAAATAATATATTAATTAAAAAAATAATTAAAAATAAAAATTATTGTTTAATATTGTTTATTTATATAAATGTGAAATAAAAATTAATTATAATATCTATTTTTATATCTATTTAATTTGAAATAATTAATATTTATATTTCAATTAAATAAATATCTGATTTAATAACTAAAAATTTATATAATTATAAAATTAAAAATTTTAAAACTAAATTTTATATATCATCATCATAATCATCATTGATATTATTTTTATAATTGATAGTTAAATTTAAATTTGCATTTTTATCTTTTAAAACATTTGAATTAACTTGAGTACTTACTTCACTTGGTAATTTATTAAAAACAGCAGAATTTGACATTGAAATTGATTGAATATATTTAACAAATGATTTATCAGAACTATTATAAAATTCTTTAATTTTATTAATAAATTTTTCTCTTTTATTACTAGATAAAATACTTTCATTCCATTTTAATTTATTAGGATACCATTCTGATAAATTTTTAATATTTTCACATTTTCTTTTTAAATCTTTAATAGGAATATTTTTTATACTTTTATAATGTATCAAAAATGTATTACATTCAATTTCTTTTAATCTATCTTCATTTAAAGTATTTCCAAAATAAGGATTTAATAAAATTAAGCATTTGCAATATAAAAATTTTTTATCTTCTGCTGTTATTAAATCAATTGCAGGAACAGCACCAATATCTTCACCTACAATAATTAAATTTTTAGCTGAAATTGTTTTTTCTTCTAAATATTGAGAAATTTTTTCAATGTTTTCTAATGTTGAAATACATGGTCTTCCTTCACTTTGCCCATAACCTAAATAATCATAGGAAATAACATTAGATTTGAATTGAATTGACATATCTATTAAAGAATTAAATATATTTCCTAAGTCACATTTATTACCATGAAAAAATAATATTGTTTGAGAATTATTATTATTTTCTTTTTTTATGGATAGATTTTCTATATTAATTGTAATATAAAATTTATAACCACTTTTTTTTGGTAGTTTTTTTTTAATATTAGCCTTTGATGTTCTTTCAACAGATTGAATAAAACTTGTATTTAGAAAAGTATTTAAAAATAATAAATTAAAAGTGATTTTTAAAAAGTTTGGAACATTTTTTAAATTAAATATATTATTATTAGGAATAACTGTTATTGGATAAGCAAAATTTTCATTTGCATTTTCTAATATTTTTTCTAATTCATTTATATCTAATGAATAACTAGGATTTTTTGGAGGCAAAGTTTCAATTTCGTAATCAAATGAATTAAAATTGCTATCTTCTGAATATAAATCCATTCTATTTTGAGTACAAACATTTTTAAACATTTTTAAAATAAAATAAAATTATTTATTTATTATTAAATGAAAAAGCTACTTAAAATATTTGGATGTAATAATAGAAGAAAAAAAGATTTAAAAGAAAATGTTGAAAATCAAAAAGAAATTGCTAATGAAAATTTAGATACAAAAAATGATAATCAAAAAAATGATATAAATTTAAATGATGAAAATTTAAATAAAAATGATTTAATTTTACCTTCAACTTCTGTTAAAAATGAAGAAGAAGAAATTAATGAAAATAATGAAAATTATTCTTCAATTGGATTAATAACAAAATCTTTAGATGAAATTAATAATAATGATAATTTAATTTTAAGTAAATCAAAAATAATTTTAGACTATGAAAAAAATATAATTAATTTTACAAAAAAAGGTTTTGTTGATTTTTTCAAATTATGTGAAGAATTAAATAATTTTAAAAATTATTGGAATAAAGATAATTTAACTATTGATATTCGTTTAGAAGGTTCTCCAATTTCAGATAAATTTTGTTTAATTAAAACAAAATATATTTATTATAAAAATGAATTTAATGAAAATATAAATATAGTAGATTTAATAAAATTTCAATATGATGTAAATTTAAGAAAAAAATGGGACACAGCTTTTAAAAATATAGAAAAAATAGAAGGAAATGATGAAGCTTTTATTGTTTCTTCTTGGGCAAAAAGTCCAATTTTTTTAATTAGTGAAAGAGAAGGTATTGAAAAAAGATTTATATTTAAATATGAAGATAATTGTTATTATGTTTGTTCAACCAGTGTTCCAAATAATTATATTCCTTTAAAAAAAAATGTTGTTAGAATTGATAATTATATTAATTTTTTTAGAATCACAGAAGATGATGAAAAATATATTTTAACAACTATTAATCAATCTGATTTTAAAATGATAATTCCTCAAACTATTTTAAATGTGACTTTACCTGCTACAAGTAAATCTTGGTTTAATAATTTAAAAAAATTTGCAAATAATGTAATTAAAGATAATGAAAAATATATTATTAAAGAAGAAAATGAAATTAATAAAGAGGAAGAAAAAAATGATAATAAAAATGAAAATTAAAAAGAAAAAAATTTATATTATTATAAAAAATATTAATTAAAATTAATTAAATATTTTATTTAACTATAAATTTTTTAATTTATTATTTAATATATATAATAATTATTTTGCATAACAAATTTTAAGAACTATTTTTATATTATAAATATTAAAATTATTATATATAGTATTTTCAAAATATAAAAATATAAATTAAATTTTTACTTAATAAATATTTATAATATATATTATTTTATATTAGACCTTACATATATGTTTTTATATCATATTATATACATAAATATATCTCAAATTTTATAATATTTTCTTTTAAAAATATTGATATTAATTTTATTAATGATAATTAAAATATATATATTCCTTTATTATTGACCCTACATATATAAAAATAAATTTTACAATAATTCTTTTATCTTATATTATTTATTTAATTTTATCATTTATGAAGATAAAAATATTAGTTTCTTATTTATAATAATTTGAAATTATAAATTATTACCTTACTTACAGAGATTAATTAATTTATAAAGAAATTTACAAATTAAAATATTTTATCTACAAAAAAAAAAACAATTTATAATACAAAAAACGGTTCTTTATTTAAATCTTCAATATTAATCCTTTTTTCATATTTTACTGTTAAACACTTAATTATAACATTTTTATAATTATTATCATCTTCTTTTGAAAATTCACATGATGATTTTAATAACCATCTAAATCTTCCTCTTTTTATATTTTCACAAATAACACTAGTTCTTTCTTCAGGATCATCAAAAGGATATTTATTATATCTTAAATAATAAAGAATTATTCCAAAACTCCAAATATCAATTTTATAATTATATTCATCTCTATTTATTATTTCAGGAGCCATGTATTGTAAAGTTCCATATCCATCATCACAATTTTGATTTTTTGTTAAAATTATACTAAATCCAAAATCAATTATTTTTAAGCAAATTTTATTATCTTCAATTTTATACATTATATTACTTAATTTTAAATCTCTATGAACTAAACATAAATTATGTAAAAAAGTAAGTGCTTTAATTATTTGATTTCCAAAATTTTTTATAGTTTTTACTGTTAATTTATGATTTAAAATATATTCATTTAAAGTCCCTGATAAATATTCAGTAACACAATAAATAACATCTTTATTTTCATAAATTTCATAAGATTTTAAAATATTTGGATGTTCTAAATGTTTTAATAAATTTAAAATATTAATTTCTTCTAATAATCTTAATTTTTCTTCTAATAATAATTCATTTTTATTAATTATTTTCACAGCAAAAACTTCATCACTTGATTTTTTTATAGTTTTATAAACTTCTCCATAATTTCCTTTTCCTATAATTTCTTTAAGTTCATATTCAGCTTCAAAATTATTACCTGAATTACTTGTAACTGAGTTTATTTTATATGAAATATTATCAAAATTTTTTTGATCATCAAATAAAATTGTAAAAAAATTGTCATGACTATTTGATAATGTTACACCTATTTGAATTTGATTAAAATTTTTATCATTATAATGAAAAGATGCAATTTTTTCTTCTATAAAAGAATATCTTAAATCAATTAAATGAGTTACTATATTATTTTCAAAAACTACAAGAACTTTATCAATAATATCAATTAAAACTTCTTTTAGTTCTTTTTGTGATATTTTAAGATATGCTTTAGCAAATTTTAAATTTAATAAGATATTTGAACTATTATTTTCTTCTTCTTCACATCTTGTTGTTGATGAAGTTTCTGTTAATAATTCATTTAAATCTTTATAATTATTTATTAAACTAATATTATTATAAATTAAATCATTATTAATGTTTTCTAAATGTTTTGAACTTTGACTTTTTGATCTATTATTTTTGAAATTTTTCTCTAAATTTATTTCTATTAAATTTTTATTATTCATATTATATAAATAATCATCATCACATAAACTTCCTTCATTTTGTTTAGTTTTTAGTAAATTAAAATCTTCTTTATCAATTTTTTCATCATCTTCATTTTTTTTGTTGTTAATATTTAAAAAATAATCTTTTAAATTCTGACTTAAAATTAAATTATAATTATCTGGTTTAATAATACTATCTTTTTTTCCTTTAAAGAATTCGTTTAAAACAATATCACTAAAAGGCTTATTTATATAAAAATAAAAATTAAGAAGAAAAAAGATATCAGAATTTATATTAACATTTATATTTTCCCATTCTTTATAAGAAAGTACTGTATCTTTTTTTATAATATTATCTATTATTTTATCTAATAAACCAAAATTTTGACTTGAATTATTTAGAAGATGAAAATAATATAATATTAATTTAATATCTTCATAACAGATAGAATCTGTTTTATTAAAATCAAAAATTTTAAAATAAATATTTAATTTTTCTTTGAAGGATCCACAATAGAGAGTATTAATTTTATAGATGAATTCAGATTTATTTATATTATAGTTACATTCAAAGAGAGAATAATAAATACGATTAGATAATAAAGATGGAAATTTAAAGAATAATTTAATACTCTCTTTAGAAATTCCTTCATTTATTTTTTTTGATTTTTTTTCTATTCTATTGTTAAGATCATCATATATATAAATAAGATATTTATTTAAACTTGTTTTATTTATGTTATTTAATTTAAATGTTTCATTGATTTCATTAAAGACATTCATTTTTAATTTATTAATTTTTATTTAATTTGTTAAAATGATAAAATTTAGAATAAAATATTTTTATATATATTTTATTATATTTATTCTTTTATTTTTAAAATAAATTTTAATATATTATAAATTAAAAAAAAATATAATTTTAAAATATAATTAATTTTTGTAAATTTTGAAAATAAAATTTTAAATAATTCAAAAAAACTTATTTTTAATTATAAAAATAAATTTTGAATATTAAAATATAAACAAATTTTCATTATTTAAATAAAGTTTAATTACTGTTATTATTAAGATATATAAATTTTTTTTCATTAATATTTATTAAACATATTGTTTATTAATTTTTTTTCAAATATTATTATTTATTTAAATTTATATTTATAAATAAATAACTAATAAATTAAAAATAAATGGTTAATTATAAAATAACATTATTATTTACATTATTTTTATTTTATAAATGTCAAATTCCAAAGGGATATGCAATAAATTCATGTGGTAAAGATGGATTAGGATATAAACAACCATCAAATGACGCAGATTGTAAAGATAGTACTGTAGGAAAAAATTATTGTTGTTATGTATCAATCCAAGAAAGTAACGATTCAGAAACAGTTAAATTTTGTACATTTGTTCCAGGAAATATAAATGATGATGTTAAAGAAGATTTTCAAAAAACATTAGAAGCAACTAAAGTTGAAGTTGTTTGTTATAAAAAATCGAATTATATAATTTTAAATTCATTTTTATTAATTGCCTTAGTATTATTTTTGTTTTAAATAAATAAATAAATAATAATAAAATAATTATATTTTTTTTATTTTCAATAAATTTTAATTAAATTTTATGCCTTTATTAAATAATATAATAGTTATTTTAAATAATTTATTAATATTGGATTCAAATAATAAATTAAATAAAAATTTGTTTTTCAAACATAAATAATTTAAATTAATTCAAAAACATAATTTTTTATTTAATTTATTATTCAAATTTACCTTTAATTTATTTATTTATCATCAAAAACTAAATTAAGAACATTTCTTTGAATAGCATTCATAGTTCCAACTCCTTCTTCCCAAGAAACAGCTTGACCTTCTTGACTTAAATTTTGAGTTGGATCTAAAGGTAAATCACTAACATAATAATAACATCTAGTTACAATATCATTAATAATATTATGTTTAAAATGACTTTCAATTTCTTTAACAAAATAATATCCTTCCATTTCTAATCCAATACAACCATTTATATATTTATAAAAATTTAATAGATCATAATTTTGAACTATTGTTCCAGCAACAGTTAACATAGGACCTACATGAACTTTAGTTTCAGTAGATTTTTCTAATCCTTCTTTATCAATTTTTCCTGTTTTAATTGTAACTAATTCGTGAGTTTTATCTAAAAACATTCTATCTGCAATTAATATATCACTTCTATTTCCTGTTAAACCTCCTGCTTTTCCAATAATATTCAAACTTCTTGCAGTTTTACCTAAAAGCATTAAAATTGGTTTTATAATATCATGAGATTGATTACCAAAAGTATAACCAATATGTAGTATAATATGATTTTTTGAAGCAGGTTTTATTTTTATATTAGGATCAATATATTCAGGTTTTAATTTATTGACATCTATTATTACTATACCAACTCCAGTTCCATATGTTTTTTCAACATATGTTATTCCATATTCTTTGTCCATTTCTTCTTTTTCTTTATCTTTTTCGGGAAATTGTTTATAATAATAATATGAATATGCTATTAATTTATCATTTTCATTTAAAAATTTTTTTGTTTTTGTTTGGATTTTATTTTCTTCGGCCCATTTTAATATTTCTTCTTTATGTTTATACATATGTGGGCAAACACACCATAATAGTGTTCTTTTACTTCCTTGAAAAATATCCACTACTAAATCATTAATTTCTTCTTTTTCTTCATTTTTTAAAATTTTTCTAATATTAGTCCATAAACTTTGAGTCCAATATTCTACTGAATCTTTATCTGTAACTGGGGATTTATTTATACTAATACATATATCTTGATGATTCAAACAAAGTTGAATTAATTTTTCTCCAAAAGAATCTCCAAAAAATTGTTTCAAAATTTTTTTTTCATCATCATATATATAAATTCCTGTTTTTGAACAAAAAACATTAAATGCTTCTTCAAAATTATTTCTTGCTTTATTTAATTCAGAAATTGTAAGTGGCGAATATATTCTTTTTCTAATTTTTTTCGATTCAATATAATGAATACACATATTAGAAACGAAATCAATAACATCACTTTCCATATCTCTTAAAACAACTAAATTTTTACCGTTTAAATATTTATATGTATCTCTTAATCTTGCAGTTGTTTTAATTTTAGTGAGTTTTAAATCTCCTAATTCTTCATTTAAATTAAGTATTCTTGGTTGTTTATTAACTAAAACATAAATATAGCATTCAATCACATTTGCAGGTAATCTATTTAAAGCATATGTCCAAGCAGAAATATCTAATTCTTCTGAATCAGCTTTTTGATGCAAACAAGGATGAATTTTTTTATATAAATTAATTAAATTTGGGAAATCAATTGGTCCTTTATTAATTGAATTTAAAATATAATTTTTAAAACTTTGTAATTTATCTAAAATTTTATCTTTATTTCTTATATTACGTGATAAATATATTGCAAATCGAGAAAATGGATGAATTAATTCTAAAAAATCTTTTTTTTTTATTATTGCTAAAACAGTATTTTTTTCTGCAATTACTGTTGATAATCTTTTTTCAAAAATTGGTCCATCATAACCAAATAAACATATTTCTGAAATTAAATCTAAAAATGTATAAGTATTATTAAAAAAATGAATTTCTCCTTCTAATAAAATAAATGCATTCCATCCACCATCATCATAATTTTTATCATTTCCCGAATATAATAAAATTTTTTCTTCTATTTTCATATAATAAACTTTTTTTAATAAAAAATTTTTTTGTTCGGGGTTTAAATAAAATAAAGGAAAAATTGTTTCTAAAGAATCTTTTAAAATATTAATATATTTCTCATCTTTTATTTCCAAACCTTTTAATTTTAAATTTGATAAAGACATACTATTATTTTTTAAATTGGAAAGTGAATAATCAATTTTTAATGATGTTCTTTTAATAAAATTCCTTCGTTGTAATTGAAGAATTTCATAATCTTCAACGTCATTATTATCTGAATCACTTGAAACAAAAATTTCTTTATCTTCTTCGTCCATATTATTTTTATATAAATATTAATTTTATTTTATAAAAATTAATTTTAATAAAAAATATTAAATAAAATAAAATATTAATATTCTGTAATATAATAATTATTATTATTTTTTGTATAATTATTTTTAATATTATTAGAATTATGATTAGAAAGAGTATATAAATAATTTAGCATATTATTTATATCATTTGTTCTTTTTTGATAATTTTTATATACTAAATTTTTATTATCTTTTTTGTTATCATAAACTGATTCAAAAAATTGTTTATTTTTATCATATGAATAATTTATATTATTATGCATAGATTGTTTATATTTTTTTAAATTTTCATATAAATTAACCTTAAATTGATATAAAGGAAGATTATTTTTTTCTTTGAATTTATCTGAATATTTATTTTGATAATGATTATTAGTTAATTTTCTTGATTGATTTTTTTTATTATTTTTTACATATATATTATTATTATTATTATTATTATTATTATTATTATTATTATTATTATTATTATTATTATTATTATTATTATTATTATTTTTATTATTATTATTATTATTATTATTATTATTATTATTATTATTATT
>JAEEGK010026383.1_pt1 | contig 11832 bp, 5 predicted proteins | sample 8958771 | NCBI WGS metagenome assembly JAEEGK01 (sample SAMN16246547, study PRJNA631951) | gut metagenome | biome: gut microbiome; feature: rumen; material: SC-attached | host: Bos | place: Iran: Karaj | collected 2018-10 | reverse complement strand
ATTCTTTCATTTTTAATAATAAGATTTTTTAAAAAATTAAATTTATATAATAACTTTAGAAATAAATTAAATAACTAAAAAATTATATTTTAATTATTCTTAAATTATTTTTATTAATATATTATTTAAATTATAAAAAAAATAATTATTAAAAATAATAATAATTTATATAATAATAATAATAAAAACTTTTTATATATAAAAATAAATAAATATTAATTATCAAAATGAAATTCATCTAAAAAACAAAAATAAAATTATATTTCCCAATTATTATTATTAAATCCCATATTTTTTCTACGACTTTGATTTCCAAAAATATTCGTTGAAAAATCTTTATCAGAATTTAAATTACTACTACCAAAAGAAGAATATTTATAATCATTATTATTAAATTCTCTTCTTCCAAAATTTTCTTCTTCATTTGATTGACTTGATTTAAAATTATTCATTTGTCTTTTTCTGGGAGGCAAAATATTATCATTATTATTATTATTGTTATTATTATTATTTAAATTAGTAAAATTATCATTATTATATTGAAATTTACTAAAAGGATGAGGATTTGAACTAATATTTTTTTCAGTATCTTCTAAAAATTTTCTTGCACTTCTTCTTGAAGGATTATTATTAATTGGTTTTAATTTTACATTAGTATCAAATTCATCTTTAATAACATTATTATTATTATTAGTTTTTGAATTTAGAATTTTATTTGGTGTTTGACTTTGATGATGAACAATTTTTGGTTTATTTAAATTAAAAGTTGAAGATTTATTTATTATATCAGGCGATTTGTTAATAAAATCATTATTAATATTAAAATCATCATTAATATTATTTATTTCATTATTATTATTATTAATTTCATTATTATTATTATTATTTATTTCATTGTTTTTATTATTATTATTATTTAATTTATTTAATGCTTTATTAATATTATTTGTTCCATCATCAAAATCAAATTCATCATCAATTTCTTCATCATATTTTTCTTTATATTCCTCATTAATTTTATTCGTATCTAATTTCAATCTATTAATAAAATTATCAATTCCTTGATTATCATCATCTATTTTATTACTAAGTGTAACAATACTATTTTTTTTCCCAAAATTTTTTTCTCTATTTTTCGTATTAAAACTATTCCCACCAACAATATTATTAACATTATAATTAGAAAATCCACCTTCAGAAAAAATAATTCTATCACTTATATTATAATTACAAAAAAAAGGGTGCGTTAACAAATTATTCGCAGTGACTCTTTCATTAGGATCCCATTTAAGCATTTTTTTCATTAAATCAATAGCATCTTCGCTTGCATTAGAAATGACATTTTTCAAATCGGTTCCATTACAATAAGGCAATTTCATATTATTCATTTTCGCAAGTTGAATACCTTCATTCCAAATTTCATGTGTTGGTGTTCCTAAAACAGAACAAATTCTATACAAAACTTCTTTTTCGTTGTTTCCAAAAAAAAGAGGCTGAGGAAATAAAAACATTTCAGCCATTATACAACCCGTCGCCCAAATGTCGATAGGTGAATTATAATTAGGTGATTTTAATATACATTCTGGTGCTCTATAATAACGGGTACTCACATATTCTGTGTAAGGTGGAACACTTCTTATTTCTCTCGCTAATCCAAAATCTGCGATTTTTATTTGATTGTTGAGAATTAATAAATTTTCTGGCTTCATGTCTCTATGAAAAAAACCGTATTTATGCATGTATGCTAATCCTGATAATGTTTGATACATTATTGTTCGTATTTGATTTTCGTTCATTTTTTTATTTGTGGATTTCATTAATTCGTATAAATCTTTGTCACAATATTCGAATATTAAATTTAATGTTCCTGATTCTTTTATGAATATGATTTGTTTTAGTTTAATTATATATGCTATTCCTGGTGTGTTTGATGAATTTTTGTTTAGTTTTTGTAGACTTTTACATTCACGGAGTTCTAAACAATCTTCCCATTTTGTGTATTTTTTTTTTAATACTTTTATTGCTACTTGTTCGCCTGTTGATTTTTCTATTGCTTGAAATACATCGGCAAATGAACCACCTCCTAAACGTTTTGTTATTTCATAATCATCCATTTTTATGTATAATTTTTATTTGGAATTTAAATTTTATATAAAAATTATTTTTTTTTTATTTTTTTTTAATTTAATTTTTAATGTTTTTTAAATAGTTTTTATTGTTTATTATTTTATATATAAATATTTTTTTTATTTATTTTTTAATATGAATTTCAATGACAATAATGATGAGTTTAATAATAAATTAGCGAATTTGTTGTTTCCTGAAAAAAAAATAGTGAAAAAGAAAGTTATTGTTAAAAATAAACAAAAAATTCATATTCAAAATAATTTTAATAATGATAATAATAATGTTAATAATAATAATAAAAATTCAAGTAATAAAACTAATTTACAAAATTTTAGTAATTCTAAAAATAAAAATAATAATTCTAATAATAAAAATATTAATAATAATAATAAAGAATTTCAAACTCCTTCAAAAAAACAAAATTTATCTTTAAATAATTCAAATAAAAGTCAAATAAATTCGAATTCTAATCAAAATAATAATAAATCAAAAATTTTAAATTCAAATATTAATAAAATCAATAATAAAAATAATAATAAAGAAAATGATAATAATGAAAATAAATATCAAAATATTAATTTAAATAGAAAAACTTCAGAAGAGAAAGAAATTATAAAAAATCTTAATAATTTTGAATCATTAGAAGATTTAGATAAACAAATTGAAAAAAATAAATCTAAAATTAAAAAAATTTTTCCAAATGAAATAGAAAAACAAAAAAAAGCAATGGATGAATTAAGAAAAATAATGAATAATAATAACAATAAAAATAATATTAAAAATAATAATAATTTTTTAGGAAAAAAAAGAAAAGAAATAATTGATAATAAAGAAGAAAAGATTATTAAAAATAATAAAAATAATGTTAATTTGATTAAAAATTTATTAGATAATAAAAATAATATTAATGAAAATAATAATATTAATATTCAAAAATCTAATAATAAAAAAATAAATATCGATGAAAAAAATATGGAAAAATTAAATAAAATTATGAATTCAAATAAAAAAAATATTAATATAAATAATAATAATAATAAATCTAAAAATATAAATAAAACAAATATTAATAATAAATCAAATAATATAAATAAAACAAATATTAATAACAAATCAAATAATAACAATAAAATAATTAATAATATTAAAACAAATAATAATAAAATAGAAAATAATAATAATAAAATAGTAAATAATAATAACAAAATAGTAAATAATAATAATAATAATAAAATTAATAATGTTCTTAATAATAATAATAATAATAATAATAAAATTTCACAAAATAAGAACATTAAAAATAACAATAATAAATCAAATAGTAATATTAAACAAAAAAATAATATTAATAATAATGACATTAAACAAAAAAGTAATATTAAAAATAATAATATGAATAAAAATATAATTAATAAAAGTGAAAAAAAAATTAATAATATTAAAATAATTAGTAACATATTAAATAAAACAAATAAAAACAATATTAATAATAATAATAAAAACCACATTAATAATAATAAAATGAATTCTTCATTTAAAAACAATAATAAATATAATAATAATAATAATATAATTAATAAAAAAAATAATCCTCATAAAATATTAAAAAATGGTTATGAATTAGATGGATTTATAGATGATGATGAAGAAGAAATAAATGATGAAGATCATATAAAAGCGAAGAAATATTTAAAGAGAATTAAAAAAAAATTATCGAGAGGAAGAGGAGAAAATGATTTTTTTGATGATAAAGAATGTGAAGTTGCTAATTATGATACTATTCAAAGAGAAGAAGAAAAAACTAAATTAATAGGTGAAAAGGAAGATGAAGAAGAAAGGAAGAAAGAAAGAGAATTAAAAAAGAAAAAACATAAAAATGATGATGATGATGATGAAGATGAAGAAGAAGATGAAGATTTTTTTTTATAAAATTTTAATAATTAATTATATTATAAATTGAATTTTATAAATAATATTTTAATTATTTAAAATATGATTAATATAATATTTTTAATTAAGTATTTATTATAATAGATTGATATTATTGTTTTTTATTAAATAAAGTTATATTATTATATTTATTAAAAAAGAAGATATAAAAATAAAAAAAATCCAAAGAAATTATTTAATATTGTATTCAAAAAATTTCCATTACATTCATATGTAACAGTTAAATCATCATTTATTTTTATATTTATTTCTTCATTTGGACCAGAATATTTTTTTCCAATTGAATAACATCCATCAATTCCATTTCCATAAAAATAACAGCAAGAATTTGTTAATTGAGAATAATCGGTACAATCTTTTTTTTTTTTTGGTTTTTTCGCTCCACAAGTTTGAAATCCTATATCATTTTCATCTGAAGAAATTGGATGATATATTGAAAATTCATATTCTCCTACATTATTATTTACTATACCACAATCATAATTTTTGGTATTCTTTTTTAAACTATCTAATTCATGACATTGTCCATTATCATAACAACATAGTTTATTACTTGAAGATTTTTTAAAACATTCATATCTATTATTAGATGTTGCTCCTTCACATATTTCTTCACCTTCACATATTACAAAAGGAACAAAAAAAAGAAAAGCAAAAATAATAAAATAAATAAAAACATTTTTAGATAACATTTTTTAATATTTTAATTATATAAATAAATATTTAAATTTTTTATAAATAATAATAATAATAATAATGTTTTGTTGTGATGATGATAGAGATGTTCTTAAAGAAGAAAATAACTCAATTACTACAAATAATATAAATAAAACCAAAAATAAAATTGATATTTTTGAATATGTTGAAACATATGTTTCAAATACTTTTAATGAAAATATGACTCCAGAACAATCATTAAATTTATTAAATTTATTTATAATTCAATCTCAAAATAATTACATTTCATTAACAAACATATCAAAAATTTTAATTAACTTCAAACCAAAAAATAAAAATATTTTATATGATATTTTTATTTTACCTTTTTATATTTTAGAAAGAAACATAAATCCAGAAATTAATTTAATAACGGAAACTGAATCATATAATAATTATTTTAATTTAAATCTAAAATTATTATTATTTAAACATCTTCAAATTCTTCATTCTGAAGAAAATTTAAAAGATTTTTATTTTAAAACAAACATTAATTACGATAATAATAATAATAAAGAAAATAAATTAATTAAAAAAATTAATATAATAAACATTATTCTTTTCTTTTTATTTTATAGCAATATTAACAATGAAAATAAAACAGAAATTTTATTCAATCTCTTTAATTACAACGGTAAAAACGAAATTTTTATTCAAAGAAAACCAATTTATCTTATAATTAGAAGAATGTTATTAATTTCTTTATTTTTTATTGATATTTATACAAATTATTTAATTACAATAGAAAATGGAAAACATGATTTTTTTGTAAAAAATTGGAATGCAAAAGAAAAATTTTTTTCTTTTATTGTTGTTAATAATAATAATATTAAAAATAAAGAACAAAATGATAATTTTTTTGAATATAAAGTTATGTTATTTTATATTAAACATACAAAAAGTATTATTAAAGAAATTGTAAATTATTTAAGTGATTATTTTCTTTTTTATAAAAATTCTTTGAATAAAAAAGAATTTTTAGATAAAATAAAAAAAAATAATTATGAAATTTTCGATGTTGTTTTTTTTAGAAATTTAATAATGAAAACTGTTTATAATAATAATAAAAATATTAAAGTAATTAAAAATTTTCCAAATTTTGTTAAATTAATTGAAGAAAAATTAAGTAATAGTAATAATATTATAAATATTAGTGATAATTTAAAATTAATTAAAATAAAAGAAGCATGTAATGATGAAAAAATTAATTATAATAATTATTATGATAGATTTGCTAAAAGTAGAGATGTGTTTTTTAATGTTTTAAATTCTCCTGAATATTTGGATTATCTTGAAAAAATGATGATTGAAAGAAAATTAAATAATAAAAGATTTAAAATTAATGGAAATTTAAATGAATTAAATACAAATCTCATTTATTTAAAAAGAGATAAGTTAACCGCAAATTATGAAGAGTCATCTAAAGAAAATTTAAATTTAAATGCTAATATTAATGATAATAATAATAATAATAATAAAAATAAAAATTATAATAATAATGAAATTAATAATTCTAATAAAGAAAATGATAATAATTTTAGTGATAATAATAATGAAATTGATAATAATAATGATAATAATTATAATGATGATGATGATGATTTATTTAATTTAGACATTAATAATGATAATTTAGAAAGTGAAGAAGAAGAAAATAATAATAATAATAAAAATAAAATATTAGAAAGAGATTTAAATGAAATAAAAAAAGAAGAAGAATTATATAATTTAAATATGTCTGATATTGAAAGAAAAGAAGAAGATCTTAATAATAACAATTTAAAAAATGAAAAATTAAAAAGCAAAAAAAATAATAATAATAATAAATTAGAAAAATCAAAATCAAAATTAAGTGAAAATGAAATTATTGATAATAATGAAGATTATTATTCAAGAAAAAGTTCTAATAATAATATAAATGATACAATTGAAGATAATATAAATAATTTATTAAATAAACAAAATCAAAATAAAGATAATAATAATAATGATAATGAAGAATTATTTAATAATAATAATAATGTTAATGATGATAATGATAATGATAATATTAATGATAATGATGATAATAATGATAATGATAAAAATAATGATGATGATGAATTAATTAATAATAATAATAATAATCCTTTCGAAAGAATTAAAAATGATTCATTAGAAAATATTATTACAACAAATTATCAAAATAATAATAATATAAATTCAAAAGAATCAAATAATTTAAATAACATTAAAAGTGATTCAAATAATCAAAACACAAACAATAATAATCAAGATGATTTATTAAATTTTGATTTTTCAAATAATAACATCGACACAAATAGTATTAATAATAATAATAATTTAAAAAATACGCCAAAAAAAAAAATTGATTCTTTTAAAAATAATAATAATAATAATATTGACAATAATACAGAAAATAAAAATAATTTAATAGACAATTTTCGTTATGTTAATAACAACATAAATAATAATGATTTAAAAACAATTTCAGGTGAATTTCCTTTTTATACAAAATCGAGTGCAACAAGTGAATTTTCAATTATTAATAGTAATAATTATTTAACTCCTCAACAAATAATTTTAAATCCGAATATTTTTAAATTAAATTCGGAATCAAAGAAAAAAAGTAAAGTAAATAACAGTTTAAAAGAACTTGCTGATATTTATAAAGAAATTGATTCTAATAATAATAATAATAATACTGAAAGTAATAATAATGATTTTAAAATTAATAATATTACTCTTTTTTTAATTAATTATTTTACAAATTTTGAAAATTTTAATTTAATTCCTATTGAAAATATTAAAAATGATTTAAATAATTTAGATATTAGTAATTATGATAAAATTTATATTAAAAAAATTACACCTTTTTTAAAAATTTTTAATGTTAAATATTTAATTGATATTGTTGATAGTAATAAATTTCATCTAAATTTAATGAATTTATATTTAACTTTAATGAATTTATATAATATTTTTTTAAGAAATTCTAATAAAATAAAAAATAAAGTGAGAATATTTAATATTAATTTTTTTAATTCAATTCAAGAATCAATTAATGAAAATGAAATTGAAAATGTTTATAATTTTTATAAAGAAGATATTTTTGATGATAATAATAATGTTTTCGATGATGATGATTTTATTATTTTAATTCCTCATTATATTTTTAAAGATATTTATATGGAAAGTGATGAAAAATTTTTATTTATTTCAGTAATAAATAATAAAGAAAATACAATAACATTTTTAGATAGTAATGATATTTTAAGTGAAAATAATGAAATAGTAAATAATTTTAAATTTATTTATGAAAAATTTTTTGAAAGTTTAATTGAAAAGAATTTTATAAAAAAACAAAGAGAATTTAAATATCAAATAGATAATATTGAATCTTTATGTTTAAATGAAAATATTTCTAATCATATTATGATTTATTATAGTCGATTATTTTGCATTAATGGAAAAATGCACATGATTGAAGAAAATAATTATGATGATGTTAAAAATGAATTATTTTGTGAATTGAGTATGTTCTATATTATGTTAAGTGATTATATAAAAGAAGAAAAAGAAAAAGAATTTTATTTATAATATTTATTTATTATTAATATTTTTAAATTATAAATAAAAAATATTTAATTATAATTATTTTAAATTATTATTTATGAAAGAAAATGATGAAAATTTGGATAATAATTTAAATATAAAAAATATTTATAAAGAAAATGAAAAAGATAATAATATTTTCAATAATAATAAACTTTTCGGTAATAATAATAATAATAAACTTTTCGGTAATAATAATAATATTGAACTTTTCAGTAATAATAATAATAACATTTTATTTAGAAAAAATACAAATGATAGTAATTCTTCTAATGAATTTCCAAATTCAATTAAAGAAAATAGATTAATAATGAATAATATTATTAAAAAATTAAAAGAAAAATTAAATATTGGAAGTAATAATGAAGAATTAATAAATTTTACATGTGATTTTCTTTTAAAATCAACAATTGACATAAAAAATTTAATAGATGAAGAAAATAATACTTTCGCTCATATTTTAACAAAAGAACAAAATATAAAAATATTAAAAATAATAATTCAAACATATTATTTATTACTATATTATAATAATAATATCAATAACAATAATACTATTAATAATTCAATGGAAGACATTTTTTTAAAAAAAGAAAATAATTCAAATAATAATAACATTGAAAAAAACTTTGAAAATATTGAAAATGAAAATAAAAACAATAAAGAATCTTTTTACAAATGGCTAATGCAAAAAAACAGCGAAAATTTAACTGCATTAGACATTGCATGTTCAATAAACAACAAACAAATAATTCAATTATTATTTAATTATTTATCATTTTCTTCTTCAATATTCAAAGAATATTTTTCAAAGCCTCAAAATTTTTTTTTTCATTTTGCTGCTAAAAACAACAACATTTATCCAATATTATTTTTCTATGAAAAACTTCAAAAATTTTTCCCAGAAAAAAAAATTTTCGACCTTCCAAACGAATATAAAATAACTCCTTTACATTATGCGTGTTATAATAAGAGTTTAGATGTAATTGATGTTTTATTAACTTTAGGTGCGAATGTTAATGCAATTGATAATGAAGGAAAAAGTGTTTTATTTTATGCTGTAAAATGTAATAATTCAAGTTTGATTAAAAAATTATTGATGAATGGTGCTGATAAAAATATTAAAGATTTTGAAGGAAAAATTCCTTTTGATGAAGCGAAAAAAAATAAATTTTATAAAGTAATGAATGTTTTGAAGGAAAAAAGTTTGTTTAAGAAAATTTTTTATTGTGTTTTTGGAATTGATAATTTTATTGTTTATGAAAAAATTGAAGGAAAAAAATATAATTTTAAATTGATGTTTTTTTTGATTTTTTATGGAATTTTTTATTTTATTTTATTACGTTTTGATAATATTATTAATGATAAAATTAAAGAAAAAAAATTTTATTATATTATTTTTATTTTAATTTTAATAATTAATTTTTTTTCATTTTTTTCAATTGTTTTTCTTGTGTTTTTTTTTGTTTTATGTCAAAAATTTAATAATAATAACAACAATAAATTTAATAACAAAATTTTAATTAATAATTTAAATAAAAATAAATATAATAAATTATTTTCAATTGTTGATTTATTTGAAAAAGATTCAAAAATTTGTATTAAATGTAAAAAATTTAAAAAAGAAAATACAATTCATTGTATAATTTGTGATATTTGTATTGATAATTATGACCATCATTGTTATTTTTTAAATACTTGTATTAATAAAACAAATAAAAATATATTTAAATTTTTTTTTATAAATTTAATTATTTTCATCATTATTAATATTTTATTTGGTCTTTTTAAAATTATTTTTTTTGATAATAATTTAAAAAAAATTTTTCTTTATATTTGGAGAATATATATTTTTATATTTATGATAATTTTTATTTATTTTTTATTACCGTTTTTTTTTAAAAATAATTACAATAATTGTGGTTGTTGTTATAATAATAGAAGTAATGAAACTATTTCTGAATATGAAGCTACTAATTTTTTAATTTCTTCTGAAAATCAAAGACCATCTGAAAATTTTGAATAAATTTTAATTAATATTTTATTTATAATAATAAAAAAAATTATAAATAATTTCTATTTAATTATTATATTTTTCCTATTATTTATTAGATATTATTTATATTATTATTATTATTAATACTATTTATTTACTAAAAAAAATATTTATAATAAAAATATTATAATATTAAATTAATCAATATTAGTAATATTTTGTAAATAATTTCCCAAACTTTCATAATCCATATTAAAAAAAAATAAATATTTTTTTTCATATTCATTCATTTTATTTTCAAAATCACCATCATTATCATATTTTTCAATTTTTTTTCCATCATTCCACTTCCCATATCTCACCTTATTATCACTAATAAATTTCCCAATACCATTTTGTTTATTTTCTTCCCAAAACCCAACAAAGCATTTTTTTTCTTTATACCAATAAACAATACCAAACCCATTTTTTTTATCATTTTCAAAATAACCTATATAACTTTTCAATTCAGGAAAACTAAAATAACCAAAACCATCCATTTGATTATTCTTCCAACTTCCAGTGTAACAACTACCATCTTTAAATAAATAGATACCTATACCATTTAATGTATTATTTACCCACTCTCCTTTGTAAATTGAATTATCTGTCCATTTATATGTTCCTATTCCATGTTTTCTTCCATTATAAAATTCTCCTTTATATTCGCTTTGATCTTGATAAATTTCATGACCAATTCCACATTTTCTATTGTCTTTAAAATAACCTTCAAAATAAATGTTGTTAGTTATGTTTTTAAATATTCCAAATCCGTTTGAACTGTTGTTTAATATTTCCCCCATGTAAATTGTATTTACGTTGTTGTCTATGAATTTTCCTATTCCTATTCGATTGTCATTGCGAAAATAACCAAAATATAAACTATTTTGTTTTATGAACTTTTGCATTCCAAATCCATCTTTTTTTCCGTTGAATTTTGAACCGATGTATAAATATTCTTCTTCTGGGAATAAATTAACATTTGTTTCGATGTCGCCGTGAATTGAATACATTTGAATGTTTTCTTCTTTGTATAATTGAGATATTATTGTTAAATGAGCTTCTTTTTTTAATTTTAATAATTTTCTAAATAATGATATTATTACTTTTATGCGATAATTATAAATTATTTTATCTAATTGATTTTTGTCTATGAAATTATTGTTATATTCTTGGTTATTTATTAAAGAATTTTCTATTGTACTCGATTTGGGATTTTCTATGTAAATATTATTATTATTATTGTTGTTGTTTGTGTTAAAATAAAAATTGTTGTTATTATTATTATTATTATTATTATTATTATTATTATTATTATTATTATTATTATTATTATTATTATTATTATTATTATTATTATTATTATTATTATTATTATTATTATTATT
>JAEEGK010026382.1_pt1 | contig 11832 bp, 8 predicted proteins | sample 8958771 | NCBI WGS metagenome assembly JAEEGK01 (sample SAMN16246547, study PRJNA631951) | gut metagenome | biome: gut microbiome; feature: rumen; material: SC-attached | host: Bos | place: Iran: Karaj | collected 2018-10 | reverse complement strand
TATAGAACGACGCACGCGTAGCCTCGTGCTGCATGATAAACTTGCGCGCTGCAGGGTAATCGGTATTCTGCTTGGCCATGACCTGCTTGACACGAAAATCCATGGAAGCAGAAATAAACACATTCACTACATCCTTGCGTTCACGCAGCACATAGTCGGCACAACGCCCCACGAACACACACGAGCCCTCATCAGCAGCCTTCATGATAGCGTCACTCTGGAATTTGAACAACGACTCTTGCGAGAAGTTGTTGGCATAGATATCGCTGTCATGCACAGGTGTTGCACGCAGATTAAACAACGAATGGAAGATGCCACGACGCTCATCGTTCTGCTCAAAGAACTTCTCTGAAAAACCGCTTTCCTTGGCAGCAAGGTTCAGCAACTCCCTGTCGTAATACTTCGCATTGAAGTCCAACGCCAACATACGGGCAATGTCATGTCCGCCGCTACCGACCTGACGTCCTACGCAGATGATGATATGATTATTGCTTTCCATAACTTACCTCACTTTTCACTTTTAACTTCTTCATATACCAAATCAGCATGGGAATTGTCATGGCAAACGAGCCGAAGTCGCTTGCCGGCATTGAGTACCATACACCATCCAGATCCCACAGCATTGGAAATACAAATGCCATGGGCAACAGCAGAAACAGTTGGCGAGACAACGACAGGAATATCGATACCTTTACCTTGCCAATACTCTGGAAGAAATGGGTAATGGTAGCCTGCGAACCAACCACGAAGAATACCAACATATCGAGTTTGATACCCTTTGCTGACAAATCCAGCAATGTGGGATCGGTCGTAAAGATACGCGCAATCTCCCTGGGAAAGAGCATCGAGAGTATCCAACCTACCAACAGAATTGCAGTGGCACATCCGATAGCCATAAACAGGCATCTGAACATGCGGTCGTATTTCTCGGCACCATAATTATAGCCTACGATAGGCTGCATACCTTGACAAACACCCATCACGAACATAAAGAACATCATGACCACTGAGTTGGCTATCGAGTAGGCACCCACAGCCATATCGCCTCCATAGCGAACAAACTGGTTGTTCATGAAAATAACGATAATGCACGACGTAGCATTCATCAGGAATGGCGAAATACCTATCGAAACGATATTCTTGACCAGGTCGTTCTTCAGTTTATAGATACCACGTTTGAAGTGCAGCAGTTCGTTCTTGTTCGAGAACAAATGCAGTTGCCAACACATAGCCAGCGTCTGCGAGGTAACTGTAGCCAGAGCGGCTCCACGGATACCCCAACGGAACCACCATACAAAGGCCAGTACCAGCACTATGTTCATCGCCACCGTAAACAAAACTGAATACATGGCATGCGTAGGTTTTCCTGCTGCTCGCAATACGGCGTTCAATCCAAAGTACATGTGGGTAACCACATTACCAAGCAATATCACAATCATAAACTCGCGAGCGTATGGCAGGGTTACATCACTGGCTCCAAAGAATCGCAGAATAGGATCAAGGAACAGCAGACTGATCAGCATAAACAAGGAACCTATTATCAAGTTCAGCGTTACAGTATTACCAAGCAGATTCTGCGCTACCTTATAGTCTTTCTGCCCCAGTTTCACGCTAATACAAGCTGAAGAGCCCACACCTACGGCAGCTCCAAAGGCGGCACTCAAGTTCATAAAGGGGAATGTGATGCCCAAGCCCGCAATAGCCTCAGGGCCAACAATCTGACCGATCATGGCACGGTCGATGATATTATAGAGACTGGAGGCCGTCATAGCCACAATTGCAGGCAGAGCATACTGCCACAGCAGTTGCCCTACTGGCTTCGTTCCCAGCTCTAATGCTTTTTGTTTATTGTCCATAAATATAAATAATGTGCAAAGGTACGCTTTATTATGCGAACTGCCAAATCTTTTAAAGTTAATTTGGTAGTTTCAAGATTATTTCCTAACTTTGCCCACTCAAATAACAATGCAAACATCAAATGCTACGAATACTGACCACCTTATTGCTAACCCTGTTAGCCTTCAGCCTGCAAGCCGCACAACAGCAGGACGGCACGAAACGTGTGCGATACAAGGACGGCCCAGCCTATATCTACCGTGTCAGTCTGACTGACAAGGCAGGTACATCATATTCCTTTGACCACCCCACCCGATTCCTGTCACGACGTGCTGTAGAGCGTCGCAAACGCCAAGGACTTGCCATTGACTCCACTGACCTGCCTGTTTCGTCTCATTATATCCACTTGATAAAAAAGGAAGGCGTAGCCATTGTAGGCCAAAGCCGCTGGCAGAACACTGTGCTGGTCCGTCTGAAAGATAGTGCTAAAGTTAATGACATCCGGCAATTACCTTGCGTCAAAGCCTGTAAGTTGGTGTGGCTCTCGCCCGACTCCATCACTCCTGACAAGCGCATTAGTTATCAGAGTCATTTTGAGGCATACGACAGCATTCCCAACGAGATTTACGGTACTGCTGCCGACCAGATATACAATCTGAAAGGCGACCAGCTGCACAAAGCCGGTTTCTTAGGCAAAGGTATGATGATTGCTATTATCGATGGCGGTTTCAAGAATGCCGACCGTATTCCTGAACTGCAAAAGATAAACATTCTTGGCTGGCACGATTTTGTCAAGCCTAACGACCCACAGCTGTTCTCAGAAACCGATCATGGCACCAAGGTGCTTTCCATCATGGGCACATACCATCCACACTTATTCATTGGTACAGCACCTAAAGCATCGTATTGGCTGCTGCGCAGTGAAGACCAGGAGACGGAGCAGGAAGTGGAAGAAGACTATTGGACCATGGCCGCTGAGTTTGCCGACAGCGTCGGATGTGATGTCATCAATTCATCATTGGGCTATAACGAATACGACCACAAATGGATGTCATACCAGCAGTGGCAATTGGACGGCAATACGGCCTTCATCAGTCGCTCAGCCGCTATGTTAGCCCAAAAAGGCATCGTGCTTTGCAACTCTGCAGGCAACTCAGGTATGGGACCTTGGAAGAAGATTGGTGTACCTGCCGATGCCGACCACATTCTGACTGTTGGTGCCATCTCCGACATCGAGACACAGCGCATTGCAGCCTTCAGTAGCGTGGGGCCTACTCAGGATGGTCGTGTCAAGCCTGACGTGGTGGCTATCGGTGCACCTGCTCGTGTCATCAGCGGACGAGGTATGATTACCAGCAGTATGGGTACCTCGTTCTCATCGCCCGTGGTTTGTGGACTGGTAGCCTGTCTGTGGCAGGCCATGCACGACAAGACGGCAGAGGAAATCATGGACATCATCCGTCGTACTGGCAACAACTATCAGCATCCAGACAACATCTACGGCTATGGTGTGCCAAATTTCTGGCAAGCGTTTTTGAATGGAACGATAAAAGATGAAAAATGAAAGATATACACTGCGCCAACTGAACCTGTTGGTACGCGAAGCCATCGAGGATGCTCTGCCCGACGAATATTGGGTGGAAGCGGAACTGTCGGAATGTCGCGAAAACAGCGGGCATTGCTATATGGAACTCATCGAGAAAGATGAACGCAGCAATACGCCTGTGGCACGTGCATCAGCCAAATGCTGGCGACAGATGTGGCAGATGGCGAAGCCTTACTTCGAGCGTACTACAGGCCAGCCTCTTCGCGCCGGTATGAAGGTACTGCTGAAGGTCTATGCCCAGTTTCACGAAGCCTACGGATTCTCATGGATTGTTTCTGACATTGACCCTACGTACACCTTAGGTGATATGGCCCGCAAGCGTCAGGAGATTATCCGCCAACTGAAAGAGGAAGGCGTCTTCGACCTGCAACGCGAACTACGCATCCCAACCTTTGCCCAGCGTATTGCCGTCATCTCTGCCCAAAATGCAGCAGGCTATGGCGACTTCTGCCGTCAGCTGGAAGATAACGAGTACGGTTTCCGTTTCGACGTCCAGCTATTCCCTGCCATCATGCAGGGCGAACAGGTGGAACAGAGTGTCATCAGTGCCCTGAACCAGATATATAATCTCCACTCTCCACTAAACTTCGACGTCGTCGTCATCATCCGTGGCGGTGGTGCCACTGCCGACCTCAGCGGTTTCGACACGTTGGCATTAGCAGAGAATGTGGCTCAATTCCCCTTGCCTGTTATTACTGGCATCGGACATGACCGTGACGAATCGATTCTCGACATGGTTGCAAATACGCGCGTAAAAACGCCCACTGCTGCCGCTGCCCTGCTGATAGACAATCTGTTGCGTGTGTTGGAACGACTCGACGATGCCAGTCAGCGCATCTCCTTTGCCGTCAACCAGCGAATCAGCAGTCAAAAGACCAAAATCACCACCATGACAAGCCTCATCCCTACCCTCGCCCTCCGCATGGTTGGCGACCAACGCCATCGGATTGAGATGATGCAGAATCGCCTGCCTATTGCCATCGAGCGACGGTTGACGAATCAGAAGCATCTGTTGGAAAGCCTGAGCATCAAACTTCAGGGCTTTGACCCACAACTGCTATTGAGTCGAGGCTACAGTATTACCCTCAAAGATGGCAAGGCCGTACGTGACCCACAACAGTTAAAACCTGGCGACGAAATTGAGACCCGCGTGGAAAAAGGAACAATACGTTCGGTTGTTAAGAATTAAGAGTTTAGAAAATATGAACGAAGAAATAAAATACGAAGAGGCTCTGACCCAATTGGAAACCATTGTCCGCAAGATGGAACAGAACGAGTACGACATAGACGAACTCGCTGCACAGTTGAAGACTGCACAGCGACTTATCAAGTTCTGCAAGGACAAGTTGACCAAGACAGAAGAGGAACTCCAGAAGATTCAGGCTGAAGCTAACTCATAGGCTGGGCTTCACGGGCTGTATCGTACCATCGGCATTGAATGTCAACGGGTCGATACACACCTCGCGATTATACCCTGCACTCCAATCCAGTTTGGCACCGCGTGGACGCTGGAAGCGATGGTACACGATATACCACTCGTCCGTGCCAGGCTTCTGCAAGATGGCATGATGGCCCGTACCGAATATCTGCTTGTCATCATCACGTTGCAGGACAATGGTCTTCTCTGCTGCCGTCACAGGCTGTCCGTTACGCACCAGTTCCGTTGGCGAATCACTGATAGCATAGCGGATGCGATAGTTCTTCGAACGCGTATCGTTCTCCGACCACGTGAAATAGTAGAGTCCGTTACGATAGAACACGTAGGCGCCCTCGTTGAAGTTGTAGCGTGCCTTGTCCTTACGAGGCAGAATCACAGTGGGTTCTCCCTTGAAACTCGTCATATTGTCGTTTAATTCGGCACAGATAATGGTGCCATTGCCCCAATACAGATAGTACTTGCCCGTCTTGGGGTCTTGGAAAACGTCTGGGTCAATTGTCGCCCCGCCATTCTTCATGACAGGCATATCCTTCGTACAAAGCGGTTTACCCAAAGCATCCTTGAAAGGACCTGTAGGCTGATCACTGACAGCCACACCAATCTGACTTTCGCCTACGAAATAATAGAAGTATTTGTATTTCGCTTTCTTGCCTTTACCTACTTTGCGCTCAATGATACAGGGAGCCCACGCCTTACGATGTGCCCACTGGCAATCGGTTTGCAGGTCAAAGATAACACCCTCATACTTCCATTCCTTCAGGTCTGTACTTGAATAGCAACGGAAGTCGTGGTTATCCCAATTCTCCTGACCATCCGTCGTAGGATACAGATAGTATTTGCCGTCCTTTTCTGAATACAGTACCTCAGGGTCTGCATAGAGACCCTCAATGACAGGATTCTTCTTGTTAGGTTTCATCGTAGCCAACTCGTAGCCGTCGCTCCATGCCTGCAAACGGTCGTATTCCTCCTTGGTGATACGCAGGAACGAGCCGTGCTGTGGACGGTTGACGCCCTCTATATTGCGAGGTTTCTGGAAGTTACGCATATACTTGTCTGCCAGACAAAGACGATAGTTACGTGGACGTGACGAGTATTCAATGTAACCAATTACCCAGTCATCGTGACCAGCCAACTGGAAGGCAGACACGCCCTCGCACTTTTTGTTACCCTCGAAACTGACATAGTCATCCTCAACGGGTTCACCCCAAGGACCTGTCAACTGTTTTGCCGTAGCTGTGAAGAGGCCTGGTTTGCCACCTTCTTTCTTAATCATCATGTGCCACTGCTGATCGCTCTCAAGCCAGTTGATATCAGCATCGATGGTGGCATAGCCCCAATCGAAGAGCAACTTGGGCTGCGTCAATTGTGTAAATGTCTCATCAGCATACGAATAGTACATGCGGTCGTATTTCTCCTCGGCACGGTTCCACATCGAATAATAGATGAAGTAACCACCTTTCTTGCCGTCTGGCCACACGTAGTCACCATCCCACATAATCTGAGGTGCCCATACGCGATTGATGGTACTCCAATCCTTATAGACACTTTCTGCCTCAGGGTTACAGAAGATGCTAAGCCCCTTGCGGTAGTCGAAAGTCTTCGACTGCCAGTGTATCAGGTCGTCGCTCGTCAACAAGTCAATACCGTAGTTGTCCCACTCGGCCTTTTTCTTCAAGTCCTTAAAGCGCCCCACATTCATGTCCGTTGCCACCATCAGATAACCGCTGCCATCGTGTTTCCTACAGATAAAAGCATCACGCGTAGCACCTTCTATTCGGGCCACCTCATAGTCGCTGAAGATTGAGTCGCCATTCAACAAGTCGTGAAAGTGGAAACCGTCGCGACTCAAGGCGTATGCTGTCCAGGCCCTCGAGCGGTCATTCATGTGACAATACAGGTAACCATAGTCGCCCTTTTGGAAGTTGCCCTTACGCTGTTGTGCCATCATGCTGGCAGGCAGCAACATGGCAATTAGCAAGAAAGAAAAAAGTCGTTTCATATTGTCTTAGTATGATTTTTGCCGTGCAAAGATAGCTAAAAAAAATCAGAAGATGTCACTTTTCGACCTTTTTTCTTGCACAATAACAAGATTTTGTGTACTTTTGCGGTCGGAAAAGAGATTTAAGGAACATAAAAACATAGACATTATGAAGAATTTGGATTGGGGTAGCCTTTCGTTTGGCTACATGAAAACCGATTACAACGTACGCTGTTACTATCGTGACGGCAAGTGGGGGGAAATTGAAGTTTGCTCCGACGAGTATCTGAACCTGCACATGGCAGCAACCTGTCTGCACTACGGTCAGGAGGCTTTCGAGGGCTTGAAGGCCTATCGTTGTCCTGACGGCAAGGTGCGCATTTTCCGTGTTGACGAGAATGCCAAGCGTCTGCAGTCAACCTGTCGTGGCATTATGATGCCTGAGGTGAGCACAGAGCTCTTTACAGAGATGGTTAAGAAAGTGGTCCGCTTGAATCAGGAGTGGATTCCTACTTACGAGAGTGGTGCTACACTTTACATCCGTCCATTGCTCATTGGTACCAGCGCCCAGGTTGGCGTTCATCCTGCTAAGGAGTATTGCTTCCTCATCTTCGTGACCCCTGTTGGTCCATACTTCAAGGGCGGTTTCTCAAGCAATCCTTACGTCATCGTTCGCGACTACGACCGCTCAGCACCTCTGGGTACTGGTAAATACAAGGTGGGCGGCAACTATGCTGCATCGCTCTTCGCCAACAATCTGGCTCACGAGAAGGGCTATGCCTGCGAGTTCTACCTCGACGCCAAGGAGAAGAAGTACATCGACGAGTGCGGTGCAGCCAACTTCTTCGGCATCAAGAACAACACCTACATCACACCTGAGTCAACCTCTATCCTACCCTCTATCACCAACAAGTCGCTGATGCAGGTTGCCGAGGACTTAGGTATGAAGGTGGAGCGCCGTCCTATTCCTGAGGAGGAACTCGAGACCTTCGAGGAGGCTGGTGCTTGTGGTACAGCAGCCGTTATTTCTCCTATTTCATATATCGACGACCTCGACACCGGCAAGCGCTATTCGTTTGGCGACAAGCCCGGCCCACAGTCTAAGAAACTGTTCGATACCCTTCGTGGTATCCAGTATGGCGAAATCGAGGATAAGCACGGCTGGACTACCGTGGTCATCGAATAACTGAGAATTAAGAGAAAACAACAATAACAACAAAAGGACAACAAAGACAACATAATATAAGTTGTTATAGTTGTCCTAAAGTTGTCTAAGTTGTCTTAAAAAAATTCGTAATTATTGACATGGGAAAAGGCAAGCTGGCGAAATTCGCCGACATGGAAACCTACGAGAACGTGTTCCAATACCCCTATTCGGTAGTGGAACATGTTCTCTCACCTGAAGGTAAGAGTGTGGCACGCATTCCTTTTGACATGCAGGGCCATTGGCACGAGCAGTACTTCCACAACGACAACCCGATTGTCCTGGAGTTAGGTTGTGGCAAGGGCGAATATACCGTAGGATTAGCAAAAATGTTTCCTGACGTCAACTTTATTGGCGTCGATATCAAGGGCGCCCGCATGTGGACAGGTGCAACACAAGCGCTGAACGAAGGACTGAAGAACGTAGCCTTCCTGCGCACTAATATCGAGGTCATCGATCGTTTCTTCTCTCAGGGCGAGGTCAGCGAGATATGGCTTACCTTCAGTGACCCTCAGATGAAGAACCCACGCAAGCGCCTCACTTCCACATGGTTCCTTAATCGCTATCGCCATTTCCTCTCCGATGGCGGCTTCGTCCACTTGAAAACAGACTCCAACTTCCTTTTTACCTACACCACATACCTCGTCGAGAAAAACCACCTGCCCGTACTCATCAAGACCACCGACCTCTATGCCGATGCATGCAAAGATTCAGTTGCAGCATCCATCCAGACCTATTACGAGTCCATGTGGATAGCCCGTGGTCTGAACATCAAGTACATGAAGTTCTGCCTGCCTCGCGACGGTGAACTCGTCGAGCCCGACGTCGAAATCGAACTCGACAACTACCGTTCCTACCATCGCGACAAGCGCAGCAGCAAGGATAAGGCTAAATAGAGAGTAACATAGTCTGCAGTTTGCTGACTATGTTTGTAAATGAACTACGGAATTCTTCTTCTCATACAGATTTGTATTTAAAATCCTATTTTAGCTTTCTGACGCGGAATCTCAATGGGTACAATGTCCTCAGCAGTAATCTGACGCAGGGCAGCCTTGTCAACAGGGCATTGCCTGACACAACGGGTGGCGTGCTGAATATAGATGCGTTCCAGTTGGTTAGCCACAAAACGGGCATTGCCCCATGTCTGCGGGTCGCGCGCCTGGTAGGCCTGTGCCATCTGGGTTTGGTATTTCGCCCAAGCCTCATCCGTAAAGCGGTATTGATAGTCTTTCACCCTAGTCTTCGTTATTTCCAACAGTTCATCGACGGTAAAGTCCTGAAACTCGAACCTATTAGGGAATCGCGACTGCAGGCCGGGATTCGTGTCCAGCAACTTCTGCATCTGGTCCTTGTAGCCACACAGCACCACGGCGATGTCACGCTGCGTCTCATCCGACAAGATGTTCATCAGCAGCTGGATGACCAGCCTGCCGGGGTCGTGGTCGTTCTTGCTGTTCAGCAGATAGGCCTCGTCTATCATCAGCACGCCACCCTTGGCTTTCTCCAACACCTGACGCACGCTGCGCTCTTCGTCACCCCACAACGTACCGATAAACGTGCCCCGGTCGCACACCACCACGTGCCCCTTCGACAAGGCTCCTGCTTGGCGCAACAGCGAGCCGAATATCTTGCAGACGGTGGTCTTACCCGTTCCCGGACGACCCAAGAACACGCTGTGCAACGACACCTGATGCTGCTTTGAATCAGGATAATATTCCTGCATCATCTTGTTGAAACGCGTCAGCGCCACCAACTCGTCCATGCGTCGCTTGATATCCGCACATCCCACCAGCTTTTCCAGTTCTTCACGCGGATTGGGAATGGGTCGTAATATCTTCACTTCGATGCTCAGTCCCTGGTTCTGATTGATTTCCCCGTCAGGAATCAGGACATCATCCATGATGTCAGCCTCATCCTTTGGAGCCTCATCCGCATCTTCCTGCACGTCCTCGTCATCCTCGTTCACAGCCGCATCTTCCTGCAAGTTCTCGGCCACCACTTCCATATCCATTTTCTCAATAAACTCGTTGAGCAGTTTATCAAACGCGTCATCGTCATGATAGTCTTCACCATCATGGACGACTGGCTCATCAGGCATTTTTTCCAACAGCCCCAAGACTACATCCACAGAGTCGTCAGTAGCCAGATTGTAATACAGCCTTTCTATCAGGCTCTCATCAGCGTTCACGTCAGTCCTCCGGTATCTCAGATGGGAACACCCCGCTATCACCTTGATATGGTTTGCCTCCCAATAATCCTCCAGTTCGTCGGCATTAGTAATGTCTGCCTCCGTCATCAGCACACCATAGATTTCTATGTCATTAGGACAACTGTTCAACCTGCCCTTCATCACCCGTATCGTCTCTTTCAGCTTCCACACCATACTTTCACAGGGTTCACTGCCCGCACGATAGATGACGGCATCCATATTCTCAGACTCCTCATAGTTTCGTTCTTCCCCACGTTTGTTGCAGTCCAGACATACTATCACCATATTCGTCGCGTTGACATAAATATAGATGTCCCTGTCTGTCAGAAACGGGCGCATGCCCTTCAAATGTTTCGAATATACGGCGTAGTTCACCGCCATGGCTTTCATGTATCCCCAGATAGTAGTTCTTGTCTGTCTCCTAAAGTCGTTAATCAATCTATTCTGCATCATCATCAATTCAATAAATCACATTCTATATATTAATTAAGGTATATATAACCCCAGATGTTGGGGCGCAAGAGAAAACAGGCCACGTGCCGAAGCACCAGCCCATAGCATCCAAATAGAGTATTTATTGTAAATGACTCTATCACATACATCCTCAAAAATTGTAGCAACAAGTCAAAGAGCACAGTCGCTTTTCGAGACAAAGTCTCAAAGAACGCAACGAACGACAAGATACAATCTTCCCGTCGATTCACAGATTAAGCATGCACTTCATCACAGAACCGCTCGACATCCGACTGATTTCTTCGTCATTCCGTTCATCTTTTTTTGCTACAATTTGTTTGTTGTGATAGATTATTGATTATCGGCTGCAAAGCTACACAATTCTCCCGACACCACCAAACTTTTTTCTACTTTTCTTCTAAAAAATCTTCCATCAGACATCAGCCTTCATATCAAAATTAGATCCAGCTCTCTTAACCTGTATTTTGGAGTCCTCCTAAGGCAAACTATCAGGGAGGCTTGGGCGGACTACACGAAAGGCGCAAGAAGAGCCGCTTATCGCTTAAGCGCTTTCTGCTTATCGATCGTGGGCCGTTTGCTTATCGCTCAAGCGCCTTCTGCTTATCGCTCGTGGGCCGTCTGCTTATTCCTCGTGACCTGCTTGCTTATCGCTCGTGGCTGTAAGAGAGAGCTTCGACCATTTTTACTACTATTAATACTTGCAATTGCTACTATTAATAGTTACAATTGTGAAGATTAATATTTGCAATTGCGGGTATTAATACATCATTTTTTTTTTCGAAATATTTGGATTCGCCTTAAAAATGTTGTACCTTTGCATGCTGTATGAAAAGGCTTTTAAATGATATAGTGAAAGGATACAATAAAAAGCGATACAGATACAGATGATACACTTAATTTTGTAAACCCCTCGCGTACCGCACGCGCACGCGGTACGCGTAAAAGTTACATTTTTATCTGTTATCTGTGTATGTGTATTTGTATGATATGTCACTTTAGACTTGTTCCGATGATGGTTTAGAGTTGTTTCGCAGTCATCTACGAGGTGTTCCGCAGTCACTTTACCCCTGTAAAGTAACATCGGAAC
>JAEEGK010026378.1_pt1 | contig 11834 bp, 10 predicted proteins | sample 8958771 | NCBI WGS metagenome assembly JAEEGK01 (sample SAMN16246547, study PRJNA631951) | gut metagenome | biome: gut microbiome; feature: rumen; material: SC-attached | host: Bos | place: Iran: Karaj | collected 2018-10 | reverse complement strand
AAGTATGCTCATCCAGAACACAGCATTATAGTCGCGTTGTGTCACCTCCTTCTTCCTGTTCAAGGCAGCGATGAAGCCACCTTCCTGCATGCAGGCAGCTACAGCCGAGAAGATGGCCAGCATGCCCACCATACCATAATCCTCCTGCGAGAGCTTACGAGCCAGGATAACGCCAAAGGCCAGGCTCAACAGCTGTTGCAAGCCATTGCTAAAGCCCCCCCAAAGCAGCCCTTTTGCCGTTTTCTCCTTTAGTGATTCTTCTTCCATGATAGTTTCAACAGTTGGTTCCATAAAGCCACACGCAACTTATCAATAAGAATAGAGCCAAAAAACACGACTGCAATGAAAGAAGCAGTATATAAGAGGAATGAAAGGCGTGGCAGAGTATCGTGCCAATTAAGGATGTACCAATCGTAGTATTTTCCTAAGGGAGTGTTGCTATGCGTAAGATAGACAGCCAATGCAGAGATGGCAAGCCAGTTCACCAACTTACTGTGGAACGACAATTTACTAAAGAACAACAATAAAAACATTGCCGCGATGATGGTGGTCGGCGAATTGTAGAACCATAGCAGTCCACCTATGTTAAAATAACGCTTCAATAGGAAATACGCCACAGTTACTATGCTGCATAAAACGAGATAGGCACAGAGATCCGTGCGTGGTCGCCACTTTGTGAAAGCTGGTCTATAGACATTCAAATAGCGTGCGAGAAGATAGAGGCAAACGAACGATGGCAAGCTATAACCTGCACGTAACCACGATGTAGCCTCGAACACCCAACCATAAATCCATTGAAAAGCAAAAAGCGATAAGACTGTGACAGCCATTTGCCGTTGCGTCGCCGTCTGAACAAAAGCATTAAGTACAGGCGAAAGGAGATAAAGGGCCAAATATGTCTTCACAAACCAGTAGTCACCTTCATGTAGCATTAGCACACTAAGCAATGGGCCCTGTGGCACGGTTCCGTTTAGAGCATAATAGAGGCCAATACAGAGAACAGCAAAAAAGGCCACCTGAAAAAACAACTCTAGCAGACGCGACCAACGTAATCTAATGCCATACCAACCGGAGAGCATGACGAACACGTTAACGCCTACTACAGTAAAGCTTTCCACTGTAATCTGGAGAAATAAGGACACAGGGGCAGCAGCAATGCTTTCCGGTGTAGGCTTAGGTAGTGCTCTGTAGCTTGCATGTACTATCATTACTAGAAGCATGGCCACTAAACGGAGCAGTTCCATGTTGCTGTCACGTGTCTTACGATTATTCATCATCTATCTATTTCTAAATTCAGACTATCTATAATATCATCCACCACGTTCTGTGCCACGCTTTTTCCGCTTGGAGGCAACAGGTAGTCGTGATAGAACTGCTCCCTCTGCGGGCACATAGGATCGTTCCCGCCTAACACTACATCATCGATGAAGTGACGGATGTCGTCCTCATTTTCTCCTAAATAGTGAATCTGATGTGCCTTTTTGCCAAAATCAGTAATAGACTCAAGTATAGGCTTCATGTTCTTTGAAACGAACATAGCGGGATTTTGGGTATAGTGATACTCAACGACAAACGAGCCGCTATCGTGTATCATGGCATCACTTGTCATGAAGAGGTCGACAAACTCACCCGTCTCGAGCTGGGTATTCTCCATCTTGCGCCACTGGTCATAATAGTTGTCTGTGCGTTGTCGTCCCCATTCAGGATGCTGATAGAGCTGAGTGAGTAAAGCGGGATGCGGTTTAAAAGCAATTTGAAGTCTATCTCTGTACTCCTTTGATATAGCCACCATTAGCTCTGCCATCCACAGAAAATTTGAGCGTGGGGGCAAGGCGGAATTCTCGGCAATGACAGAGAAATGTGGTGCCCAGACAATACGTTTACGTTTTTTTTCATCGGCTATAAGATGCCAAGGATCATCGTGATGTGGGCGGAGAAAGTCATCGGCATTTGCATATCCAACTATACGTACGTTGCGTCCCTTATTAGTAGCTACACGTTGCGCCTCCTTCAAATGCAGGGAGGTACAATGATAAATACGCCATGCGCGGTTATGGAAATGCATGTTATAGGAGAGTTTGCCTGTTGAAATCCAGAAGCCATAGGGCATGTAACATGGTAGACGGTCATAAAAGTTGAGGCAATCATGCTCGGAACAAAGAAGATGCTCATAAGGTTGAGGAAAGAAAACAATATCAGGATTGAGCTGTCCGCGAATATCAAAAGGCTCACGATTAAAATCGTAATCCACATAGTTAATGCCTCGTGAATCAAAGTAGGCACGAAGACGTTCCATCTCCTGCTCCTGATGATCATGACCTTTACAGGGCGAGAGTACAATAGTGGGCAGGAAACGAATATCGGATTCCATCAATTCATAAACATGTTGATAGCGCCAATAAGCAACGTCGATAGCAATAAACACGACTTTTATGGGCCGACGTTCCTGCTGCAATCGCTTCACCAGCCGTTGGTGCTTACGTTCTGTGGCACTATATTGCCATAGGTGCAGCCAAAGGTAGTTGAGTATCTTTAAAATAGTCATTTGTTCTCACCTCTCTGCTATTCGAACACACACGGCAGTGCCAGCAGCTGCTGCATCAGGGTGCGGGCCATGCGCTCGTGTCCTTTGTCATTGGGGTGCAGACGGTCGGTGTCGGCCTTGTTGAAGTATTGGGCATACTCATCCATCAGGGGGAAGAGGCCTGAGGAAGCGGCCCAGTCGATGACAGGCACAGCCCATACGTCGCCTGCTTCCTTCACGGCATTGATGTATGCATCCAGATACTCGCCACACTGATTGGTGTACGACTCGTCGCACTGCCAGTTTTTCTCATTTGCATGGAAATCAGAGCGATGGATGGGTGTGAGCAGCACAATCTGCTTCGTTGGGAAGGTGCGCTTCAGCGAGTCCATCGCTATATTAATGCGCCCCCTGAATGTCGTGGGGTCCATCGACGGTGTGCGCTGACGGCGTGTGACCATACTCTTCGTCTGTCCGTGACCATACTCCACCTGTGTGACGCGCTCATCCCACCACACGCCCAAGGGTACACCATTGTTGTAGTCGTTGGTTCCCATGAAGATCATGATGGCATCAACGTCCTGCCCGTGTTCCTGCTTCAGCTTGTCGGTCTGACGTGGGATGTCGTTCCACTGCCGGCCGCTGACGCCATAGACATAAGGTGTGATCTGGAGCCACTGTTCGAGGAATCCCCAGTACTTCACTTTCGATGCCTTGATATTGGGATCGGTGATGCTGTCGCCCAGATAGGCCACACGCTTTCCTTGCCAAGGATGGCTCACCAGCATCTGTGGCAGAGCCGGAACTGCCAGAAGCAGACACAAAAAGACAGATAAGGTTTTCTTACACATATTTACAATAGAATTTTCTTTCCGCCAGACAGTTGAATGCCCTTTGCCGACTTGCCTGCAGGACGTCCGCCCAGGTCAAAGCGGGTTTGGGGGTATAGTTTTGAGGACTGAGGCACGACGACAGCCGTTGCCGTATTGATGTAGTCGTCGACATTGGCAGTGAAGTTGATGTCGAGGATGTCCGACCTGCCCGTTGTCGATGTCAGTCCGAAGATAGTGGAGCCGATGCAGACGCTGGGATGATCGCCACTGAAGTTCTCGTAGAGGCCGCTCGTAGCCATATTCCAGGCCACCACCTGCTGCCGCTGCCCGTCGATGGTGACAGTCTTTGTCTGCGCTGCAGCCACCTGTGTGCCGTGATTCGAGCCGTTGAGCCACCAGAGATAGCTGTCGGAAGAGCTGGTGCGAAGGTTGGTGCCCCTCACCACCAGGAACGTCTGGTCCTGACTGATGGTGTAGTCGCAGTCTTCGTGCTTCAGCATCAGACAAACATTATTCTGACCTGTGGCCTTCACCTGGATGACGTTCTTCTCCGTGTCATAAGAGATGTTGGATGATGCCACACGGCCTTCGTCGCCCGTTGTCCAGTCGGTGCAGTTAAAGCGATAAGCCTGGTCCTTATAGTCCTTCAGCAGGCGTACATAGTAGAGGCCCGGGCAGAGCGTGGTAGCAGAAGCCGTGAGCCTCACCACAAACTGCTTCTTTCCCTTGGCCATCGCAGCAGGGATGGGATACTCAGCATTGTAGAACCCATTGCCGTCGCTGCCCTTCATCCTCGCAGGAATGGTGATGTCGGCCACTTTCTCCCCGTCGATGGTGAGCACAGCCATGCGCCCTCTGTCAGCCAGGTTGAAGCGCAGCATCACGCTGAGTCCCTCTTCGATGCCACTATTATTATATAATGTATACTGGATGTAGCCATTGGCACGGGCATCGCGATAGCGCTCCGTATTGTACTCGCCCGTCGTGCTGTTGCTGCTGTACTGGACCTCATGGCCGGCCTCACTCTGCTGCTCGCCAGGAGCCACAAAGTCGAGTGTGCGCTTCTGCAGCGCCTCCATAGCAGCCTCGCTCTGTGCCATCGAGCTGTTCTTGTAGTTCTCCTCTGTCTGCTGATACCAGTAGCACATATAGCGCTGGTGGTGAATGGTATAGAACGGCACGAGCTTCAGCGACTCCCAGTGATAGGAGGGCACTCCCTCACGGCTGGCATCGATGACAAAGCTCAGGTCCACGCTGCGCAGGCGCTGGATGCGGTTCAGCACGTCAGCCCGCTCTCCGATGAGCAGCGGAGCCGTGTTGAGATTGAGCTGCGAGCCGCGGCTGCCAGGACTGTGGTCCATGCGTCCCTCGCCGCCATACTCATTCTTCAGCTGCTCATTGTCGGTGGTGGCAGCTCCCAGGAGGATGGGGCCGAACTTGAAGGCGATATAGTCCGTGTAGTTGGGGCACTCCTCATAGCGCAGCTCCATAGGCAGGCTGATGGTGATCTTGTCGCCTTTCTTCCATTTGCGATTGATACTGACATAGCTGGCTTCGCCTTTGGTCACAGCCTGGTTCACGGCGACTCCGTTGACACTCACCTGATAGTCGGCTCCTGCCCATGCTGGATGGCGCAGGGCGATGGTGTAGGTACCTGCCTTGTCGATGGTGAGTTCTGTGGAGGAGGTGTTGGGGAAGGTTGTTTCTTGGGTGACGACAAAGTCGTCACATACCAGACGGCTGGGGACGAAGAGGTTGACGTAGAGCGTTTTGTTGCCGTCGTGGGTGTAGATGAAGTGGCCGTATTTGGAGTGGTTCTCCATGCCTGTTCCCACGCAGCACCACATGCCTTGGTTCACCTGCGAATAGATGCGGTAGCCCTGTGGGCGCAGGGTGGTGAAATAGACGTATCCACCCGTCTTGGGGTCCTGTGTGGAGAGGATGTGATTGTACATCGTACCCTCGTAGAAGTCCACATACTTGGCATCCAGCGTGCGGTCGAAGAGCATCTCCGAGAGCTTCAGCATATTGTTCGAGTTACAGCTCTCCGGACCGTCAGCCTGGTCGATGTAGCGGTTGGAGTTGGCTACGGAGAGGAAATGCTCGTTCACCGAGTTGCCGCCGATGCAGACGGTGCGGTTCTCAGCCACGTCCTGCCAGAAGTTCTCGGCAGCGCGACGATAGTTGGTGGCAGTGGCATCCTGCTCGAAGATGCGCTCCATACCGATGTACTTGGGCACCTGCGTGTTGGCATGCTTACCGTCGAGGAAAGTCTTGTTCAGCGACTGCATGCCGTCGAGCATCGACTTATGGGTGTACTTCTTGGCTGCCGTCAGGTATTTCTTGTCGCCGAAGAGCTGATAGGCATCGAGCATCGACTCGTTCATGCCTCCATGCTCGCAGTTCAGCCACTGCTGCATGTCGCTATCCGACACACGGCTCACCACGTTCACAGCCCAGTCCGACAGCTTGCGGAACAGCTCCTTGGCCACCTCGCTGTTGCCATAGAGATAGGCATCGCGCAGTCCTGCCAGAATCTTGTGCTGCACATAGAAAGGCACCCATCCCCAGTTGCCGCTGATAGTAGCCGTGCTGCCCTTGTAGAGGTCGCGCCACGACTGGTTGATGGGCTGTCCGCCGATGAATCCGTAGAGTCCTTCCTTGTCGTTGTCGTACTGGTCCTGACAGTCTTTCATCACCTTGAGCATATAGTCGAGACGCTCCTTCAGGCGCTGTCGCGTGACATCATCATGACTGGCGGCATAGGCCAGGGCCAGGGCCGACACATAGTGTCCACCCACATGTCCGCTGAGGTCGAAGCCTGCATCGCCGCCCCAGTTGCGGAAGTTGGGATGCCTGGTCTCCCATTGATAATAAGGTGAGGAACTGTCAGCAGTCGACGAGAGGCCCGACTGGCGCACGAACGGCGTCAGCAGCCGGTCGACGTCATATTGCATCAGCACCTCGATGTTCTTCTCCAGAGCCGTCTTCATAGGTCCGTCGAGCAGCTCCACCTGCTCCAAGTCGAAGTGGCGGGGATAGAGCTCCTGCTGTGCTTCGGCCATCAGTGAGGCCGACAGTGCCACGAGGCACACAAGTAGTTTTCTAGGGTTCATTGTGTCGTTGTTATTAAGTTTGGTGCAAAGGTACACAATTTTTCCGAAACAACGCGGAAAAACGCGTAGTTTTTTTGATGCGCCGCCCTTCCTGATGTGGCTTTTCAGAAAAAAGAACAGGCACGCCATTGTTTTTGGGAAATCTTTTCTTCAGTTCAACTTTTTTTTCGTACTTTTGTAGGCGAAAACAGTCATTAACCCATTATTAACCCCTAAAACCACTAACAAGATGATGGAAACAACACTCGTACTACTGAAGCCCAGCTGCGTGCAGCGCCAGCTGATAGGTGAAATCGTGAACCGCTTCGAGCGTCGCGGACTGCGCATAGCAGGAATGAAGATGATGCAGCTGAGCGACGAGATCATGCGCGAGCACTATGCTCACCTGGTCGACCGCCCCTTCTTCCCTGCCCTTGCTGCCTCGATGCAGGCATCGCCAGTAGTGGCGCTGGCACTCTCAGGTGTCGATGCCGTGCAGGTGGTGCGCACGATGACAGGATCGACCAATGGCCGTGAGGCAGCTCCTGGCACTATTCGTGGCGACTACTCGATGAGCAACCAGCAGAACATCGTGCATGCCAGCGACTCAACGTCGAATGCCGAGATCGAGCTGAAGCGCTTCTTCCAGCCTGGTGAGATATTCGACTATACCAGCGGAGCCTTTGGCTACATCTACGGCGACGGCGAGGCCAAGTAGCTGTATATGAAGAGAATACTGTTGGCGGTGGCTGCCGTGCTGCTGTGCATGGCCTGCCATCGTGACGCACGGCAGAAGGAGGCCTATCTGGACTTCCTCTATCAGTATATGTCGCTGCCCGACAAAGCCGACTATCCGCGTGAGTACTATGAACGGCAGGTGGAGCTGGCCCTGCAGGCACGTGCTGAGATGCCTTGGGGCAGCCAGGTGCCAGAGCGCGAGTTCAGACATTTCGTGGTGCCCGTCCGCGTGAACAATGAGACGTTGGACTCCTGCCGCTCTGTCTTCTTCCGCGAGCTGAAGCCCAGGTTGCAGGGCATGTCGATGGAGGAGGCCATCCTCGAGGTGAACCACTGGTGTCACGAGCATGTCACCTATCGTCCCAGCGATGCCCGCACCAGCAGTCCGCTGGCCACCATCCGCACGGCTTATGGCCGCTGTGGTGAGGAGTCGACGCTGCTGGTGGCTGCCCTGAGAGCGGTGGCCATCCCTGCCCGGCAGGTCTATACACCTCGCTGGGCTCATACCGACGACAATCATGCCTGGGTGGAAGCCTGGGCCGACGGGCAGTGGCACTTCCTGGGAGCCTGCGAGCCAGAGCCTGTGCTCGACCTGGGATGGTTCAACGAGAGTGCCTCGCGAGGTATGCTGATGCACACCAAGGTGTTCGGCGACTATGACGGCCCTGAGGAGGTGATGAGCCGTACGGCATGCTACACAGAGATCAATGTCATCGACCACTATGCCCCCACGTCGAAAGTGACCGTAGTGGTGACCGGCGAGGACGGAAAGCCCGTCAGCAACGCACAGGTCGACTTCAAGCTCTACAACTATGCCGAGTTCTACACCGTAGCCAGCAAGACCACCGACAGCCAAGGCCGTGCATCACTCACGGCAGGACGCGGCGACATGCTGCTATGGGCCTTAAAGGACGGTCGTGCCAGCACGCTCAAGGTCACCTTCGACAAGGACAAGGAGGTAAGGATGACGCTCGACGGACATCTCAGCTCTGCCGACCTCGACATGATTCCCCCTGTCATCAGCGCCACACTGCCCGAAGTCACTCAGGCCCAGCGCGATGAATGCAACCTACGGCTGGCCCGGGAGGACAGCATCCGTCAGGCCTATGAGCAGACGATGCCCGTCGAAGAGTGGCGGGGCAACCATCAGGTCATCCAGCAGTTCCTCGACGAAGCTGCCAACAAAGTGATGGCCCGGCGCCTGCTCGAAGTGCTGTCGAAGAAAGACCTGCGCGATGTAGAGCTGGCCGTGCTGAAGGACAACGAGACCGACACCGTCAGCACATCCGACATCTACCTGAAGTACGTGCTCTGCCCCCGTGTGGAGAACGAATGGCTGACTCCCTACAAGGCCTTCCTCCGACAGCAACTCGCTGACATACAGTCGCCTGAGGCATTGGAGCAATGGTGCAACGAGCATCTCTCGATCGACACCGACCACAATCCACTACATCTGCGCATGCAGCCCATGAATGTCTATCGCCAGCGGGTGACCGACCCCCTGGGCCGCAGCATCTTCTTCGTTTCAGCAGCACGCAGCCTGGGCATGCCTGCCCGCATCAACGAGGTGGATGGGCGCACCCAGTACTATGCCAATGGCACTTGGCACGATGCCTTTGCCAACGACTCCAACGGCGAGGGACACACAGTCAACCTGCGGCTCGACTATCATCCTGCCGCCCACTTCGACAATCCCAAGTACTACATCCACTTCACCCTGAGCCGCATGGAGAACGGGATGCCTCAGCTGCTCACCTATCCTGAGGAGGCCACCTGGCTGACCGACTTCTCACAGGGAGTACAGCTCGAGCCCGGCGACTATCTGCTGACCACAGGCACACGCATGGCCAGCGGCAAGGTGCTGTCACACATGCAGTTCTTCACGCTCAGCAGCGACACCACCATCGCCTTCACCCTGCGCGAGAACAAGGAGGAGGTGCAGGTCATCGGATCGCAGAATGCAGAGAACCGCTATCACGACCTGAAGGAGGATGCCATCAAGTCGCTGCTCTCCACCACAGGCCGAGGCTACTACGTCGTGGCCATCGTGGCACCCAATCAGGAGCCCACCAACCACGCCCTGCGCGACATCGCTGCCTGCAGAGAGGCATTCGAGCAATGGGGAAGGAAGATCGTACTGCTCTTCCAGGACGAGGCAGAGGCCCGGCGCTTCAACTTCGCCGAGTTCAGCCAGCTGCCCTCCACAGTGGTGTGGGGAACAGACCTCAACGGAGCCATTCTGCAGGAGATACGCAGCGAAATGAAGCTGAAGAGCAGCTCGCTGCCGCTGTTCCTCATCTGCGACACGTTCAATCGCGTGGTGTTCCTACAGCAGGGCTACACCATCAACCTGGGCGAGCAGCTGCTGAAGGTCATCAGCCAATTATAGCCCTTACGGCACGCACCTCGTCGGCCGATGTCACGCCGCTGCCCCCAGAGCACGAGCCGTGAATCTCACTACAGCCCGTCTGGTCCAGTATCAGGCGGGCATTCTCAGCATTCACTCCCCCGCCAGGCATGATGATGATGCGACCGGAGGACACATCGTTCAGCCTTCGCAGCAAGTCGATGCCGGCAAGGGCCGTAGGCTGCTGGCCAGAGGTCAGGATGCGGCTGCAGCCCAGCCGTATGAGCTGTTCGAGGGCTACCAGCGGCTGACGGCAATGGTCGAAGGCACGATGAAAGGTGAACGGCTTGTCACCCGACTGGCGCACAAGCACCTCAGTAGCCATCATGTCGATGTCACCCTCCGGCGTCAGTGCCCCGCTCACGAATCCGTCGGCATAAGGCTTGGCAGCTTCAATGTCGAGGGCCATAGCGCGCAGTTCAGCCTGAGAATATACAAAGTCACCCTCACGCGGACGTACCAGCACGTGGATGCGCAACTGAGGCCAGCGCTGACGCACCAGCCTTATGGTGCCCAGTGAGGGCGTCAGGCCGTCGAGCGGCAAGGCAGCACACAGCTCAATGCGCTCTGCCCCACCCTCCGCAGCAGCCTCGACACTGGCCAGACTGCCCGTACAAACTTCGAGTAACGTTTTCATTGGCACACTTCTACGAATCTCTTTTTCGGCTACAAAGTTACGAATAAACGAGCGAAATGCAAAAGGAAAGCTTGCTTTTCTTTTCATTTCCGAGTGAAAAGGACTCTAGACTTGTTTCGCTTGGCTTGTCCAAGAAGTTCGGCGAAGCCAGAGGCCCCCAACTGCGGAGGTCTTGCCGTTTCATTTGTTTTCGCAAAAAAGTCGCTATTTATTTGGTGTTTCGCTAGATTTGCACTATCTTTGCACCGACAAATCACAGAAGTATAACCCTTTAACCCCCAAGACCGAATGCCTATGGGCTAAGATAGAAAACAAAACATAATACGTTGAAGCGTCCGCTTTGATTCTTGCTCTCCCCGAAATCGGCAAAATTTCACAACGAGCATACAAGAGTAAAGTTGACGGTTCACGCCTGATGGCGTGGGCCTTTACTCGTTGAAGTATGCTAAGGTGTTTGCCGATACCTGGGAGAACGTAAGCGAAGTAATTGCTCACGTTTTCTTTTTGTGCTTATTCAAACAAACACTATACAAAAACAATTAAAAACATCAAACATTATGAAGATAATAAAATTAATCTTTCTTTCCATATTTTTCAGCATGTTAGATATCACTGCTTTAGCTCAGGATATTGCTGTAACGAATCAAGATGGTAAAACAATTTATTACATATGGACAAACGATAACACGGAACTGTCTGTTACTTTTAGGGGAAAATATTCAGAAGAATACTCCAATGAATATACAGGTAACTTGGTTATTCCCGAGTATGTAACATACAATGGTACGACTTATCCTGTAACGGGTATCTATCACTCAGCGTTCGATAGTTGCACTGGGCTTAAGAACGTGAGTATTCCCACCTCTGTGACAAGCATTGGAAGCTTTGCATTTGCTTTCTGTACTGGTCTGACGAGTATGGATATCCCAAATTCTGTGACAAGCATAGGTGCTCAAGCCTTTTACAGATGTACCAATCTAAGTAACATAACTATTCCAAACTCTGTGACTAGTATCGATACTTGGGCGTTTATAGTGACGGCATGGCTCGATAATCAACCTGATGGCATAGTCTATGCAGGCAAAGTTGTATATTCATATAAAGGAACAATGCCCGCAAACACTAATATCTCTCTGAAAGAGGGAACTTTGGGGATTGCTGGCCGTGCTTTCATTAATTGCTCAGATTTGACTAGTATAACTATTCCAAATTCTGTGACTAACATTGGTGAAGAAGCTTTCTTGAACTGTATTTAGAGACCTCTAAACAACCACAAACAATGAAAAATACATAGAGATAAACCGTTGTATATCAGCCACTTTTAGATTTTAACACTTCGGACTTGCTTTTTGGTGGTTCTCAAAAATCCGCTTACCTTTGCAACGCATTTCTACCGCGGAGAATTTTGAGGGCTTTTATTTTGCCATCTCGTGGACAGGGTTGACAAAGGTTGACAAGAGTGTACAACAGTTGACAGAAGAACGAGAGGGAAAAGAGCAAGGAAGTGACCTCATTTGAAAAACGTGACATTGTGGAATGAGTTGACAATGGGTGTCAATGATTGACGAAAGTTCACTCCGTGGCGGTTTGCAAGAAATTG
>JAEEGK010026375.1_pt1 | contig 11835 bp, 9 predicted proteins | sample 8958771 | NCBI WGS metagenome assembly JAEEGK01 (sample SAMN16246547, study PRJNA631951) | gut metagenome | biome: gut microbiome; feature: rumen; material: SC-attached | host: Bos | place: Iran: Karaj | collected 2018-10 | reverse complement strand
GTCGGCACTCGTCTGCAGGTCGTTACGTGAATGGGTATAGCCCAGAGAACCGTTGAGTTCTACCTCGAGCCACTCGTTACGATAGCTGAAGGCCAGACGCTGGTTGATATTGGCTGACTTCGTGACGCTCTTCTGTGACTCCGTCTGACTGTTGACGCTGGCATAGCCCACATAGTGGTTGTAACCTGTGTTGGTGAAGGAGTTGATGTTGAAGTAGGCCGCACTGTCGAGGGCGGTGTTGAACACCAGTCCTGCATAGGCGTTCCAGTTGCCATCGATGTTCTCAGGGCGCGTGAGACGGGCACCGGTCGTTGCGTCGAGCGTCACCTTGTTGCTGATGGCATTGCTCGTGGTGGAGAGTCCTGCCCAGGTGGCGATGGAACGCTGATGTGCCTGCACGTAGTTGTTGTAGAAGATACGGAGGTTCTGCGTGAACGAGGGCTTCAGACCCGGGTTACCCCGCTTGATGTTCAGCGGGTCGCTGTCATCGACGATGTCGAGCAGGTCGCTCATCTGGGGCTGGTTGATGTTGGCATTGTAGTTCACCCGCAACTGGCTCACCTCAGAGCGCTTCCAGCGGAAGTCGAGGGTCGGCGTAATGTTGGTCACGGTGCGGGTGGTGTCGGCATGCAGGCCCTTATAGTCCTGAACATAGTGTGACTTCTGGGGAACGAGGCGCACACCGACGTTCAGATTGTAGGCCTTACGTACCACGCGCAGCATCAGTTCGATATTATGTGTATAGTTCTTGTATTCGGAGAATCGGCTCAGGTCGTCGTCACGGTAGCGCACGATGGGCTGATAGGGTGCCAGGTAGGTGTCCCAGGAGCGGTATTCGGGTGTCCAGACTGGGCTCAAGGTCTCCTGGCTGAAGTCATAGGTGCTGCGGTCGCTCTTCGTATAGTCGTAACGGTACTGATAACTGAACTGGAGATACACCTGACGGAAGATGGGCTCGCTATAGGTGATGCGGGCACGGTAGTTCCAGTTCTTCGTGGGGGTGTCGTTATAGCGGCGGGTAACATAGACGGAGTCGTAGGCCAGCTGATAGAAATTCACAAGTGCATCGTTGATGGACTGGCTGCCACCGTTGCTCCAGTTTCCATTGACCTGAACAGTGATGTTACGACCCTTAGAGTTGAGTTTGCGATTGAACTGCAACATACCGCCCAGATTCTTCGAGTCGCTGTAACTGACGTTGTTCTGCACGCGGTTGTTCTTCACGATGCCGAGGGCAAGGAGTTCCGGGAGTTGCTCCAGGGGATTGGTGACATATTTATAGGGATCCTGGTCGTAGGTGGCCTCGTCGCTGAGGTCGAGTCCGTCGTTGGAGTTGAAGCGCAGCGTGGGTCGGAACAGGATGTTGGTCATGGAGTCGGGTTGCCACTCGATGCGCATCTGGGCATTCCAACTGTTGCTGCGTGAGAAGCCATGTGTGATGCTGTTAGAGAAGACTGATGTCTTGGAATCATATATCTGCTCACTGGAGACACGGCGCAGCTGGTCGCCGTCGGAGTGGTTCCAGCGCACGCTGCCGTCCAGCTTGAACTTATTCTTCAGCTCATAGTTGATGTTGGCACCCACCATCTTGGAAGCGTTCAGACCCTGACGCTGCTGACCCCATCGGCCACCGCCGCCACCGCCTGGGAAGCCCATGTCGTTGACATTGTTTGCACGGGTGAAGAGCATCACCTTCAGATTGTCTTTCATCACGGCTCCCATGCCTCGACCAAAGTAACGGCTGTGGGTTCCGATTCCGAGATCGATATTGGCCATGAGACCTTTGTTCATGCCTGGTTTGATACCGAAGTCGAGCACCGTTTCTTCCTCACCGTCCTGGATACCACTGACGCGGGCCAGGTCGCTCTGCTGATCGTAGGCCTTGATGCGGTCGATGATGTTGGTGGGCAGGTTCTGGAGGGCGGTCTTCGTGTCGCCTGTCATGAACTCCTTACCATCCACGAGGATCTTCTTGACTTCCTTTCCGTTGATCTTGATGGTTCCGTTGTCATCGACCTCAGCACCCGGGAGACGCTTCACGAGTTCTTCCACCACAGAACCTTCTGGTGTACGGAAGGCGCTGGCATTATACATAAAGGTGTCGGCCTTCAGCGTCACCTTCGAGGCACGGGCCGTCACAGTGGCGCCCTTCAGCATGATAGCATCGGGCTCCAGGGTGATGGTGCCAGCGGAATAATCCTTTCCGTCGCGAATATTGAGTTGTTTTGTGTAGGTCTTGAATCCCACATAGGTAATCTTCAAGGTATAGCGTCCGTCGCGGGGTGCACGTATCTGGAAACCACCATTCATATTGGTCAGTGCGTTGGCCACGACTTTGTCTCCACTTAAAATGGAAGCCGTTGCCTGAATGACGGCTTCCTGTGTATCCTGCTCTACAACCTTACCTGAAACTAATCTTTGGGCATTTGCCACGACTGTCAGCATCAACGCGACAGTCAGAAGTATCAATCTTCTCATTATTTCTTGCAATTGTTGACATTTTGACGGAGTAAAACTAGAAAAGTTTAACGACATGGGGATTTTTTTTAATAATTATGCTTTTGTTTCGAATAATAATCGTATCTTTGCAGCGCATAAACAGACAGGCAAACCTGTTACCATTAAGAGATGAACCAACAAAAAGTAGTCATTGCAGAAGATTTTGGAAAGTCGCTGAAAGAGGCGATGGAGGCCTGCGAGCGTGACAAGGTGTTCATGCTGATGGATGAGACCACTGCGAAGTGCTGTCTGCCTGTGGTTGAAGCAGCTGTTGGGCTCCAGGATGCCAAGCGAATCATTATCGGAGCCACTGACACCCACAAGACACTCGAGTCGCTTGCCCATGTGTGGGAAGAGCTGGGCACCGGAGGCGGCACACGCCACTCCTTATTAATAAATATAGGTGGTGGTATGGTGACCGATCTGGGCGGATTTGCCGCATCGACATTCAAAAGAGGTATCAACTACATCAATATACCTACTACCCTGCTCTCGATGGTAGATGCCAGCGTAGGTGGAAAGACGGGTATCAACTTCAGAGGACTGAAGAACGAGATTGGTGTGTTCAACAATGCCTCGACCGTGATCCTTGACACGCAGTTTCTGAAGACGCTCGACGCAGAGAACATCTGCTCTGGCTACGCGGAGATGCTGAAGCACGGACTGATTTCGGATGAGAAGATGTGGGCGGAGCTGATGAACTTTGAGCTTGAACAGCCAGACTTGAAGCAACTGAGCCGGATGGTGGCTGACAGCGTGGCTGTGAAGGAGCGCATCGTGACGGAGGATCCCACTGAAAAGGGCATCAGAAAGGCACTGAACTTAGGTCATACCGTGGGTCACGCCTTCGAATCGTTCGCCCTGACGCGCCAACCTGTGCTGCACGGCTATGCGGTGGCATGGGGACTGATCTGCGAGCTCTATCTGAGTTGCATCAAGACGGGATTCCCAACAGACAAGATGCACCAGACTGTGAGGTTCATCAAAGAGCATTATGGGATGATGACCATCGTCTGCGACGACTATCCCACGCTGCTGGAGCTGATGACACACGACAAGAAGAACGTGGCTGGAACCATCAACTTCACACTCCTGGGAGGTATCGGAGACATCCGCATCAACCAGACAGCTACAAAGGAAGAAATTTATGAAGCGCTCGATTTCTATCGGGAGAGCTGAAACAGATACGATTAACCAATCAGCTTTTTAGACCTAATCATATTACTAACTAATCGTGGTAGGGCTGCTTGTGAGAGTAGTCCTATCTTTATTTTGCAAGGGTTTCTGCCTGCTTCCTGGCAGGCTTGCCCGTCTCTGTCAAAGGTATCTTGTCAACGTGAAGATACGCTTTGGGCTGGTAATACTTAGGCAGGATGCGCTCGCAGACGGCACGAGCCTCATCAACAGGGCCTTCTGAGAGCAGAACAACCACCTCGCCGAATTTGGCATCAGGCCGCTTCGTGATGAGGAAAGGCAGCGGCAGATGGGGGCGCAACAGGCGTTCCACCTCCTCTATCTGTATCTTGATGCCACCAGAACAGATCACATTGTCCTTACGCCCTAAGATGCGGAAGCGCCCCTCACGGAGTTCCGCGATGTCGTTGGTAACTAAGCGCTCAGCACTGACCTCCGGGGCATCAATAACCAGGCAGTCCTCGTCACTGAGACTCACCTTGACGGAGGGGAACGGGGTGTAATAGTCGGAAGCATCAGGCCCATTCAGCTTGCGGAGGGCGATATGTGAGAGTGTCTCTGTCATGCCATAGGTGCTCCACACATGATGAGGGAAGGGTTTCAGCGCAGCAGACAGCGCATCGTCGATGGCTCCACCTCCGATGATGAGATGACGTATCTGCTTCAGACGTTCACACTCCGCAGGCACCTGCAGGGCGTTATAGACCTGCATGGGCACCATCGCGGCGAAGTCGATCTGACAAAGGTCATTGTCTAACGGATGACCTGACGGCTCAACAGTTATCAGTTTCAGATGGCGCTCAAGGGCACGCACAACCATCATCTTACCTGCTATATAATCGAGCGACATACAGAGCAGGGCTGTGTCGCCCTCACGAAGTCCCAGAAAGTCGCAGGTGATACGGGCAGAGTTAAGCATCCGCTGCTTCTCTACGAGCATCGGCTTCGGGGCGCCTGTAGAACCGCTGGTCTGCACATGGACATAAGGTGAGGGGTTATTCCACTCCTCAAGGAATTCGTCTAGAGACATAATATTTTAGACAGAAGAACACAAGAACAAATTTTTATAGACAGAAAGACATCATTTGCGCAGCTATTATGTTTCTTTTGTTCTTATGTCAAAGAAAAGCATATCGCCGCGAATCTCTAGGGGCATGGGGATATTATCAGTGAAGAGCTGACCTGTGCCGAGACCTTGCGGCATACGGATATGAGGACCATAGACATCGGAGGCAAACTGGGCAATGGCATTCAGGCCGATGTTACTCTCAAGGGCGGAGGTGATCCATGAGCCTACACCACGCTCCTTTGCTGCCGCTATCCACTCCCTGCACCCCTGCATACCACCATGCAGCGAGGGCTTGAGGATGATATAGCGGGGTTTGATGACGTTCAGCAGATGACCTTTCATCTCCGGATCGTTCACACCAATCAGTTCCTCGTCGAGGGCGATGGGCAGGGGTGACTCACGACAGAGCTCCGCCATATAAGCCCACTGTCCCTGATGGATGGGCTGTTCGATGCTATGGATGGCGTATTGCGAGAGCAGCTCGAGTTTATAGAGGGCCTCCTCATACTTAAAGGCGCCATTGGCATCGAGGCGCAGCTCCACTTCATGGAAGGAGAAGCGATCCCGGATGCGCTTCACGAGGTCCAGCTCTTGTTCGAAGTCGATGGCACCAATCTTGAGTTTCACACAGCGGAAGCCTTTCTCGAGTTTCTCTTCCATGCGCTGCAGCATCTCGTCGTAGCGCCCCATCCACACCAGTCCGTTGATGGGGATGCCTTCTTCACCACGACTGAAGGGTGTATCGAAAAGCTTGTCGCCATTCCGAAGGTTCAGCAGAGCCGTCTCCAGTCCGAACAGCATCGAAGGGTAAGGGCGCAGGGCATCGACATCTATCTCGCCTGTCTGACAGAGGTGCTGACAGAAGCTATTGAGTTTCGATTCATACGTCTCATCAGGCAGAGCATCGCAACTCAGGTCAGGCAGTGGGGCGCACTCGCCTATTCCCTCACGCACACCATCCGACAGGTGTACCAACCAAATCTTTCGGGTAGTATATACCCCCCTGGAAGTCCCCGCCGGCTGCTTAAAATGCAGTATTTTCTTTTCTAGACAAAAGAACATAATAATTATTTTTTAGACAGAAGAACAAAAGAACATAATAATTATTTTTTAGACAGAAGAACAAAAGAACAAATTATTTTTTATACTGACGAAACTTTCGTTTTATTTCTAATTTGGGTGCACCAAAATTAATCAATAATCCGTTATCGATATGAGTAGCAGATAGATAGTTAACTAATTGAACTTCATGTGCAGCAACCAAGTTATTAACTGCTTTAAGTTCTAAGATAACACATTCCTCTACAAGCAAATCTGCTCTGAATTCTCCAACCACAGTGTCATCGTAATAGACATTAATTGGATATTCTGCAACAGCATCTATCTGATGTTTCTTCAATTCCAATACCATAGCTTTTTGATATACAGACTCCAAGAATCCCACTCCCAAAGCCAATCTTACCTCATAAGCACATTCTATAATAGTCTTTATCAACTTCTCTAGATCCATCTCTTTTATAATAAAATATGTCCTTTTGTTCTTATGTCAAAAATTATGGGAGTTTGGGATATTTCTTGAAGTCGGGTTTGCGCTTTTCAAGGAAGGCTTTGCCACCCTCCTGCGCCTCGTCGAGGAAGTAGTAGAGCATGGTGCAGTCGCCAGCCAGTTCCTGAATACCAGCCTGACCATCGAGCTCGGCATTCAGTCCTGCCTTTACCATACGAAGAGCAAGCGGAGAACGCTCCATCATGATCTCTGCCCACTCCACACACTCATCCTCAAGTCGTTCGATAGGCACCACCTTATTTACCATACCCCTCTCCTCAGCCTCTTTGGCACTGTACTGACGACAGAGGAACCAGATCTCACGTGCCTTCTTCTGACCTACGATACGGGCGAGATAAGAAGAGCCGAAACCAGCATCAAACGAACCAACCTTAGGACCTGTCTGTCCGAAGATGGCATTCTCAGAGGCTATCGTGAGGTCACAGACCAGATGCAACACATGTCCGCCACCGATGGCATAACCATTCACCATCGCAATGACAGGCTTTGGCAGACGACGGATCTGCATCTGCACGTCGAGCACACTGAGACGAGGCACGCCGTCTTCATCGACATAGCCGCCACGCCCCTTTACGTGCATGTCGCCACCAGAGCAGAAGGCATGTTTCACATCAGCCAGCGTCTTACCCTCAGGCACCTCAGACATCGCACCTGTGAGCAGCACCACAGAGATATCCTGCATCTCACGACACATGGCAAAAGCCTGACTCAGTTCCCAAGTGGTCTTGGGGGTAAAGGCATTACGGTAACGGGCACGATTGATGGTAATCTTGGCAATGCCATTATATTCCTCGAAAAGGATCTCTTCGAACTTTCGAATTTCTTTCCAGTTTCTATTCATTGCTTTTCTTTTTTTTGACAGAAGAACAAAAGGACATATTTTTAAGCGCTCCATGAGGCACACTTTTTATATTCTTATGTTCTTATGTCTAAATTATTTACTAAATTATTTATTATGTTCTTTTGTTCTTATGTCTAAAAGATAATCGCGATAGACTTGTTCGTCGGCAGCGGCATCAGTGAATACCTCCAGCAATACAGGACGATCGCTCTCTATATTTAATAAGGTGTCGATTCCAGCCCGCAGTTGGGGCATGTCGGAAGCCGAGAGATACACCACATCGTTCTGCTGGCAGATGCCCTCGGCATTGGTGTGATGCGAGGCTGCGACAAAGGCATCACGCGCAGGACTCTGTTCCAGACCCAGCAGCATGTTGAAGATACCACCGCGCCCATTGTTGAGCAGGAGGATGCGCAGGTTACCACGCAGGTTCTGATTCCACAGGGCGTTCTGATCGTAGAAGAAACTCAGGTCGCCGATGACACAGCAGACACGGTCGTCGGATACCACAGAGAAGCCTGCTGCCGTAGAGAGCGAGCCCTCGATACCGTTGACACCACGATTACACCACACGGGATGTTTGGCGAAACTGTTGGCCAGACGAATGGAGGTGCTGTTGGCATAGTGCACCTGTGCCTCACCCACATAACGCTCGAAATACTTCACTGCTGCCATCTGGGAGTAGGCAGGCTCATAGGCATCAGCCTGCTGACGGATGCGTGACAACAACTCATCCCACTTCTGCATGAAAGGATGGGGCTCCATCACCATCATGAAACGGATATGATCTGCCACCGCCTCACCATCGCCTTGGAAGATGTGCGTGAGGTTCATGAAGGTATCATTGACTTCGCCCGAAGCATTCACCACCCACGTCTCCTTGGCTTTGCGCAGGAAACGTTTCAGTCGTTTGCTCACAATAGAGCCTCCGATATAGAGCACGAAGTCGGGGATATAGGCCTCATCATCGCCCACAAGTGAGACGGCCTCATCGAAGAGCGGGTTCATGGGTTGACCACTGATGAGCAGAGGGCGCTTCGCCTGCAGGAACATCCGCGTGATATGACTCAAGGTGGCGGGTGACATGTCAGCAGCAGCAAACGAAATCTTCCGTTCCTCAGGCAATGAGGCGACGCTGTAATCGAAGAGGGGTTCGGTGATGGGCACGTTGATATGCACGGGTCCGCCACCACCCTGCTGGGCAGCGATTATAGCCTCATTCACCAAACGGTTGCAATACCAACACTCTTCACGGTTCCTGAGCTTGTCAAAGGATGGCTCTGGCAAAGACACCGCCTTCCGCACAAATCGCCCTAAGGCATCGGGCTGTGGCATCGTCTGACCATCGAGTTGGTCGATCCAAGCAGCAGGACGGTCTGCAGAGATCACCACGATGGGGATATGCTGATAGTAAGCCTCCGCCACAGCTGGGGCGAGATTCAACAAAGCCGTACCACTGGTGACACACACCACGACGGGTTGTCGTCGCGCCTGTGCCATCCCTAAGGCATAGAAGCCTGCCGAACGCTCATCGGTGACAGGATAACACGCGATATCCGGACACTCATTGAGGTTGTGAACGATCGCTGAGTTACGACTACCCGGACACACGACGGCATGACGCACGCCATGGGCCACGAGCAAAGAGGTGAGTATGTTTACTTGTTCTTTATTGCTATACATCTTCTCATTGTATCTAATTTAGCCTCCGTCTCCTGCCACTCCAGTTCCTCGACACTATCCTTCAGCAGTCCGCCTCCTGCATAGAGATGGCACCAGTCTTCTTCGATGTTCATGCAACGAAGGGAGACATAGAGGGAGGTCTGTGCCTGAGGATCGAGCATGCCCATGAACCCACTGTAATAGCGACGGGGCGTGTGTTCGTGACGGACGATGAAATCGAAGGCACTCTTCTTAGGCAGACCACAGACGGCTGGCGTGGGATGCAGCGACAACAGAAGGTCGCCAATATGGTTATTATCAGGTAAGGTAAAACTGAAGTCACTACGAAGATGAACCAGATTGGCTGCTCGCACCGTTGAGGGGCCCTCCTCGCTGAAGTCGCTGGCATACTGCTCCAGACATTCCGCGATATAGGTAGCCACCACGCGCTGTTCCTGGATATTCTTGGTGGTCCACGTGATGGGCACATCCTTCAGAGGGGCATCGTATCTCAACTGTTCACCCTCCAACTTCATCGTACCTGCCAGAGCGACGGTCTGCCAAGCGGTTCCAGAACCCTTGAGTAGGATCTCCGGGGTAGCCGTCAGCCAACAACCACTCGTAGCCGTCCATACCAAAGCGATGAACAGACGGGGGTAGAGTTCACAGGCCCGCAGGAAGAAGTCCAGGGGTTTCTGGGAGGTCTCTCGTTGTTCATCCACACAACGTGCCAAAACGATTTTCTGGAAAGTACCCAACTCCAACTGCGCATGTTCACTGGCAAAGTCGATGGCGTAGTGGGTACGCGTGGCACCCGTAGGTCCGATGCTGTTAGTGATGGGGATATCGAGCGACAGGTTAGCGAGCGAAGCGAGCGATACCTGCTCCATCCTGTCAGGACGAATCAGAAGGATAGGCTGCTCCAGCTTCACCTCAAAGGGCGCAATCACAAAACCACGCCGTGCGTTGAGTTCTGCACAGGACAAAAGTTCCGCTGGCGTCCCTTCGTTTTGGACGACCAGCGTCACCTCGTCGGAATGAGGATGACGAAAGACGGCTATTCCTGATATCTCTGACATCACCTTTTGGGATTGATCACATAGTTGGTGACACGTACGTTGGAGATCAGATCGCCAAGACTGTTCCTGATATCGACATTCCACACATGGAGCGTGGTGCCCTTATGCAACAGTTTGGCAAAGGCGGTGACAGTGTCGCCCTCGGAGACAGCCTGTACATGACTTCCACTGACCTCGATGCCCACACAGGCACAACCTGGACAGATGGAACAGGAACCTACACCAGCCACATTCTCTGCCAGAGCCAGTGAGGCACCGCCACTCAGGAATCCGAAAGGCTGACGATTACGCTCATCCACCTTCATACGTGCCATACAAGTATCGTCCTCGGGCGTGGAGACAAACTCCATCCCGAGGGCGGTACTCAGATTTGGTTTCTCGTTAATTATCTCTCGTATTCTATCTACATTCATTTAAACAGGGAATATTCTGGAACGCTCCAAGCCAGGGCACTTGCACCCAGCACATCGCGCTCACGATCATTCAACTTTGAACAGAGTATCTTTACTCTTCCACGGAGGTTACCAAACACATGTGCCTCGAAAGCCTCATAGACAGGAGCAACCAACCATTTACCAGCATGAGAGATGCCACCCGTAAAGATGATGGCCTCAGGATCGACGATGGAAGCATAATTAGCCAGCGCCAAGCCCAGGTAATAACCTGTACGACGGAACACCTCAACGGCCATCTCGTCACCCTTGTCACAGCACTCTGCGATGGTACGCGGAGAGAGCTTCTCCAGATCACGCATCAGCGAGGGCGCATCCGACTCTGCCATCAGCTCACGAGCCGTTTCTATGATACCGTTGGCACCAACATAAGCCTCCAGACAGCCATTATGACCACAACCACATTTGCGCCCATTATCTACTACACAGGTATGTCCGAACTCACCAGCGAAGCCCAGATGCCCACGATGCTCATCTCCTTCTGAGAAGAAACAGCTGCCAATGCCAACGCCCAGACAAACAATAATAAAGCACTTCATACCATGAGCACTACCAAAAGTATATTCGCCAAGGGCTGAGATATGTGCATCGTTGGATAGGGCCACTGCCAGTCCCATACGGTCGCGCAACATCGCTGCCAGAGGCACGACACCCTTCCAAGGCAGATTGGCGGCATTTTCTATACAACCGGAAACAGAGCTGGCACTCGGACAGCTGACACCAATAGAACGGATGGTCTCATAGCCACCATTGGACTCCACCAATGTCACGATCTTCTCACTCAGAGCCGTCACGAAATTGTTGACATCAGGATAGTCTTGTGTAGAAAAGGAATCCTCAGCAATAATGTTTCCTCGCAAATCTACGATGGCATAAGTTGTCGACTCATTACTGATATCTACTCCAACAACTTTTGATTTGATATTGTACTCTTCCATATTTTAGATACTTATTTTTTTAGTTATCGTGTAATCATTTGAACAGGGAATATTCCTTCACATCCCAGGCCAAGGCACTGGCACCAAGCACGTCGCGCTCGCCCTCCTTGAGGATAGACACCAGAATACGCGTCTTATCGCGGATATTACGGAACACATGCTCATCAAACGACTGGCGCATAGGTTTCAGCAACCATTTTCCACCAGACGTCATATCGCCTGTGATGATGATGGCTTCAGGATTGACAACTGAGGCATAGTTGGCCAGTCCAAGCCCCAACATCTCACCCACCCGACGGAAGGCTTCGATAGCTAACTTGTCGCCCTTGTCGCAACAATTGGCAATACCCTCGATGGTAAGTTCCTGAAGACTGCTCAACAAAGTAGGTTCCTGCGTCTCAGCCATGAGTTCCTGTACTGTTCTCACCAGTCCCTTCTTAGAGCAATAGGTTTCCAGACAACCGTGTTTTCCACAACCGCACTCGCGACCATTGATCTCCACACAGGTATGTCCGATCTCACCTGCGAAGCCAT
>JAEEGK010026374.1_pt1 | contig 11835 bp, 4 predicted proteins | sample 8958771 | NCBI WGS metagenome assembly JAEEGK01 (sample SAMN16246547, study PRJNA631951) | gut metagenome | biome: gut microbiome; feature: rumen; material: SC-attached | host: Bos | place: Iran: Karaj | collected 2018-10 | reverse complement strand
TTCATATATATAAAAAAATAATTAAAAAAAAAAAATTATAAAAATAATTTTTTAATTATATAAATAAATATTTAATTTATTATAATGAAAAAAAATAAACAATTTATTTTGAAAAAGTAAAATAAGCAATAAATGCTTTTCCAAATAATTTACTAGATATTCCAATATATTTATATTCTTTATTTAAAATAGATTCTCTTTTCCTTCCAGCATTTTTATAATTATCATCAACAATCATTAATAAAACAGACAATTCAGGATCTTTAATTAAATCTTTATAATAAATATCAACATTATAATTTTGTCTTATTTCGGTAATTTTATTTTTTAAATATGTAGAATCTTTAATTTGAGATTCATTTTGAGGTAAAGGAATAATAATATTAGGATTTAATTGTAAAGGAGGTAATGGATTAGTATTTCTTAAAATTTCTTCTGCTTCAATAAATGCAGGTTCTCCTCTATAAAGTGCAACTTTTAATTTTTTTTTATAAATTATTCTTGTTCTTTCTTTTTCTATTCCTGTTATTTCATCTTTTATTATATCATTTTCTTTTTTTATATTTTTTATTGATGATTGTATTATTTGTGCGTATGATGATGGATTTTGTCTTATTTGATTTATTAAATAAAATACTTTTTCATTATATTCATTTTTTCTTAAAAATGATGTATTGTTTATTGGAATTGATGTTGTTTCTGTTATTTTTTCATTAAATTGACTTTGAGAAACTAAATTTTCTTCATATTGAATTTCTTCTGTTTGTTTATCTAAATTTGATGATATAATTTCACTATCTTTTTTTTTTTTTTTAATTGGGATATTTGCTTTTATTATATTATTAATTCTATTTTTCTGGTCTGGTGTTTTTATTATTTCATTATTATCTTGATCTAATCCAGATCTAACACATTTACATCCCATTTATTTTTTTTAAATTAATTTATTATATTTTTTTAAATTTAAAAGTGAGATTTTTTTTTTAATAAAAATGTTTCATAAACATTTAAATACATGAAAAATAAAAAATTAGAAGATTAAATTTAAATGATAATAAATTTAAGTATTTTTATTAAAATATTATTAATTATTTAAAAGATTTTTATTTAATTTTGAAATAAAACTTCTTAAATATTAAAACTATGATTAAATTTATTTAAGTTCATTTTTACTCAAAAATTTTATTTTTATTTCAAGGAAAGATATTAATATTAATTTTTAATATTATTTTACTATCCTTCTTTTTTAATAAAATTTAGAATTTAATTGATTTAGATAGATTTTAAAAATTGGAATAAAAAATATAATTCAAATTTGGAATCTAAATTATAAAAAATATGAAATTTCAAAATAATATAATTTATTTTAAAAAGATTAAAAAAAATTTAAAAAGAAAAAATAATGGAAAGTGATTTTAATTCTGATGAACAAGAAATGATGAGTATTCAAACAAGTATCTTTAATAATGAAAATAGTATATTACCAGTTATAAAGAATAAAAAAAGAAATAATAAAATTTTAAAAACATTTTATTTCTCTAACAATAAAAATGAAAAATCATTATCAAGAAATAATATTAATAATCAAAAATCACTTTTTAAATCTCCAAATAGAAATATGCATAAAACATTTAGTTTTGTAAATAAAAATAACAAACAAGTAAAATTTATTTCACCTAATTTAATTAGAGCTAAAAAATATGATATTGTTAAAAATAAATTTATCAAATTTCAAAATAATTGTAATAAACCAGTTTCAGACAATGAAAGTTTATCAAAAAATTCTTCTTCAATTAAATTTTATAATATAACTAATTTTTCATCTAAAAATATTAATAATACAATTAATAATATAAATGAAAATAATGCTATTAATTTAAAGAAATTTCATCATAGTAGAACTTTAGGAAATAAAATTAATAACAATAATCATCTAAGAAGAGCAAGTAAAAAACAAATAAGTTTAAAATTATCACAAAACAATAATAAAAAATTTAAAACTATTAAATCAATGAAAAATATAAAAGTACCTGAAGAAAAAATAATTAAATTTCAATCAGATAGTTCTTTTTTAAATAGTAGTGATGAAATATTTGATGAAAATAATGAGCCAAATTCATTATCAAATATTCAATTAGAAAATTTAGAAAATAAAAATAGTGAATCAAATGAAGAAAATTATAAAGAAGAAGAATTTGATATAATTTCCAATAGTTCAAATAAAATTAAAAATGGCCAAAATATATATTTAATTGCACCAAGTAAATCAACAACTCATCTTAAAAATTCTTTTAAAAAATCAAATATATCAAGAACATTAAGTTTTTATAAAAGTCCAATAAAAAAAACAACAAGTCCAGTTAAATTTAATAATATTAATTCAGATTATAATGATAAGAAAAAGAAATATAATATTGAAAAAATGAGAAAACAAAAACATTTAAATAGTCAAAGTTTTAAAAATATGGTAAAAAATAAAGATAAACAAATTATAATTTTATCAGATGTTTTTGATGATTATCATACCATTATAAGAAGAGTTAAAAGAGAAAGTTCAATTATCCAAAGACCTTTTATTATTAATATTAATAAGTATTTAGAAAATGAAAGGGAAAAAATTAAAAATAAGAGTGAAATTTCTTTTGATAAAGAATTGAAATTTAAAGAACAAAAATTAGATTTTATAGGAAATATTTTTAAAAATATTAAAGAAAAAATAAATAAATCTATAAAAGAAAAAAACCAAAATGACAATGAAAAAGAAAATTTTAAGAAAATAATAAGAAATGCTTTTATTTATTTTTATCAACAGATAATTTATAAAAATTGGATAAAAGAAATAGAAAGTTCTTTATTAGAAATTATTTTTTCATATAAAACAAAAAAAATTATACCAAATTTAAACTATATATCAAATACTTTTTTTGATTGTTTCAATTTTGTAATTTATTATCTTTTAGATGGACAATATAAAGAAAAGGAATTTAATCATAGAAGATCTTCAATAATTGATAATAATTTATTAAATTTAGGAAAGGTAAGAAAAACTTTAAAACCTATATATAAAAAAAAATTTTCATACAAAAAATTAGATTTGATAAATAATCATTTTTTAAATATTTTTTCAGTAAAAGATTTTATAAAAGATATAAATAAAAATGAAAATAATATAAATTTCAATGAACCATATTATCATTTTTTACAAAGTAGAAAAAAAACAAGACGTAGAAAGAGAATATCAGTTCATGATATAATAAAAAGAACATTTGAAAAAAAAAAAGATACAGAAGTTATAAATAACAACTTGGAAAAAAGTGATTTACATTATAAAAATCTAATAAATAAATTTAATGAAACAAATAAATTTCTTGATAAATGGACATTTTTAAGAAAAAAATCAATATTTAAAAAAAATTATGAAGAAAAAAAAGAAGAAAAATTAAAAAAAGAATATTTAAAATTAAAAAAAAAATATTTAATAAATTTAAAATGGAAACAAGATATGGAAATATTAAAAAGTTTAGGAGGAGATCCCGTATCAAAACAATGTGCATTATTAAGAACTCAAGAATATGAAGCAGAACATTCAAATTTAAAATCATTTGAAAAATTATTATCATTAGTTGAAAAAAGTCAAAATGAATTATTTTTTGAAACTTTTAGATATTTAAGATATACAGAAATAAATCATCAAGAAAAATATACTGGTGATACTTTATTAATTAGAGCTTCAAAAATGAATAATATTCATATTGTTGAATTTTTATTAGAAAAAGGTTGTAATATAAATATTCAAAATAGAGAATTAAATACTGCATTACATTATGCTTTTATGTATAATAGAGCTGAATTGATTAATATTCTTATTTCTCATGGAGCTGATGTAAATATTATTAATAAAAAAGGATTTACTCCATGGGAATGTATGAAACATTGATATTAAAAAATTGCTACTTTTAAAAATCATTTTTTATTTATTATATTTTATTATCTTTATAACATCCTATTTATTTTTTAATTAAATATTTATATCAAAGAGAATTAGTTACTTTTCTTATTATATAGTTTAAAATTTTGATAACTTATTTAATATTATGTATATCTCTTTTATTTTTTTTTTTTAATTAATCATTCATTTAAATATTCAATTGTAAATTTTGTTTTATTCTTAATATTTTTTAAAATTTTAATTTAATAAGATACTTTTAAAATAACTTTAAATTTAATCAACAAATTTACACAATTATTTTTCAAATTATCTTTTTCAGTTTAAATATAAATTTAATTTAATAAATATATTTTTGTAAATTTTATTTCTTTATTTTTCACTATTAATTATTTTAATCTATATATATCTATAAAATAATATATTATTATATAATACTAAAAGTTTTTAATCAATATTTACAAAAATATTAAATATAAAAGTTAAAACTTAAATTTTACCACAAAAATATATTATAATTGAATAATATTTTTATATATATTTCATAATATTTTAAAAATTAATTTATATATTGTTTTAAATATTAATATTTTTTTATTTTAAATTTATTTCTATATTTAGTTTATTAAATTGGAATTTAAAAAAATTATATCTTGACATCTTGGCCGAGTGGTTAAGGCGTGAGACTAGAAATCTCATGGGGCAACCCGCACAGATTCAAATCCTATAGATGTAGTTATTTTTTATTTTTTGTTTTAAATAAAAGATTTAATATGAAAATTAATTAATTTTTTTTATTAAAAAATAATTGAAAAAGAAATATAAAAACAAATTAACTTAAATTGTCTAAAAATATTGGAGATTAGGTATGGTTAAGTTAATATTTGGTTATTTTCATAAATCAAGATTTTTATATGGTTTACCAAGAATCTTAGATTATTAGAATAGATTAAGTAATGCTGACAAACATTAAGAAATTATTAAAATTACTAATAAGAATTAAAAATAATAAATTAAAAATATCATTAGGATTACCAGATTTAAATACTTATTTAGTATGTAAATTATTCAAATTAAAGGAGAAATAAATATATTTTTGAAGAAAAAATTAACAATGTATGATAAAAAAATAAAACAAATATTAAATACAAAAGACATTCATTCTGTACTTTTAATAAAAAATGTATAGTTAAAAGATTAAAAGAATTAGGAGAAAAAGAAGGATATAATATTAATGATAAATTTATAAACAGATTAAAAGATAGAATAAATAGTTGGTATGTTAATGATGAGTTTTTATTACTTAGATTTATATTTCATAGAACATGTTTAAGAGAAGATATATATAAGAAATGTGTATTATGTAAAAAAGAAGATAATAACATTAAACATATTATAAATGAATGTGAGATATTAAAAGAATTAAGAGATAAATTAAAAAATGAATTAAAAGGATTAGATAGAAAAACAATAAATTTATTATTAGAAAATATAGAATATTTTTATTATTCTAAGAATTATTCAGGAAAGAAAGAAGAAAAGAAAAAGGATAATAATGGAATTAGAGAAATTAAAAAATGTATTAGAGAATTATACATTAAATTTGAAGAACTTAATAAATAAAAATGATGAATAAGATGATACTTTTATTGAATATCTTGGAAATATCAAAATGAAAGATGTTTTGGTTTCTTTTTTTTCTCTTTTTTTTCAGTTAATTAATAAAATATAAGCAGGGTAGTCGGACTTAAACTAACTATTTAACGTAAAAAATTTTTTAAATTTAATTTATCATATTTTTTTTTTATTCATCAACTATTTGATTGAAATAAAATTCAATCAATAAAAATAATTTAAATGAAAAAAATATTTTTTAAATATGATAAATATATATGAATTTTGAAATATATAAAGCAATTTTCTTAAAAGGTTAAATTTAAGAAAAAGTATTTAGAATGAAAAGATATTTTATTTTATATTTTTAAAATCAAAAATATTTTTATGGAAATTTTTATAATTATATATTTTACTCTTTTAATTTATTTCTAGATTGTAAAAAAATTATAAATTTATTCTTCTATATTATCGCATTAAAATTTATAAATATTTTAATATATTATAAACCATTATATCACTGAAAATATTAAAGTAATTTATGTAGATTTAAATACTTTACTCTTTTATGAATGATATATATTAAGGATAAATGTCTCAATTATTAAATTATATAATTAATAAATTTATATTGATTCAAATCTAAATTAAAAATTAATTTACATTTAAATCACTATCATAAATTTTTATAATCTAATTTTTGCAAATAATTTTTAATATAAAAATAATACTAATAATTTTTTAACAATAAATATTTTATTGTTAAATAATATAAATGATTTTTTAAATTAATTCCCATATTTTAATTGTTCCTTCTTTTCCACAACTTAAAAATCTTTTTTCATCTAATTGAATAATAGTATAAATTTCATCTTTATGTGCACCTTTAATAATACCAATAGATTTCAAACTCCAATCATCATTAATTAAAAATAATTCAATATCACCTCTATCATTTCCAGAAAGAATATAATTATTTCTAAATTTAGTAATAACAAAAGTATATCCATCTAATTCACTAGAATCTACATATTTTTTAATTAATCTCTCTTTTTCTAAATCAATAACAGATATAGTTTTATAAGTACCAACTGCTAAAATATTAGGATTAAGTAACAAATAAATATCTTTTGCTGCATGATAAGTGATAACTTGAAATTTATTAAATGTCTTAATATAATCACATGTTTGTGAATCAAATAATTTGATATTAAAATTAATTCTATTTCCAGAAGAAACTAGAAATTTTTGATTTGGAATTTCATATATATTTGAAATAGTTCCGAATACTTTTGTATTTACTTTAAATAAAAAATAATCATCTGAATCTTCACTTGATTTCATATAACAATTCATTATACCATAATAATCTACAGAAACTAAATGTGAAGTTGATAATTCTTTTATTTTTAATATGTATTTTTGATTATCATTGAATTTTTGAGTTATTTCATAACGAGTGTAATTATCAAATAATTTAATTATTTTAATATTATTTGAACAAGTTACTATTCTTCCATCTTTAAGTTGAATTATGTAATTAATACTTTGATTGTCTTCATGAATTGTTAATAATGTATTAAAAAAATTATTAAAAATTTTTATTTTTCCTTCTCCTATTGATGCTATAAAGTAATTTTTATTTATTTGTATTAGGAAATTTACTTGTTCTTTTGCAAAATCAATCTCAAGAATTTTTTGATTTTTAAATGATGTTATTTTTTTAAATTCATTTATTTTTATATTTTGATTTGATTTTATATTAAAAAAAGGATGATTAAAATATTCTTCCCATGAAATTCTTTTATTTATATTAATAACTAACATTTTATTCATTAAATCATTTAATTTCACCTCATAAATTTGTTTTAACTTATTATTAATTTCAATTTCAATTTCTTGAGCATTATTTTTATTATTAATAGTATATGGAAATTCTTTAAATAACATATAATAAATTATTATTCCTAAACTCCATATATCACTTTTGGTTGAAATTAAATACTTTTCGCCTTTTAATACCTCAGGTGACATTGTAATTTGGAAATTATTTAAATTCATTTTTTTAATATCTCTTAATTCATTTATTCTAAAATCTGATATTTTAAAATTCATTTTATTAATATTTGATTTATTTAAAGATAATAAAATATTTGATGGTTTAAGATTTCCATGAATAATATTTTTTTCATTCATTTCTTTAAAAATTTTATTTAATTCTAATAACGTTTCTCTTATTTCATGTATTGTTAATGGATTTTCTCTCATATTTAAATATTTTTCAAGTGAGAGGAAACATAATTCTGATATTAAATAATAATAATCTTTTGTTTCAATAGAATCAATTAATAAAACTGAATTATTTAATTTTTTCATAGTTTCAATTACTTTTAAAATATTATTTTCATTTATGTTTTCCTTTTTAATTTCCTTAATTAATACATAATTATCACTTAAATTATTCTTAGCTCTATATACTTTTGAAAATAAATTTAAACCAATTTCTTCAATTTTAATATATTCGTCCCAAATATTATTAACTTTTTTCATTTTTTAATTATTATTTTCTATAAATTATTAAAAGTACAAAAAAATAAAATTACCCATAAAATTTTTACAAATAAATATTAAATAATATTTTAATATTTAAATAATATATTAGATTAATTATTTTCATATTAATCAAAAAATATCAAAAAGAATTTTTTATTTTAATTCACAAAATAATAAATTTTTATTTCTTATTCAAATAATATAAATTATTTATTTTATATTCAAAATAAATAAATAAAAAAATGAGAAAATTACTATTAATTGATAGAATAAATGCCTTGAATTTTATAAATATATTTATTAGGAATAATAATTAATTTCATCTTCTATATTTGATGCACGTATTTTATTTATTTTATTTTATCTTATTTATGCAATGATAATTTTACTAAAAATATTTTAAAATACTTATAATTTTTTAATTTAATAAAAAATATGATTAATCCTGAATAATCAAAATTATAAAGATGATAAAAAAAGAAAATCTATAAATATCATAATATTAATAATATTTTCTTAAATAATTCAATAATTCAAAAATTTCACAAGAGATAAAAATATAAAAGAGATATTCATTTATCAAATAAATAATTATAAATATCAATAAATTTATAAATTAGATATAAATCTATATATCAATAACATAGATAATTTTATAAAACTAAAAATTATTCTCATTATTTTTTAGGAAAATTAATATTAATATCCCAAAACTTCATTGAACCTTTATTTCTTTAAAATTATAAATCTTCATAGATATCAAAAAAAATTTCTTTTTATTATTTATTTATTTTACTTATAATATTATATTTTATATAGTTACTTTTCTTATAAAAGTTAAATTTAGTTTTAATAATATGAGATATTTATCATTTATAAAAATAATAGATTAAATAAAAATTTTTAAAATATTTAATATCATTATAATTATTTGAATAATTAAATAAAAATTAAAATTAAAAGAATATGTCCAAAACTAAATTAAACTTTTCAATATCATTTTAATAAATAATTTTATTTAATAAATTATAAAATTTTATAAATTTTTCTTTCCCTTTTTTCTTTTATATATTAATTTTAAATGCTTAATTTTAAAAAAGTTAATATAAATAAATCAATATTTTATTTTAAAAAAAGAATTTTTACTTAAAAAAAATAATAAAAAAATTAAATTGTTTTTTTTAATATTATTTAAAAAAAACAATTTATAATGTCAAAAATTCCCTCTCCTCCAGGATTAACAGTAAGTAAATTTAATAAATCAATTTAGAATATAGCAAAACCAGTTGAAGAAGTAAATAAAAAGCCTAACTCAATTAATAGGAAAATGTAAGAAAATCAATACCAAAAGCTCCACCAGTTCCAGGTAGTACAATACCACCAGTTCCAGGTAGTACAATTCCTCCAGTTCCAGGTAGTACTATTCCTCCAGTTCCAAGAAGTACTATTCCACCAGTTCCAGGAAGTACTATTCCTCCAGTTCCAGGTAGTACAATTCCACCAGTTCCAGGTAGTACAATTCCACCAGTTCCAGGTAGTACAATTCCTCCAGTTCCAGGAAGTACAATTCCTCCAGTTCCAGGAAGTACAATTCCTCCAGTTCCAGGTAGTACAATCCCTCCTGTTCCAGGTAGTACAATCCCTCCTGTTCCAGGTAGTACAATCCCTCCAGTTCCAGGAAGTACAATCCCACCAGTTCCTGGAAGTACAATACCATCAGTTCCAGGTGTTCCTCGTGTTCCAACAGTTCCAGGTATCCCAGGTGTTCCATTAGCTCCAGGTATTCCAGGTGTTCCATTAGCTCCAGGTATTCCAGGTGTTCCATTAGCTCCAGGTATTCCAGGAGTTCCAAGAGTTCCTGGAATTCCAGGTGTTCCAGGTGTTCCAGGAGTTCCAGGTGTTCCAGGTATCCCAGGTGTTCCAGGTATTCCTGGTTTTCCAGGTTTAGGAATGTTTGGTCCTCAAATAGATCCTACAAAAGATTTACCAAAACCACCCAAAAATATGAACGTTCGTAAATTTCAATGGCAATTTGTCCCAGTCCGTCAATATAAAGAATCATTTTGGTCAAAAACTCAAGAAGAGCACGACAAAGGTAAAAATCCTGTAAAAATTGATTTTGATAATCTCCAACAAATCTTTTGTGAAGAGAAGAAGAAACCAGTTAATAAAGAAACAGTAAAAACAACAAATACATCAAAGAAACAAGCAAATATTTTAGATGGGAAAAGATTAATGAACGTATCAATATCAATATCAAAAATTAAAGTTCCTTTAGAAAAAATAGAACAAATATTAAAAAATTATGATATGAATAATACATTAGAATTAGATATCATTGCTACATTATTATCAATATTTCCAAATGATGAAGAAACAAAAAGTTATAAAGAATTTTCAGGAGATGTGAAAAGCTTAAGTCAACCAGATCAATTTTGTTATATGTTAGTTTCTATTAATAATTGCAAGAAAATATTAAATTTTTTAAATTTTAAAAAGAATTTACCTGTAAATGTAGGAAATATATTATTAAAAATTAAAACATTACAAGAATGCTTAAGTTCAATTAATCAAAGTGAACAGTTTAAAACAGTATTATTTATATTAAGACAAATAGGAAATTATTTAAATACAGGAACTAGTAATGGAAAAGCTTTAGGATTTTATATTTCATCTCTTGATAAATTAGATTCTGTTAAAGGATTTAATAAAGAAAAAACTTCTTTATTAGAATTTTTAGTTATTACTATTAAAAGTAATAATCCTAGTTATTTAAATTTTTATAAAGATTTTAACTCATTAAAAGACGCAAGTCAAATTAATAAAGCTGATTTAGAAAAAGACATTAATGAAATACAAAATGAATTAAATAAAATTAAATTAGAAAAAGAAACTAAAGACGAAGATTATTTATTATTTCTTAATAATGTTGAAAAATATTCTTCCATTAAAATTGATTGTATTAATATTTCTTTAAATATCTTAGAAAAAGAAATAGAAACTTGTTATACAACATTTGGAGAATTAAAAGATAAATTTAATTTAAATTCATTTTTAAAATCAATAGATAATTTCGTTGAATTATACAAAGCAAAATTATTAGAAATTTCTCAGAAAGAAGCTAAATTATTAAAGAAAAAAATAGCAGAAGAAAAAAAGAAAAAGAAAAAAATCGAGAAAGAAAAGAAAGAAAAAAAACCTGAGAAAAAAGAAGAAAAAACAAAAAAATTAAAAAATATAGATAATAATCTTGATAATAATATTGAAAACGAAGTTAAAATAACTGAAAATTTGAGTAAAAAATTATCTCAAGAATTTAGAGAATCAAGAGGAAGAGAAATTAAATTTTATTCTGATTTCCAAAAAATAAGAGAAACAGCAACAAGAAAAACAATCGCAAGAAGAACTGCAGTTAAAAAAGATTTACAAGAAATAAAAGAATTTATTAGAGAAGAAAGAATTAGAATGAAAAGTCAATCTAAAGAAAAAAAAAATGAAAATCAAAATGAGAATAATAATAATAATAATAAAAAAGAAGCTAAATTTAGATATACTGATTATAAAATTGATAAAATTTTAGAAGAAAATGAAGATAAAACTACTAAGCCTAAATTAGAAAAAGATTTTGAAATGTTTAAAAGACCAATTGGCTTTGGATCAAGACAAAAATTAGATAATAATGCTATTAAATTATTTGGTCAAAGAGGAAGTGGAATGTTATC
>JAEEGK010026373.1_pt1 | contig 11835 bp, 14 predicted proteins | sample 8958771 | NCBI WGS metagenome assembly JAEEGK01 (sample SAMN16246547, study PRJNA631951) | gut metagenome | biome: gut microbiome; feature: rumen; material: SC-attached | host: Bos | place: Iran: Karaj | collected 2018-10 | reverse complement strand
CCTGTTTCAAAACAATGTCTCCAAGGTTGGGATGGGGTGCGTTGTAATAAAACCTCGTTGCAAATGATTCAAAATACCACCCGCAACAGAAGAGCGTAATCCAGAACATTACTGAAAGACAAACACGCCGTGTACAGTGATGAATATGAATCAGATTGTTTCCGAGGTCATTCAACCGCTTGGTTCAATTAATGGAGCAAAAGTTACCATCAGGATAATTGTTGATACCGAGGTACCGGAGGGAATCTCCTCTGATAAGGAACGTACCGTCAATGAAAACTGTCGTACGTTGAAAATCGATGATATGGAGTTCTACTGATCTGTGCTAAAAACAAATAACTGTGTGGCCCGGGAAAACCAGGGCCATGCAGTTACAAATCCCTTACTCCTTTTTGAACCGAGATTTACGCATGTTGATTGTAATCAATATTTCTCACTCTGGGGGGTTATCGGGATCTATATATTCTATGATAATTTTACTCTTTGAAGCCTTTTCACGTAGATCTTTGTATTTCTTTTCAAATACCTTTTTGGCTTGCAACGAATCGTTATTGCATTCAATGTATTCCAACAAAGATATACGACATACCTTCTGAATACGATCAACGTCATCTTCTTGGAATAGATACCTCGACAGTTGATCTATGAACTGATAAGCTGTGGAATTGGGCCTTATTGGTATTTGTTTTACGCATGGGCCCGAGTATTTTTTGCTGAACTCGTGTAAACGGTAAGAACCATTATTTTTCATTGTCTCTTTCAATTGTGAATATTTTTCCAGAGATGTAGCGTCTGAATCATTTAGTCTGTAGTATATGGATGTGAATTGACCGAGAAAGGCAGAATACATCGAACGAATTGCAGCATAAAGAAAATCACTGCGCCCGCTGAACAGCCCCTCTTTAGCAATAACATCATCAATGGCCTTGAGACAACTGACTGGTACACTGATGTTCAATCTGTCTTGATAGTCTTCAACCATTTTACTTTCCCAACTACATATTGCTATGCAGAAAGATTATAAATAATACATCAAGCTTATTCAATATTACTATGCAATTTGCATAGTTAGGAGCAAATAGTATGGCGAAAACCATCGTAAGTTGCGGATTCTCCCAAACGGAGATCGATACGATTGACAATCTGGTCAAGAAAGGCTATTTTGCCAGTCGTTCCGATGCAATCCGCACGTGTACGAACGAATGCCTCGTCAGGAGGGGACTCGTATGATTCCCCTTTCCTCGATGGGGAAACGCGGACCGATCCTCTGCGGAAAGGTCCCGCCGGAACTGTACGAGAGTGCCAAGAAGATGATCGACGGTGAGGAATTCAAGACTCTAAACGATATCGTCGAAACAGCAGTCTGGCACTTGGTGAACGACAGGGAGAAATCGGAAGGAATCGAAGGGGGCGAAAGCGTTGCAAACTGAGGCCCTCTCCGAATCCTCCAGAATACCCACTCACTCCGAAGATATTAACGTTTTCGGGAAAAAGAACAAACCGTCTTCGCAGACGAACCATGTGAAGATGCGTATCGGAATCTGTGACTGGTGCAAGGACTGGGGCGACCTGGTCCACACCAGGAACTTCTTCGGCGATGATGTCAAAGTCTGCAGGAATTGTCTCAACAACCCTGCCGGACCTAAGAAGGAGGCGAACTGATGTCAAAGAACGTCCGCTCGCCCGACAGCTGTATCAGGGAATTCATCGATGCGAAATTCAAAGGATCCAAGCAGTACACCAAAGACAAGTGCAGATGGAGCCTTCAGCGTTCCAAGAGGATCCTTGAGGCGGGAGGATTCGATGCATCCCCTTACAAGATCAATCATGAAGGGGTATTGTATATCATCGAACACTATCGCAACACCGATCATCTCGACACCTACATCGAAGGAGAGATCGATTATCTCAAGAGATATCTCAAATTCTACAGGAACGAGGTCATTCAGGACATGGGAATCATGTTCTCACAAGACATGAGAGTCAACGCACACTGGCTCGAAGAGGAACAGTACCAGGCACTCATGAATGTCGAAAAGACCCCCATCCAGGACATGGTCATCCATCTGGAGCTTCGTATGGGGTTGAGGAATGCAGAGTGCTGCCGCCTTACCCTCGATGACATCATGGACAGGGGCACCAAGCCCTATCTCAACGTCAGGGGGAAAGGCAGAGGCAACGGGAAATACAGGTCCGTACGCTTCAACAGGGAAACGAAAGCAGTCCTCAACAGATGGCTGGATGAAAGGGCAAGGATCGTCAAAATCGCCCAGGAGAACATCCCGCATTGGAGAGATCCCGGGTATCTGCTCCTATGGTGCCACTACAAGAACCACCCCGATGTCGGTTACTACAAGGAGCATACCGGCAGTCTTGACGACATGGTCCTGGACCCTCTGAGAGTGAAGGTTGGTTTCCATTTCTGCAATCACGACCTGAGAAGGACCTTCGGACGCAGGCTCTACCATGCCGGAGTGGACATCGAGACCATTTCCAAATTCCTTGGTCACGAATCGACGACCGAATCTCTGAAGTATCTCGGAATCAACCTCGACGATATGGACAAGGGCATGGATCTCCTCGAGCAATACGACAAGAAGATGGGGGTCCAACAGAACTGAAAAAGCTTTTCCGTCCGGAGGTTTGCATTCTGTCCCACAAACCTTCGGACACCTTTTCAGACTGTTTTGAGAACCGAATACCGAAGGTGCTATTATGGACCTACAAAAAGACACAGTTGACGTGTTGCATACCTTTTGCGCCAACCTTGAGGGTATCCCGGGAGGGGTACCCAGATACTGTGGTACGCTTCGGATCAGGGAGTGGGGACCACTCTTGTCCAGCATCTCCAGAAAAATCAAAGTAAGATTCCGTGTCGAAAATTTGCACGGTACCATTTGCGAACCCCCTCCGAGATGCATACCTCCGCTTCCTTTGGAAGCCCCCGGATTCTGGGTTACCATAAAAATTGTTGATTCAGTCTTCGGAGGCAATTTATCATGATTCCCTCCGATGCGTTCATGGACCTGATAGCCATCGGATACCGTGTCGAGTACGGGTACCTCTTCTTCGACAGATACCGCTACGGAAGGATATCCGAGGATGCACTCCTCACCGAAGGTGATCCTTCCGTTCCCATCCCGTGGACGGAGATAGCCGGGTTCGAGGATACCGACCAGGGTTCCTTCGGACACCACCTCAGCATCGTCAGACCCGATGGCTCCAAAACAGAACTGAAACGTTCCGAACTGCCTGCCGCCGAGAAATACTCGGGACTGAGACCGAAGAAAGACCTTGCAGCCGTTCTCTGCTCAGGTTCCTTTCCGGAAGACCCGGGTATCCCGACGCCGTTCCGCAAAGGTACCCAAGGGCGATGGATCGCGATGTCGTCCGTCTTCCCCGGATCTCCGTTTCCATCTTACGGACGGAATACTTTCAAGATTCCGAATCGGCATCTTGAACGGAACCTCGGACCCTACCTGATACTCTCCTTCAACTTACACTTGACCAGGTGTTACTATGCTTACATCCGTCCGTCATGCCGAGGGATCAACCGATGCCAGTTCCGAATGTGGAGGCATTTCATTGGAAATCCGGACAATGCCCCTTGATTATCCCGATCATCCTGGGAATGTCCGTATCCTTGCCCTGCAGCAAGGATTCCAGCTCATCCACCGATTCCAGGGAATCGAGGATCTCGCTGTATCTCTTGGGTTTGTTCCTCTCCGGTATTTCGAACCCTGCCTGCTTCATGATCGAATCCAAATCGGGGTCGCTCATTACAGGCACTATGCACTCATAGAACGGGGAGTCCCTGAACATGTCCTTGGACCTGAAGGATTTGGCACTGAGGCGGTCGCTGTCGACGTCCATGATCACGAATATGGTTATCTCGGACATCTTCAGTTTCCTGCTGACCCTCCCTTTCTTATACTCCTTGTAGTACCTGTTCAGAGCATTCAGGTCCTTGAACGGTCCCTGTTTCAGGAACTCTCCGGATTCACGCAGCGAGATGGTCTCCGCACCCTTGTTCCTGGATACGGGCACGATATCCGTACGCAGCCATTCGGAGAGGTACTTGCACAGGCGGATCTCGCATTCCCCGTGTTCCACCGCCACGAATACGGTCATTCGTCCCCCTTTCCGATCTCAGCGATGCTGTCCATATCCAGATCCGCGATGTAGGGGATTCCCATGAGGTTACCCTCATAGTACTTGTGACGGATGCTGTTCTGAGGCCTTATGCGTTCGATCGAGGAGACACAGCGGATCTTCTTGAATCCGTTGCGGTCGATCCCGATGACGTATACATTGTCTGCTGAAAGCGTATCCATCAGACAGGTGTTGTGGGTCGTGGCGATGAGCTGCCCCTTGATCTCGGGGATCGTCTGTTCCATCACCCCGGTTATGAGCAGGTCGTGGACTCCTGTATCCATCTCATCTACGAACACGCAGCCGCCTGCGACGCAGGAGAGCAGGGAACCCATGACATTCATCATGTTCTTAGTACCAGTGGACTCCCAGGCTGCGGGTATTTCCCTTACCTTCCCGGAGATCCTCTTCCTGAAGAACAGTTCGTAATCCATGCGGCCGTTCTGGATCTCTCTTCTGAAGTAGGCGCCGGTGACATCGGAGTAAAGCCTGGAGAAGAATTTGGAAAGCATCTTCTCCACGATGTCGAGCTTCTCCGCATCCTCGGAAGGGATCGTTCCGCGGGGCAGCCTGATCTGCCCTTTCTTGGTGACCGGGAACATCCTGGATTCCACGGTAAGGGAATTGATACCGTCTATGAAGGATAGGAGATTGGGATTGACATTGCCTTCGATGAACTGTCTGTTGCTGCCCTGGATGTCCTCGTTGAGGATGCCCAGCAGCGAACGGTTACCCCAGTACTGGGCAAGTTCGCTCCTTATCTTGTCCCTGAACCTCTTGTCCTTTATGAGCCCGCGAACGAAGTACGGTTCGTTCCCTTCCTCGAGCCTGTAGAGGATCCCCTTACGGCTGTTGATCTTGTTGGAGAGGCATTCCCTCACCAATGTGCCAGCAGCATTGAATTCCAGAACGTATCTAGCATCCGAACCGCTGAAGGCAAAGGTGAAATCCAATCTGGTGTTTCCCTCGGAATCAATCATGCGGAGCGCTCTGACAAGCTCGGCGAGGGATTCGTCGGAACCTGCCGGATCGATGGATGCCGCACGGTCGGTATCCCTGCGGATAGTCCCGGAGCTCACCAGAAGGAGGAACATAGCATTGATGAGATTGCTCTTACCGGAACCGTTCTCGCCGTAGATGAAGGCGTGGTTTTTGACTGTCCTGTTCTTCCCAGTCAGATCCAATTCGATATGATCGAAAGACTGGAAATTATCCAATACCATCGAGCGCAACATAAGTACATATATGATTTCTGGTATATAATAGTGTCAATAACAAATATTATTGACATATATTATACCAAATTAAGATGTTAATTACATTAACTCTGCACAACTGATTGGTCGCAGAAACAAGGAAGAATCAATACGACTTATGTGTGCACACTGAACCTCAGAGAGTGTATCCTGTTCGATAAGAAATATGGTGCTGGAGCGTCAGACGACAAAGTCCTTGAGAAAATGTTCAGATGGGGAGGGTTTCCATCCGTTTGGGTGGCTGACTATGAAGAATACGATGCCATGTCCGAGATAAGGGACATCGTCCAATCGATCCTGATGATGGATATCGTGAGGAGATACAAAGTGAAACGCACCGATGTACTGGAGAGCATCCTCATGTTTCTATGCGACAATATCGGGAACGTCAGTTCCCTGAACAGTATTGCAAAAACACTATCCTCTTCCGGTAAAGGTGTGAACAAGGATCTGGTCTACGAATACGCAGGGTACCTGGAAGCAGCATGCCTTGTGGATAAAGTCGAGACATTCGACATCAAAGGAAAGGATATTCTCGTTTCAAAATACAAATACTACCTGGCAGACATCGGCATAAGAAATGCTTTGCTTGGATTCAGATCCTCGGACGTACCGGGATACGTAGAGAATATCATTTATCTTGATCTGAAAAGCCGCGGCTATGAAATATGGATAGGGAACAACAACGGGAAGGAAGTGGATTTCATCGCCAAAAAGGATGGTAAGTTTGTCTATATCCAGGCGACCACGACACTTGAGGGCGATGGAGTAGTCGGCAGGGAATTCGGCAATCTGGAAGGCATAATTGACAACTATCCGAAATATGTGGTGGTACTGAACAAAGGCTCACTTGATTCGGACATGGACGGAATCCACAGCATCAGTCTGAAGGATTTCCTCCTATTGGAAGATTTACAGAGACCCTGATTTAGCACCTGTTGCAATCTTTTAGCATTCGAGGAGAAGCGTACACGCGGGGTTTGAAACATGGCATCACGAGCGTATCCGTTCCGATTCCATAAGAACACAATGTCTAACAACACTTTTGTTCCCTCTAAAACATCCGATAATATTCGCAACCCAAGGTGTGAATGATGAGGAACAAAAGATAACATGACCGAGACCGAAGGATTCCGCATGACCGCACCCCTCCTGAAAAGGTATGTCGACAGGATCAATGAACCGAACGGATTCTATCTTGAGGATGAAGAAGACATTGAACTCTTCAAGAAAATAGAGAGCATCGTCAGAGAGCTTCCACCCAATGGGGATGATTGTGACTCCCGCAGACTATGGATCAGCATACCACGCGGACCAATAGAGGATTTCGGGGAATTCGACGAAGAAGAATGGGACACATACGATGATTTCGTGGATTTCTGGAAATGCCATCACCCTGACGAGGCAGACTGGTATGTGTTCTACTATGAGAAACCGCCAAACGGAAGCAGCTTCATCGTCCTCGGGGAATTGATCCTGTTCATGACGGAGGGGGGACACAATCCATACAGGAAACGTTCCTATTATCACACCGACCTGTTGAAGTGGCTGGTCGGGGCCATAAGGGTTCAGGTAGACAATATAAAATCCGGGACATACCACGACCTTGTCGTAAAAGAACTGCCAATCGGATACCGCAAAGGGGTGGTCAAAAGATCCGACATCTGGGACAGCGGATATTGGACCAAAGAAAACGATTTGGACGGAACCACCGAAAAAGACATCGAGGAATTCGCCAATCTTGTGGATGAGGGGATAGACGGCCCCCCGAAAACCAGACTCGGATCCATGACCTTGAACGATTACCTTTCCCTTTGTTCATTGTGTTTCAAGACCCGCGGAAATGATATTGCTGGAATGACCCTCAAGGAGCAGTACAGCAGATTTGCGGACGGGAGGGATGACGGAATGCTGGAGCTGGATCCCGATGATCCGGACGCATTCAAGGAGTTCGTAAGGACCTCGCACAGCGGACACATATGGGAGATACGGTCTGGCCATGGTTGGTCAATGATGCATCTGTTCCCCCAGAATGATGAGAAAGGATGGTACACCGTACTAAACGGCAGCTTCGATCGTACGGACTTCGTCCACATTGCGCTGAGTCTGTTTGCACATGGTATTCCTCTGACGGTAAACGATGCAAAAAAGGTCCTTAAGGCTCTGAGAGGAGAGGATTACATCGGAATCGTACCCAGGGATGATTGGCCATTCTATGCGCAATACCGCTTCAAGGAATACGATGTGCTGGAATGCATTACTTTTCGGGATGACCTATACGCGAAATTAAAGAACAATATCCTATGGTATGAGGTGGACACGTTTTATCCAATATCCGAATCGTGATCCGGATGAAGGGTCGATGAGATAGTCCTTCGGCTTTCAGGAAACCCTCCATCTTTGTACACGGCATTCTGCAATGAACTCTGCGAATCGTTTGGTTAACCGATCATCATTCTGATCGAAATATATTGTCTCCATATCGCGGCCTTTAATCATCCTCAAATTCCACTTCGATCGCTTTTTTATCAATTAGTTTGGGAGTTGTTAAATACCTACTCAATCACTATGAATTATGGACGGGAGAGGACTGTACCAAAGGATCGTGGACACCGTGCAGGAGATGCACCTGAAGATCGGTGATTCCGAGGGCAGCATCTCCCTGTACTATCCGTATGACGGGGACCTGTCGGAGATATCGGAGGCATTCCTTGAGTGCTGTGCGGATCTTCCCGGGAGGATAAACATAGAGCGGATCCCCGGGCGCATAAGAGCGATCGTCCCGGAATCGGTATGCAGGCACATCTCCTCGATGCCCGTCAAACCCACGCTGAGGGACGTGGTGGATCTGGTGAGTTCCCGCTGCGGCATCGATGAACTACGCAGAATTATTTCGGAAAGACACCCCGATGCGTCATTCAGGAGGTTCGGAGGCATCGAGTTCGATTGGCTGCTCACGTTCTCCCCGGACAGGGACCCCGACGTATACTGCATCAACGTCGAGATGGGTGCGGTAACCTACCACAGGTTCTCCAGGGAGGACTATCTGGCGATGGGTTTCGTGCTCTGACGTCATTCCCGCGGGACCGCCTGTGACAGGAGGTCCCTCAGTATGTCGGGCCTGTCGGTTATGATCCCGTCCGGCCCCTGGGGGATCAATGCACGCAGTTCCTCCGCGCTGTTCGGCGTCCACACGTTCACGCCGATCCCCATCGAGCGGAGCCTGCCGATGAGATCTGGGTCATTGAGACATGAAGTGAAATGGCAGTGCACGAAGTCCACCTTGAAACCTATCTCCCTCACGTAACTGCACAGGTCCGCCTGCCTCCTGCGCAGTTCCAGGACCTCGCCCGCCGGCATGCCCGGGTATATCGCCCCGATCCCGCGTCCGAACTCCGTCATGGCCTGCCTGGGGTCATCAGCGCGGATCCCGAGGCCCTCGATCGCGGACATGTCGTCCGGAAGCGTAACATCATCGACGGTCACCGAATCCAGGCTCTTTTCCTCAGGGAAACAGGCCGCCAGGATCCTTTCGGTCGCTGGCATGTACGGAGGGACCAGTATGCCCACGCGGATCTCCGGGTGGGAGTCCTTGACCTCCCTGAGCAGCGAATGATCGAACGACGACACTATCACGTTCCCCGCGAATCCGGACGACGCGATCGCATCGGCCACGGGGACGGCATACGGCACCGACCTATCGGCGGGCGCCTTGAGCTCTATGTTGACCACCCTGTAATCCTTCCCGGCATCCAGACATTCCAGGAGGGTGGCGATGCGCTCTCCCCTGAATCCCTCGCCGAACCACGAACCGAAGTCGTATCCCCTGAGCTGGGCATAGGTCATCTCGGAGATCAGCCCGCTCCCGTCGCTGACGGCATCGATGCTGTAGTTGTGCGCGATCACCGGCACGCCGTCCCGGGTGAGCTGGACGTCGGTCTCGAAACCGTCCGCCCCGACATCGCGTGCCATCCTGAAAGCGGACAGCGTGTTCTCGGGTGCCACTGCGGACGCACCCCTGTGGGCAATGATACTCGGCATCGTCATCGGTCGCGTGCGTCCAAGGATTCGCGGGGATATGATACTGTCGTTGTTCACGAAGTCTGTGTTTAGAACAATAAGGAACACGACCGTCGCATATCCCGCAGGGGCCGTCCAGGTACCAGGATGTAAAATAAGCCTTTTCTTTTCCGGAATACAGTCTATCCCATGGACCGTATCGACGAATCGGATGAGAAAGAACACAGAATGACCGCTCCACTCCTCAAATGGTACACCGATGACAGGGAATTGAACGGATATTACCTGGAGGACGAAAAGGATCTGAAGCTGTTCGAGAAGATAGAATCCATCTTCAGAGAACTCCCTCCCTCCGATGATCAACTCGATTACCGCTGTCTGTGGATCAGCATCCCGAGAGGGCCGATAGAGGATTTCGGCGATTTCGAGGATTTTAAGGAGGAGGGCCTCAGCTATGAGGATTTCGTCAGCCACTGGAAGTGCGAACATCCGGACGATGCGGATTGGTATGTTCTCCAGTACGAAAGGATACCCGACGGCAGAAGGTACATCGTCTTAGGCAGACTTGTTCTGTTCTACGGGAACGGGGAAAAGGAATTCAGAAGACGCTCCCGTAACCATACCGATCTCCTGGAATGGCTGACCGTCGTACTGAGGGAACAGGTGGACTCCGTGAAAGCGGGGACCTACCGCGACAGGGTCCTGAAGGAATTACCGTTGGGATACCGCAAAGGCGTCGTCAGGAGGTCGGATGTCTGGAAAAGCGGTTTCTGGACGAAAGAGGCCGATCTTGACAGCACTACCGACGAGGATATAGAGAGATTCTCGGAATTGGTAGGTAACGGAATAGAAGGTGTGCCGGACAAGAGGATCCCGTCGATGACCCTCAACGACTATCTGACACTGTGCTCCATGTGCTTCAGGATCCGCGGAGAGAACACTGACGGGATGTCCCTCAAGGAACAGTACAAGAGATTCGCGGACGGGAGGGACGAAGGGATGCTGGAACTCGATCCGGACGATCCCGATGCCTTCAGACAATTCCAAAGGAATGTCAGGAGCGGCCATGTGTGGGAGATAAGATTCGGACACGGTTATTCCCGCATGCACCTCTACCCCATGAATGACGAGAGAGGATGGTATCTCGTCCTGAGAGGATGTTTCGACCGTACGGATTTCATCCACATCGCCCTATCCCTGTCGGAAAAGGGGATGCCAGTCGAAGTGATGGAATCGACGAAAGTGCTCAGAGCGATCAGAGGCGAGGACTGGATCGGCATAGTACCCCGCAGAAGTTATCCGTTCTACTGCAGCGGCGAATTCACCGAACACGACATACTGGAATGCGTCTCCTTCAGGGACGAGATGATGGAGAAGTTCGGAGACAAGATCGAATGGTACGACGTGGACACCTTCTATCCAGTAAAGAAAAGATTCCATTTTTCCTGACGTCCCCGGATTTGCCATCGATTGAGGATCGGTCCTTCCCACCCTCGTTACTTCCGTCTGGTCCGGATTCCTTCGGACGGGGATTTTTCTTCCCGTAATCGGAGATGCCTCCCATGACGTCGTCGACGGTCATGTCCCCGAACAGCACCCTCCTCTCCATGGTATAGTCCCCGTCCCCGTACATGCTGGCAATGTTCCGCCTGATGGATAGGAGGTATTCGTCCTCATCTATCTCGGTCCAGTCTTTCAGATATTCCGGACGGATATCATCGAAGATGATGCGGATTTCGGAAGGGCACCGGAATCCCGGGAAAACCAACACGCATAATCCATACAAAATCGTCTTCTTATACGTAGATCTGCCCCTCACGAAATCCAATTCCGCATCCTTTACTCTGAACAGATCGAGAGTCCCCTCCGGGGACTTGCGGCTGTAACACTTCCCGATCAGTTTCTTCGCATCGGCAAGATTCGCGGCCTCGTCCATGCAGACCCTCTCGTGTTCCTCCGCCTCCTTACGGTCGTTGAAGGTGAGATGGCAGCTCTCGCACTCGTATTTAGTGTATTCACGGACCATCTGTATCGGATGAAACAGCCCGTATCCTCTGATAAAGGATATTAGACATCCTGGTACCTGGGAACAACAGACACCGAGTTCCCGCCCGTCAGAAGTCAGGGTAACTGCAACCGCCTAATATATGTTGTCGCAAAAATACTATCGCCGAACTGTGTTTACAACCCCGCATCGGATCGCGGTGCCGATAGGCGATGAGGCGGCTTCAATGACGGAGGATAACGAATGGGTCCAGGCGAGGGATTCCCTGGTGATTATGGTCACCAACCTTGGTTTCCCCGAGGAGCTGGGCCACCATATGGCGAGGATGCTCGGCAGCCCGAAGGCCATCAGACGCATGACGAAGTATCTGGAGTATGAGAGGCCGAAGGATATCGAGACCGT
>JAEEGK010026371.1_pt1 | contig 11836 bp, 9 predicted proteins | sample 8958771 | NCBI WGS metagenome assembly JAEEGK01 (sample SAMN16246547, study PRJNA631951) | gut metagenome | biome: gut microbiome; feature: rumen; material: SC-attached | host: Bos | place: Iran: Karaj | collected 2018-10 | reverse complement strand
TTAATTAATTTATTTATTGCACATAGATAATATATAATAAATATATTGTATTTGTTATGTATTTATAGTATTATATATATGTTAGATATTTTATCTTTTCATATTTGGTGATCAATTAGCTCTGGATTTCTTTTGTTAATACCTGAGGCCCCAGATCTTGTCAAAAAAGAATAAGAGGCATTAATATTCATCAAGTTTGTAGTGATTTTAATCATTTTGCTTTCTGTTATGTTTTGAAGAGCTGTAAATAAGTATTTCCTGGCATTTAAGATTCAAAAAACGAATTTTATAAAATCTTTATAAACAAAATTACGTGTAACAAATTGATGCAAGAGTATAAATCATCAGGATTATGTCAAAAGCCGCATAAATAGGGCAGCTTAAAGATGCTTTTTAGAATGTGAATTTTTGAAATCCATCTATTGCAAGTGAACATTCATCAAAATACAAACAGATTTAGTATTTCTATATAATAGCGTTTGTTACCTAATCAGTATTTATCGGATGAATTGAGTTCAATTAATATTAGAATTAATTATTTTGAACTGGTTATAATTATATTGATTTGTATCAATATTGAATTTACCTTATTAGTCAATTGCAATTTAGGATATTTTCTCTGATCAGTTGATTTGTTACTAATAATGTACTTATCTGTGATAATTCAATTGATAATTGAAGCACGATAGATTATTGAATCTATTTTGATTACATGTGTTATCCTAATGATATTTTTAGTATGTAATACAAATAATTATTATTAGAATTAATTATTCTGTTTAATCCAATTTCAGTTGAAATTAAATTCATAATTATTATTGTATAATATAGTTTAAATGTTATTTTTAGAGGCAAAACTAGTATATTTTGTCTCTTTTTTGTTGCAAGAAAAAATCTATTCGATTGCAATATATGATTTAAAAGCAGTTTTTATGCACCTGGATCAGTTGTTTTTTATTATTTTTTTTAAAACATACAATTGTTTATTAATTAAAATGTCCTAGAATGCTGATAAATACTGATGTTCAGCTTTTTGAAGTGTATAAAAAGGGGATGAATCGTGAAGCTAAAGGGAACAGAATGTGACAGGATAGGGATTTTGAGGTGAACAAATAGGGTATGGATGATGCAATGTACAGGTGATGCTTAATGGAATGATAAGTTACCTAAAAAGGACTAAAAGGTGACCAAAAAGGGAACAACTGGCGACAAAAGTCATATATGTCAAAAAACCGCACAAATACAGGGCTCGAGAACTGGTTACATAGCAAAGGTGACTTAAAAGGGAATGTTAAGGTGACCAAAAAGGGAATGCCATTTAATTAAGATTTTCCGATAAATCCCTGGTTTTGCCAGTAATGATTCCTGAGTGGATATTTAGATCTATATCTATAAATATAGCTATAAATGCCTATGCAGCGTTAAGATCACGGATTTCCATTTCATTCTTAAAGCCCTTCAAAACCGCATATTTCAAGGAAAGAAGAGTTGTTGGTACCTAAAAGGGAATTAAAGGTGACTAAAAAGGGAATGCTATATATTTCCTGGTATATTTCGTTAAAAGAGCCATTTTTGAGAAGGTAAAGATAGTCTGGATCCAAAATTTAAGCTATAAAATCAGGTAAATATAAAGATTTAGATACAAATTATTCGTCTTGGGGACGAAAAAGGGCGCAAGTGGGTTTAAAAAGGTGACCTAAAAGGGAATAAATTTGACTGATTAGATTAATATAAAATGGTCAAAAGTGACGATAAGGGGCGCACATATTATCAAAGGTGCATAAAAAGGGAACAAAATTGATTGACTAATAGGGTTAATAGAATATTGTGGTTTTAAGCCTATTTGCACACAAAATATTGTAAAAAACAGCTTGAAAGTGACAAAAAAGGGAATATAATAGAATTAAGGTTTATAAAAAGGGAATGTTATTTATTCTTTAGACTTTAAAGGTGAATAAAAAAGGAACACCTTGATTATATCAATAGGTGTACAAAAAAGGAATCCTATCTATGCAAAACGAAAAGAGAGACCAGCTTATTGTAAGTAAGAAGACTTATAAGAAATCCAATGAGCTTATCAATGCAATGGGAAAGGGTACAGCTCTTAGCCAGAAGCTTTTCGCCATTGGAATGCAGAATATTAAGGTTGATGAGACCAATAACGTAGTTGCTACTATATATGGTACAGAACTTCGTAAGATGTTTAAATCGAGTTCTGGATCTCTTTATGAGCATATTGAGGCGCTATGCGACAGACAGATCAAGGGATCAACAATATTTGACTGGAACCTTCTTATGAAGGACAAGGAAAATGGTAAGATTGAGGCTCATCAGGTGGTTACTGATGCTTCGTTTAAAAATGGTACTCTGACTCTTCGTTATAACAACTCTCTTACTGATAAGATAGTCAATCTGCAGAAGGACTACACTGTTTTGAGCCTTGCTGATACCTTGAGTCTTAAGAGTGTATATTCCCTTAGATTATATGAGATGCTCAAGTCTGCTTATGACTACCAGAGAGCCATTAGCAAGATGCAGGGCGAGATGGTGCTTGAATACAAGCTTACAGAGCTTAAGCTTGAACTTGGTATTATCAATTCCGGCGGAAGCAAGGAGATCAAGGCTGAGCTTGAAAAAGAGTATCCTGATTATGACAGGATCGATGAACTTGCTGAGAAGACCGGCCAGACCAAGTATAAAGAGTACAAGATCTTCAACAGGAACGTACTTTCCAAGGCAAAAGAGGAGCTGAATCAGAAGACCAGCATCCAGGTTGACTACGAACCTATCAAAAATGGTCGTAAAACTGAGGGTATCAGGTTCTTTGTTACCAAGAAGGATGCAGAGGTAGCAAAAGCAAGTACAGAGGCTCCAATCAACAAGGATGAGATATTAGACGATCTTATCGATCTTATGCACGATGATTTCAAGTTAAGAGAGATCAGGGAGCTGGCAGAGCTTGCAGAATATGATTTTGACAAGATCAAAAAGTCTTATGAGTACATGAACAGTTACACCAAGCCTATAGATGTGCCAATTGCCTTCATGAAGGATTGTATCAAGAACGAATATTACAACAACAAGACCACCAAGTTCAGGGCTAAAAAGAATACTTTTAACGACTTTGAGCAGCGTGGAGACTATAACTTCGAGGAACTCGAGAAACAACTTCTAGATAACTGATAACACATATATGATATATAACATATATAAGGGAGATGTATGGAAAAAGTCGTAGCAAAACTTCTGATTTTTGGGGATTTACCGGAAGATTCTATTCTCATGCAGCTGTCAAAAGTCTACAGTGATTACCACAGCGGCCAGTATTCAAAAGAGGATCTTATCAGCAGATGTTACAAGCAGATAAAGCGTCTGTTAGAGCTTGGGACAGCCTGTGCTTTTGATAAAAATCTATGGCACAATTACCTGACCTATATTCTTATCATGAGCGAGAATCCTTTTACCTTAACCTGCGAAAAAGTGGGATGGAAGGATGGAAGTGTCAATCACTTCGCTAAAAGCGATTTTAAGGCCTTTAAAGAGCTTTTTGACTATGATTTTTCAGAGCTTGAAAAAGACCTTGATATCGATTGCTTCAGCTGCATAACAAACTATAAAGCAATAGAAAAGCCACAGCTTATGTACAACAAGAACGTAAGCGAAAAGGTTAGGGGTCTTAGCGAAAAGCTCGAAAAGACAGAGACTGTAGAGGATTTCTTTGAGGCAGTGACCTCATTTTACAGGGATATTGGAGTAGGCGCCTTTGGTCTTAACAAGGCCTTCAGGTTCAGGGATCTTCCAAGTGGAAACGTGGAATTTATGCCCATCAACAATATGGACACTGTGGTACTTGATGATCTTGTTGGATACGAGCTCCAAAAAGAGAAGCTTATCGCTAATACCAAGGCCTTTGTAAGGGGACAGAGGGCTAATAATGTCCTTTTGTTTGGCGATAGCGGAACTGGCAAGTCTACCAGTATCAAGGCGATAGTCAACGAGTTTTACTCAGAGGGACTTAGGATGATCGAGATATACAAGCATCAGTTCAGGTTCCTTTCTCAGGTAATTGCCCAGATCAAGAACAGAAATTACAAGTTCATCATCTACATGGATGATCTGTCCTTTGAAGAGGATGAATCCGATTACAAGTTCCTAAAGGCTCTTATTGAGGGCGGCGTAGAGACAAGACCGGATAATATCCTGATATATGCTACTTCCAACAGAAGGCATCTTATCAAGGAGACCTGGCGTGACAGGTCCGATGTGGAGCAGGACGGTGATATCCACAGATCTGATACCATGGAGGAGAAGCTTTCACTGGCTAACAGATTCGGCGTTACAATTGGCTATTACAAGCCTTCAAGACAGGAATTCTATGAGATTGTTGTGGCTCTTTCTGAGAAAAATGGTCTTAAGATCGATCCTGATCAGCTAAAACTTGAGGCTGACAGGTGGGAAATGAACCATGGAGGCATCTCTGGAAGGACTGCTCAGCAGTTCGTAGATCATCTGTTGGGGAAGAATGTTATATAACAAATATAAGGCATATAACCTATATAGGTTATATGCCTTATTTGTAATCTACAATAAATATCATTTAAAAATCAAGGATTCCACTTAAGATTAGGGCAATTCGCAGCACAACCCTGTAATGCGTTATTCCTAACTTCACAGGACGCGTTTCGGCATTCTCTGCATTTGAAATTGTAATGATATGAGTATCTTATCTTGCAGGCCTTACAGCAGAAAGGATTTGCGCTGTTTCGAGCCACAAAAGTTCGACCACATCCTACACATTGAATTGCAACGTTGTGAGCCATACTCCACCTCCTAATACTATTATTGCAAGAAAAACAGTCACAATCAATTAAATTGTAGTAAAATGAACGTAAAAAATAAGTTTTAGAAGTGGTTAAGGTAACAAACATGCATGAAATGAGCTATATCGCAAGGATGGTTTCTCTTGCGATAGAAGTGGCAAATGAAAATAAAGCCAAGGCTGTAAAGAGTATAGAAGTCACTATTGGTAAGACAAGCGGAGTAATGCCATATTATATGCACAAGTACTATCCAGATGCGTCCAAGGGGACAATTCTTGAGGGGGCGGAGCTTATCTGTAAAGAAGTTCCAGTCACAGCTTTGTGTGAGGAATGTGGCAGCGAATATGAACCAGTAAGAGAACACAATTATCTCTGTCCAAATTGCGGCGGCAGAAAGGCCAGGATAATAGCTGGGCGTGATGTGGTTTTAACAAATGTTGTTATTGAAGATTAAAGAAAGACTACAGGTGGATTTATGAAGATTCTTTATCTGGAATGCAAAATGGGTATAGCAGGAGATATGCTTGCTTCAGCGCTTCTTGGTACCTTTGAGGACAAAGAAAAGATCATTGGGGAGTTAAATTCCATGGGAATTCCCAAGGTCGCTTATAAAAACACCAAAACTGAAAAGTGTGCAGTGGTTGGTGAGCATATTTCTGTGCTTATTGATGGCGAAGAGGAAGAGAGCGCCGATGTTTCAGATCATCACCATGACCATGACCATGAGCATACGCATGATCATCATCATGACCACGATCAACATCACGATCACGACCATCACGAGCACCATCATGACCATCACGAGCATGAGCATTCTCACAGCTCCCTCTATGAGATTGAAGAGATCATAGAAGGTCTTAATATTCCAAAAGAGATCAGAAGCGACATAAGAGAGGTGTACCAGCTTCTTGCTGAGGCTGAAAGCGAGGTACACGGCGTTAATGTGTCAGATATCCATTTCCATGAAGTTGGCAAGCTTGACGCAATAGCTGATATTGCAGCAGTCTGCTACATGATGCACGAGATAGATCCTGATAAGGTGATCGTATCTCCTATTAACGTAGGAAATGGCCAGGTAAGGACTTCACACGGCATACTTCCAGTACCAGCTCCTGCTACAGCAAATCTCCTTCGCGGTATACCAAGCTATTCATCTGACAGGATTAGCGGAGAGTTGTGCACGCCAACTGGAGCAGCTCTTGTTAAGTATTTTGCTTTTGATTTTGGCGCGCAGCCTGTAATGGCTGTTGACAGGATAGGCTATGGAATGGGCAAAAAAGATTTCCCTCAGGCAAACTGTGTTCGTGCCATTGTTGGAGAGGCAAATGATGAGGCCGATGTGGTCGTAGAGCTTTCCTGCAACGTTGACGACATGACTCCGGAAGAGATTGGTTTTGCAACAGAGATGCTCTTTGAGGCAGGTGCCTTGGAGGTTTATACAATATCAATTGCTATGAAAAAGAATCGCCCGGGATTTCTTTTGACCTGCATGTGCAGGGAAGATAAAAAAGAGACAGTTGTAAAAACTATCTTCAAACACACAACTACAATTGGCATAAGGGAGAACGTCAGCAACAGATACGTGCTTACAAGGCAGATAGAAAAGATTCAGACTCCTTATGGAGAGGTCAGGATCAAAAATTCCTCAGGATATGATGTACAGCGCAAGAAATTCGAGTATGACGATCTTGCAGGAATATCCAGAAGGACAGGAAAGTCTGTTATAGAGCTTAAAAAAGAACTGATAGATTTCTTACCTGAAGAATAAATAAGAGCTGTGAAGCATTGCTTCACAGCTCATTTTGTATGATCACTTCTCGAATAGCTTTTCAATGGCCTCCTGAGAGTTATTTATGGCCTCATCTACGGTTATTTCGCCGTCAATGCATCTAACTAGCTCCTGGCCAAAAACTTCTTCAATTTGGGCCCATTTTGTTGTTCTGGGACGTACTCTTGAGTTGTTGGTTCCGCTGTAGAGCTGTTCAAAGTAAGGATACTTTTTTAAGACCTCGGGATCCCTGAATATGGACTTTCTTGTGGGAACGCCGCCGTATTCAAGAGCTTCGCGTTGAACATCCTCGCTGGTCAGATATGCTGCAAACTTAAGGGCAAGATCAGGATTTGCAGAATTGGTTGTGACTCCAAGGAGCCAGTTTCCGATCTCTCCTGTAGCAAGTACTTCAGAGGAGGATGTCTTTTTTCCTGGAATCTGAGCTATAGCGGCGCTGGATCCTTCTCCTGAAATGAACCAGGAAGGCCAGCCAAGGGCGATAGCAGCTTCTCCTGATTTAATTACATCTACAAGCTCATCTTTTGTGTAATTGCCGCCTGTCTGGTAGAGCTTGCAATAAAACTCCAAGGCTTCGCGGCTCTGTTGGGAGTTTAATATCACTTTTCCGTCTTCGTTAAAAAGATCTCCGCCAAAGGCCCACAATATGGGCAAAAAGTCTGAAACAATAGGGTTTCCGGACTGTCCGCGGATGGCATAACCTTTTTTTCCTGCCTGATTTACTGCCTGGCATTTACTGTAGATGCTGCTCCAGTTGCCAAGTACGCTGGGGTCTTCCACCAGTTCTTCGTTGTAGAAAACCAGCTGAACATTACCTGAAAATGGAAGAGCATAGGTTGCGCCAAGAGGATAGGGGTCCTTTCCAAGAAGCTTGGATTTTTCAACAAAATCCTCGTCGTCCAGATATCCCAGCTGTGTAAGATTAAGGATTATCTTTTTTTCAATATATTCAGGCATTAAAGGGTCATCGATCATGATGACATCGTATATGCCTACTTCGTTTGAAGAATCATCGATTGCTGTTTTATGTATGTCATCAGCGCTAAGAGGAACTACGTTGACCTGACATAAATTCTCTTTTTCAAAGTCACCTTTAACAGCATTTATGACATCACAATGAGAGCCGTCCCTTGCTGCAATTGTGATAGTTGTTACAGGGCTGTTAGATGCTGCATGCTTGGAAGAACAGCCAAAACAAGTGGCCATCAGTGCTATCAATAAGATGACTGATACTGATATTCTAAGCTTTTCTCTCATTAAGTTTTCCTCCGAGATGAAATAATTTTATCATATTGCGAGCGCAAATAAATGAAAAAATAATAAATTATGGTGAAATATGGCGGAGTTGTATTGTATAATTATTTTGGATATATGCAACTATCAATAGCCTTTCAAGGAGACTGCTATGCCGGCAAAAGAAACAGAAGGGAAGATCGGATATTCATTTGATACAGAGATTTCAAACTCTGATATTTTAGGCATGTTAAAAGAGCTTCCTGACGCATGCTGCATTTTTAAGGTCATGACTGATCCCTTCGGGACAGTAAAGGATATGTTATTTTTGTTTGCCAACGAGAAATATGCTCAGCTGACAGGCTTTTCCACGGCTGAACTTATTGGCTCAACCTTTTACAATACTGTAAACAATCAGGATGAGGACTGGATAAAGTTCAGCTATCAGGCCGCAATTTTGAGGCAATCCTCCATCAACAGGTCCTATAACAGCCAGCACGATCTCTGGCTTGAATTCTGGGCTGTTCCCGTGTTCCAGAAGGGATTCTGTGCCTATATCATCCATGATGTGACAGCAGCCAAGAGGGATGAGGATATCAAGGATCTTCAGTCCAACACCAATAAGCTGGTTATAGAGTGCGCCAAGGCTGGTTCCACCTCAGATTTTGCCAAGGGAATCAAAAGAGTTCTAAGGCTCATCGGACAGACTCTTGAGGCTGACAGGGTCTACGTTGTAAGGAATGAAGGAAATAAGATAATTGACAGGCATGAGTGGATCAGCAAGAGCAGTTCTGCGGATCTTCCGCCTAAGAAGATATTTGAAAAATACGACCTTATAAGCAGCTGGAACAGGCAGCTTAAGGGCAAGAGCTTTTATATAATGCATGATACGTCTCCAATAGCAGAGGTACAGCCTGAAATGTACAATGAGTACCTGGCTGGTAAATGCTCAAGATATGCGATCTCTGTCCTGAAAGACAAGGATGAAAGGATAGGTTTCCTTGTTGCAGATAATTTCTCAAATGAGTTAAGGCTTGATATCAGGGAAGTCATGGAGACAGTAAGTGTCTTTCTTGCAGCTCAGATCAAAAACCATGAGCTTAATCAGGAGCTCAGGTTTATGGGAGGACATGACGCTCTTACGGGCCTTGGTAACAGATATGCCCTCAATCAGGAGCTTGCGCTTTTAAAAGAGATGTCGGTTTCAGTGGGCGTATGCTACACAGATATAAATGGTCTTAAGACGATAAATGATGAACAGGGCCATGAAGCAGGAGATAAACTGATAAGAGATACGGCTTTCCTGTTTGGTTCGATCTTTAAAAAGAAATTCTGCTACAGGTTTGGGGGAGATGAGTTCATTGCCCTTGTTCCAGAGGTATCAGAGGATAAGTTCGCAGAAATGGTAGAGAAATTCAAGCTTAAAGCAAGAGGAGTCGCTATTGCAGTGGGCTTTGAGTGGATCGAAGTCTCTTCAGATATAAACAAGGCAATTAAGATTGCTGATGAAGAGATGTATAAAGACAAGGCAAGGTATTACAAGAGCCATGAAAGACGCCATGCCAACAATACTTAAATAATGCAAAAAAGAGCCGCCTTCGTAATGAAGACGGCTCATATTTTATGCAAGATTGTTATATAACATATATGATATGTATATCATCAAGCGAGAGATGCTGTGATGATAGCCATTGAGTAAACCTCGATAGCGTTGCATCCACGAGAAAGGTCATTGATAGGAGCGTTAAGTCCAAGAAGGATAGGACCATAAGCCTCGAAGTTACCCATTCTCTGAGCAATCTTGTAACCAAGGTTACCAGCGTTGATGTCAGGGAAGATGAAGGTGTTTGCGTGACCTGCTACAGGTGAACCAGGAGCTTTCTGCTTAGCTACACGAGGTGAAACAGCAGCGTCGAACTGGAGCTCTCCATCGATAGGGATCTCAGGATACTTCTCCTGTGCCTTCTTGGTAGCGTTCTGCATCTTGGTTACTGTATCGTCCTTAGCTGATCCCTTTGTTGAGAATGAAAGGAAAGCAACCTTAGGCTCTACACCAAATCTCTTAGCGCAGTTTACTGTCTCGCCGCAGATCTCAACAAGCTCATCCTCATTAGGATTGATATTGATTCCGCAGTCTGCCATTGCGATTACTTCGTTCTCCCCTGTTGCTGAGGGACGAACAAGGATGAAGCAAGAAGAAACGATAGTGTTCTCAGGCTTTGTCTTGATAATCTGTAAAGCAGGACGAACTGTATCTGCTGTTGAATATGTTGCACCACCAAGGAGGCAATCTCCAAGGCCCATCTTTACAAGCATAGTGCCGAAATAGTTTGTCTGCTTGAGGATAGGAATAGCCTTTTCAGGTGTCATTCCTTTGCTCTTACGAAGTTCGCAGAACTGTTCAACCATCTCGTCAAATTTATCAAAATTCTCAGGATCGATGATCTGAGCGCCTCTGATATTGTAGCCGGCATCTTCAGCAGATTTAATAATCTCTGCTTCGTTACCTAAAAGAATAGGCTTAATGAAATTTCCAGCAAGAAGTCTTGAAGCAGCTTCAAGGATTCTTGGATCAGATCCCTCTGGGAAAATAATTGTTTTGGGGTCAGCTTTAAGCTTTTGTATCATATCACCAAATCCGTACATTATTTATCCTCCTTGTATGTATCAGATATATTTTTAATCGACGATTGCGATTATAATACTTCTAAGGTGCAAAAAACTTGATTTAACTCAAGTTTACTAAAAATTCACCAAAAAAGGTTGATAATTATTTAACTTACTTATATATTATTTATGTATACTTATCACGGAGGTACAAAAATGAATATGAACCCAATGCTGCTTATGCAGCTTCAACAGCGCTTTGGGCTGTTTTCGCAGGAACATCCAAAGGTATTACCTTTCTTTAGAGCAATTGGAGACAATGCCATGCAGGAGGGAACAATAATTGATATCAAGGTAACTACTCCTGATGGGAAAACATTAGAGTCCAATATAAAGCTTACTGCCAATGATATTGAAACAGCTAAAATGATGAAAAATATGGGAAATCAGTAATAAAAAAGCATCTCTTGGTTTTGAGGCCATTACCAAGAGATGCTTAAATTTTATTATTTTTTATACAGTTGAATAACCAAATCCATTGCAGATAGCATCAACAGCAACTCCTGACTTGCATAAAGGACAGTTATCATGTGCGTAGCTGGCGTAATCCGGAAGGTCTCTTGTAGTAAACAGCGCTCTTATCGGAAAGCTTTCAATCTGAGTTGCAACTGAGAATACAGCTGAAATACCCACGATCTCACCGCCATAGAAGCGGATTGAATCAAGAGCACTCTTTAAAGTACCGCCTGTCGTCGCGGAATCAATCAGGATAAGGACTTTTTTACCATTTATCATGTGCTTATTGTTATCTCTGAACATGATCTGATCATTTACATTGATCTCAGGACTTGTAATATACATGGTCTTGTGGGAATTCATTGAAAGAATTCCTGCTTCTGTAAGCTTATTGGCCATGTAAGAGCCAATAACTTCTGTACCATTGAGGCACAGTATAGTATCGATGATATCAGAGGTCATATACATTTCTGCCAAGGATTCACCTGCAGCTCTAGCCTCTTTCATTCTGGCCTTTGTATCACAAAGATCGATGTAATAGTTAACATGAGAATGAGGTGTTATAAAATGTCCGGGTGTATAACGTAGAAGAACATCTTTGTTTCTAGAATACTCCATCTTTTTATAATTTTGCATAGTCAACCATCCTTTCTCATCAGCCTGATAATAATATTTATATATAAAATAATATCATTATATTATCCAAATTCCAATTATTTATCAGGCATTTTTGGGTGACTTCATGTTCTTGATCACAAACAATGTACCAAGCATCAGAAGTATACCAATAGGAAGGCAGATCAGCCAGTTTTTCAAAAATCCTGCAAATACATATGCAACCAGGGAAACAGCAGCGGCTGTAAGTGCATAT
>JAEEGK010026370.1_pt1 | contig 11836 bp, 10 predicted proteins | sample 8958771 | NCBI WGS metagenome assembly JAEEGK01 (sample SAMN16246547, study PRJNA631951) | gut metagenome | biome: gut microbiome; feature: rumen; material: SC-attached | host: Bos | place: Iran: Karaj | collected 2018-10 | reverse complement strand
CGTAATAGTCCATATAGGCTGCGTTGTCGGGTTGGTAGCAATTGAGGTCCTTGGAAAGTTTCGCCAGGTTGTAGGCACAACAAGTCTCATTGATGGTGGGTTCGGGATAGAGATTTCTTCGACCGTCGCCAGTGACGTTGGTACACATGGAGAGCATTTGGGTATAGGGTTGGCGGAACATCTCCCCGTTGCCTACTCCGCCCATGGCATAGCGGTAACGACCCTGAATGAAATTCCAGAAGTTCAGGGCGAGGTTGTAATAATACGGATTCTTGTTGCCTCTGTAACTACGGAGCGCACCCGTAATCATGGGGATATGCTGGTTGGCATGCCTTGTGCGTATGGCATCAACGTTGCGCGATAAAGGGGTGAAGAAAGCAGGACTGTCGAAACAGTTGGCCGCCTCAAGCAAGTGTGCCTTTTCCTCTGAGTCATTGACCATCTCCGAGAGCCGTGAGAGACTCTCTGCCATTCCTCCAACCTCGCCTGCGATGTACATGTTCCACATCTCGTAACGATTGCCTGGACGTGCACGACGTTCCTCCTGAGTGCCATCTTCTTTCACAAAAGTGCGGTAGTGCATTCTGTTCCACACCCAAAGTCCCATGTCCTTGGCGATAAGCAAAGCCTTTTCAGCCACAGCCTTGTCGTCCACATTGTTGGCAATGTCAATCAGTCCAGCCAGTTGTTTGTGAACGGAATAATACGGTGCCCACACCCATTGCTCGTTATTGTAGGCACGGTACATCTCAATCAACACACAGTGCTGCGCGGGAATGGCGTTGATGTAGCCATAACCATAGTGGGCATAGTCTTTCTTGTATTCATTGAAAGCCTGCCAAGTGCCCTTCAGTTCACGGAGTTCGGCCTCTGGAGCGAGGTCGCGAGCCTCACGATAGCGCCCTAATTGTTCATCATAGACGAAAGTGCGTTCCTGACATTTCCTCATCTCGTTGACCATGAGACGGATGTTGTCGAGCAACCTTTGTTTTTTCACTTGGTCCTGACATCCGGCATACGCCATGGCGAGTGCAGAAAGATAATGCCCCACACCATGCCCCTTGAGTTTGGTGGTGGGTGAATCCCACCCATCGCTGACTGGACATCCCTCGGTGTTCAGACCGTATGTGTCATAGTAATTGTACAGTTGCTGCTTCACATCGAGACTGAGAAGGAAATCGGTATCGAGTTCGCGATTGTGGGTCAGTCGGTTGTGGCCGTTGATGCTGACTTTGTTGAGGGGCAATGGATGTGCCACCGGTACTGGACCGGGTACTGGGTCGGGATTGGCCACCACCGTAACCTTTGCTTTCACGGGAAAACCAGCGGTAGTGGTGTTGTCACCGATAATGAATCCTGTCACCTCATAGGTTGTGCCAACGGGGTTCTGTGCGGCATCGGCCTGGGCTTGTTCCACACGCAACGAAGAATTGGTCCAACGCACTTGTCGGTATTCGCTCTTACCGTCGCTATAAGTCACCCATAGTTGGTAAGGCAGTCTTGGCGCTGTGCCTACTGGAGCATTCACGTTGACAGTCTGCACTTTAGCAATCGTGCGTGTAGGATTGGCATCGGTCACTAATGGTCTGACAACGCCTTCATTCGCTTTGTGAGCGAACTGTGGCAACGTGAAACAGAATGTCAAAAGAAAAGCAAGGACAATACGTCCTAACTGGAAGGGAATTGTCTTTTGGGTCATGTCGTTAAGTTGATGTTAGTTTTTTGCAATGCAAAAATAGGAAATATTTTCTATTTCTACAATTCATCTGTCAATATCTTTTCATTGAAAGTCTTTTTCTGAACTTCAATCACTCTGTTTTTTGCATTTGTTCGAGAAAAAGCAGTAATTTTGCATCCGCAATGGCAAAATAGTCCAAATTCATTACATCATAAAAGAGAGACATGAACAACAACACATACTCCGCATTGATAGCGGACAGATTGGGATTAGCGGAACAAAGGGTGGCCAACACCCTTGAGTTGCTCGACGAGGGAGCCACCATCCCCTTCATCTCAAGATATAGGAAAGAACGCACTGGCAGCATGGACGAAGTGCAGATTGGCAACATCAATGAGTTATACATCAAGCTGCAAGAAGTCGCCAAGCGCAAGTAAACCATCCTCAAGACCATCACCGACCAGGGTAAGATGACTCCTGAGCTGCAGAAACGAATCGACGAAACATGGGACGCCACCGTATTGGAAGACATCTACCTCCCATTCAAGCCCAAACGCCGCACTCGTGCACAGGTGGCTCGTGAGCAAGGTCTGGAGCCATTGGCCACCACCATACTGTTCCAGCGTGAACGCGACATCATGAATGTAGCCCGCAGATACGTGAAAGGCGATGTGAAGGACATCGACATGGCCTTGAAGGGCGCCCAAGACATCATCGCCGAAACCATCAGCGAGAACGAGGACTCCCGCAACAGACTGAGAAGGGCTTTCGAGCGTCAGGCCGTGATTACCTCTAAAGTCGTGAAGGGCAAGGAGTCCCTTGAGGAGTCACAGAAATACGCTGACTATTTCGACTGGAGTGAGTCCTTGCGTCGATGTTCTTCCCACCGTTTGCTCGCCATGAGGAGGGGCGAAGCAGAAGGAGTTTTACGTGTGAGCATCTCCCCCGACCAAGACGAATGCATCAGCAACCTTCAACGTCAGTATGTGAGAGGTTCCGGCGAGTGCAGCCGTCTGGTAGAAGAAGCCGTAGAGGATTGCTATAAACGACTGCTGAAGCCCTCAATTGAGACGGAGTTTGCCAACTTGAGCAAAGAAAAAGCCGACGAGGAGGCCATCCGTGTGTTCGCTGAGAACCTTCGTCAGTTGCTGCTTTCAGCACCTTTGGGGCAGAAGCGTGTGATGGGTATCGACCCAGGTTTCCGCACTGGTTGCAAAGTGGTGTGTCTGGACGCCCAGGGCAACCTCCTGCATTTCGAGGCCATTCATCCTTTCTTGTCGAATGGTTTCAATCCCCAAGCCCAAAGAGCTATTGAGCGTATGATTGACCAATACAAGATAGAGGCCATCGCCATTGGCAACGGTACGGCAAGCCGTGAAACCAACGAGTTCGTCAAGAGCCTTTCCTTAGGCGACGGTGTCCGTTCATTTGTGGTGAGCGAGGACGGTGCTTCTGTATATTCAGCCTCTAAGACAGCGCGCGAGGAGTTTCCCGACTATGATGTGACTGTCCGCGGTGCGGTGTCGATAGGACGCCGTCTCATGGACCCTCTTGCTGAATTGGTGAAGATTGACCCCAAGAGCATCGGTGTGGGACAGTACCAACATGATGTGGACCAGTCAAAGTTGAAACAGAAGCTTGACCAAACCGTGGAGAGTTGTGTGAACTTGGTAGGTGTGAACCTCAATACCGCAAGTCAACAATTGCTGACTTATGTGAGTGGTCTTGGCCCAACTCTTGCAAAAAACATCGTTGACTACCGTCGTGAGCACGGTGCCTTCACCAGCCGCAAGGAGTTGCTGAAGGTAGGCCGTTTAGGTCCTTCGGCCTTTGAGCAATGCGCGGGATTCCTACGTATTCCAGGTGCCACAAACCCACTTGACAACAGTGCTGTGCATCCCGAGAGTTACAGAGTGGTGGAACAGATGGCACATGACGCCGGTTGCACTGTGAGTCAGTTGATTAGCGACAAGAGCAAACGCGACAGCATCAATATTAAACACTACGTGAGTGACCGTATCGGAATGCCCACACTCACTGACATCATGAAGGAGTTGGAGAAACCTGGCCGTGACCCGAGGAAGGGTGTGGAGGTTTTTGAGTTCGATGAGAACGTAAAGACGGTAGAAGACCTAATGGAAGGCATGGAATTACCAGGTATCGTGACCAATATCACCAACTTCGGCGCGTTTGTGGATATAGGCGTTCACCAGGACGGCCTTATCCATATCTCACAATTAGCCGACCGCTACGTGAAAGACCCTAACGAGGTCGTCCATCTCCACCAACACGTCAAGGTACGAGTCCTGGAAGTCGATCGCAAACGCAACCGAATCAGCTTGAAACTGATAGGAAAATGAAGATGGACAAATAATGATTGTTTTTAGAAAAAGGTAATGGAATAAAAAGAAATCACGGCTGTTGCAACAACAGTCGTGATTTCTTTGATATAAAGACCCTTAGCGAGCATTCGTTTCAATGCTTCTGTGAGTTGCGTTTCTTCACGCGTTGGCGGATTTCCTGCTTGTGCCGGGCCGCACCTGTTTTGCGCGTTGCACTTTTGTAGGAACGTTTCCGAGCCTTCGTGTGAAACTTCTCTTCCTTTTGTTCCTTGGGCGCGCCCTTGAATGTGATGCCATGCTGGATGGCGTAGTCGATTTCGTCGGTCATAAGCGCATCAATGATGGAAGAGGCGTATTCCGATGAATGCCATAGCGATGTTGTACTTGTCGCAAGTCTCGATGACATTGTCGTCACGAACGCTTCCTCCTGCTTGTGCGATATACTGAACTCCGCTCTTGTGCGCCCTTTCAATGTTGTCTCCAAAGGGGAAGAAAGCATCGCTACCCAGGCAAACACCTGTATTCTGTGCTATCCAGGCTTTTTTCTCCTCCATGGTGAAGACCTCTGGTTTCTCCGTGAAGAACTGCTGCCATGTACCCTCGCGCAACACATCATCGTGGTCTTCTGAAATATACACATCAATGGTGTTGTCTCGGTCAGCGCGTCGTATGCCTGGTTTAAAGGGAAGATTGAGTACCTTTGGACATTGGCGCAACCACCAGATGTCAGCTTTGTTGCCAGCCAAACGGGTGCAGTGGATGCGGCTCTGCTGACCCGCACCTATACCGATGGCTTGTCCGTCCTTAACATAGCAGACGGAGTTGCTTTGGGTGTATTTAAGCGTGATGAGTGCAATCTTAAGGTCGCGTATGGCTTCTGGTGTGAAATGCTTGTTCTGTGTGGGGATATTGTCAAAAAGCGCGTTGTCAGAGAGGTCAATCTCATTCCTGTTCTGTTCGAAAGTGATTCCAAAGACTTGCTTCCGTTCAATGGGATTGGGTCTGTAGTTAGGGTCCATCTTGATGACATTGTATGTTCCCTTCCTTTTTTCCCTGAGAATGGCGAGAGCCTCTGGTGTGTAGTCGGGTGCTATGACACCATCGGACACCTCACGTTTGATGAGTGTGGCAACGGCTTCGTCACACGTGTCGCTGAGCGCAATAAAATCTCCATATGAAGACATGCGGTCTGCTCCTCTGGCCCGAGCGTAGGCGGTGGCAATAGGAGAGAGAGGGATATTCACATCGTCCACAAAGTAGATTTTTTTCAGTGTGTCGGTCAGTGGCATGGCCACAGCAGCTCCTGCGGGACTGACATGTTTGAAAGAGGCTGCTGCAGGCAGTCCAGTCGCGGCTTTGAGTTCCCTTACAAGTTGCCAGCTATTGAATGCATCAAGGAAATTGATATATCCAGGCCTTCCGTTCAACACCTCGATAGGCAGTTCGCCTTCTTCCATGTAAATACGTGAAGGCTTCTGGTTCGGATTGCATCCGTACTTCAATTCTAATTCTTTCATTTTATTCTTTTTGGTTAATGGGTATTAATGGTTTAGTGGGGATGGCTAAAGGTTCATTTGATCATAATGGCGGTGAGCATACGCCCTGAGTCGACGCCCATTTTTCTTGCCGAGAAGAAGAGGTCGTCATTTTGATAGGTGCAGATACCCACCACTTGAATGTTTTCTTCTTCCACCCCATGAGCCATGAGCAGGATTCTATTGGCTTCCCAGAGATTGATGTGCCACTTGGTCATATCGCTAGCCTGACTGTCCATATAACGACGGGCAATGGAGTCCATAGGGAACTGCGCGTCGGCGAAAGCGTCGTACACCTCCTGCCCCACCTCAAAACAGTCCATGCTGATTCCCGGTCCAATCAATGCCTTCAAGGTGCGAGGGTCTGTACCATACTCTCTGGCCATGAATTCAAGCGTACGAACCACTATTTTCTTCTGGGTTCCCCGCCATCCTGCATGCACTGCAGCCACAGCGTGGTTCTCAGGGTCGTAAAACAGGATTGGTATGCAGTCGGCCGTGGAAACGCCGATACAGACTCCATGCAATTGTGTAGTCAAGGCATCCACACCCTCCAAAGCGGATGTTCTCTGTTCCGCAGAGAGTTCCAAGAAAGACTCATCAATATTCCTACACTCCACACCATGCACTTGATGAGGCATAATCAACCGGTCGGCCTTGATGTCGAGTTTGTGACAAAGGCTCCGTCTGTTCTGCATCATGTCATCCACGCTATCGCCACAATAGGCGTTGACGTTGAATGTGGCGTATTTACCTTTACTGCATCCACCTCTTCTTGTGGAGCTGAAAGCCACGATTTCCTCGTGTGTGCTGTAGTTGAGCAGTATAGGATTATCCATAAATATCACTAGTTATTGTTCTTTTTCCTCCTCTTCCTCCAGGTCATAGTACTCCACGTCTTCCAAATCCTCGATGTCGTCTTCGTCGATGAATTCGAAGTCACCATCTTCGCCCTCATCCTCGAGTTCGTGCTGAAGTCGCCCCACCTCCTTGCGTCTGTGTACAATAGAGTCTGTGGTGTTGATGGCTGCCAGTTTGTTGCTCTCGCTATTCAGTTCACGCCATAGCACGTCCTTGAGTTGATCGAGCCCGAATCCGGTAACCGATGAGATGAACACGACAGGCAATCCCTGAGGCAATGTTTCCTTGAGCATCTCAATGAGTTCCTGGTCGAGCAAATCACACTTGGTGATGGCCAAGACCCGTCCCTTGTCGAGCAATTCAGGATTGAACGTAGCCAGTTCATTAAGGAGAATCTCGTATTCCTTCTTGATGTCATCGGTATCACCCGGGACCATGAAGAGCAACAAGGAGTTACGTTCGATATGTCTCAGGAATCTCAGTCCAATGCCTTTACCTTGACTTGCCCCCTCGATAATTCCCGGGATGTCGGCAATGACGAAGGAACGGTTGTCTCGATAAGGAACGATGCCGAGCGTAGGTTCCAGTGTAGTGAATGGATAGTTGCCTATTTTGGGTTTGGCAGAGGACAATGCGGAAACCAATGTCGACTTTCCCGCGTTAGGGAATCCGACAAGGCCCACATCCGCCAGTAGCTTGAGTTCGAGAATCACAGTCATCTCGCGCATGGGCTCACCTGGCTGTGCGTATCGTGGTGCTTGGTTGGTGGGGGTGCAGAAGTTGAAGTTTCCGAGACCTCCCCGTCCTCCCTTGAGCAGAATGACCTCCTGTCCGTCGTCCTTGATGTCGCAAAGGTAGTCGCCTGTCTCGGCATTATATGCCACGGTACCGAGAGGTACTTCTATGACGATATCCTGCCCTTGTTTTCCAGAGCTTTTGTTATGCGACCCGTTCTCACCATGTCCAGCATAAGCATGCCTTTCGTAGCGAAGGTGAAGTAGTGTCCAGTAATTATGGTTTCCCCGGAGAACGACATTGCCGCCACGTCCTCCATTGCCACCGTCGGGGCCTCCCTTGGGGTGGTACTTGGCGCGGTGCATGTGAGCGGAACCTCGGCCACCCCTTCCACTGCGACAATAAATCTTGACGTAATCAACAAAATTGGTCTCCATCTGTGTGTATTGATATTAACAAATTCGAATACTCTGAATACTCCGACTATTCGATTACTCCGAATGATTCAGCGATTATGCGTTCTCGATGACAGCGAAAACCTTGTCGAGAGTTGTCTCCTTATTTCCTGTCCATTCTACGGTGTGGCGTATGCCCTCTTTCTCGAACCACTCTGACAGAGGAGCAGTTTGGCTGTGATAAACAGCAAATCTCTTTTTGATGGTTTCCTCGTTGTCGTCGGCTCTGCCCTGCTCTACAGCGCGTTTGAGCAGGCGTTCCATTAGCACATCCTCTCCGACAATCAGTTCAATCATCAATCCCATGTCGTCACCTCTTTCCTTGAGCATCACCTTGAGTGCCTCTGCCTGGTCAATAGTACGTGGGAATCCGTCGAAAATGACTCCTTTTCCTTTGGGCATAGCGTCATAGGTCTTAGCGAGTATGTCTATCATCAGTTCATCGGGAATGAGCTGTCCGTTGTCGATGTATCCCTTGGCAACCTTTCCCAGTTCAGTGCCACCCTTGATTTCAGCGCGCAACACGTCACCTGTGGAGATATGTCCCATACCGTATTTTCTAACAATCTCGTCACTATAGGTGCCCTTGCCTGAACCGGGAGCACCGAAAATAATAATATTCTTCATTCTTTTACTATATGTGTTTGTTGTGATTATATGAATCGGTTTGTTTTTTGGGGAGTCCTAGCCTCCCTTGGCAAATCCTGTGAAAACTAGGGCTCCCCTAATTTCTCTAAATGGGCTCGTAGATATCTTTCATCCATCGTCCTTCCTCGTCGAAGTCAAGTCCGTAACCTACAAGGAACTTGTCGGGAACGTCCATGCCGCAATAATCGACCTTGAGGTCAGGGAACCTAAGCCGTGAAGGCTTCCTGAGCAAGGTGGCCACTTTCACGTCCTTAGCGCCTTTGTAGTAGAACTGTGGTACCACGAGTTTCATCGTAGTGCCCGTATCGATGATGTCCTCAACGATGAGCACGTCCTTGTCGGCCAGGTCAAGGGTTGTCGGAATGACTTCCCTGACAATGCCTGTAGTATCAGCCCCCTCGTATGAGGAGTACTTGGCGAATCCGAGTTCAATGGGCACATTGAGTTTTCGGATAAGGTCGGCAGCGAAGATGAAAGCTCCAGACAGCATGACGATAACGGTAGGCGACTTGCCTTGGTAGTCAAGGTTGATTTTGTCGGCTATTTCTTTCACCTTCCACTCGATGAGTTCATGAGGGATAGACACCTTGAACTCTTGTCCTTTGATTTTTATACTATTTTCCATATGCTCGAGTATTTTAATGGGTGTTGTGAATAATTGAAGTCAGCATAGGTAACCTCAACACTTGTTTCACCAGGGTTTCACGCCATCGGAATCACGAGTTTGCTCGCTTGTGTACCTCTTTGGGGCAGTCGTCAAGGTCACTCTGCCTTTGAATTGCAAATATACACATAATTCATTATTTTTTGAGCCTAAAACATGGAAAAGTATTCAGTTTTTTCACTCATAGGGCATTTTTTTACGAAAAAGTGGAACAATTACAAATACAAATGGTTAATTTTGCATCATGAAGATACTTACAGCTTCCCAATTCAAGCAAATAGACGCATTCACTATAGAGCACGAACCCATCAGTTCTGTGGATTTGATGGAACGTGCAGCCACAGCGCTTGCAGACCAGATAGCAGAGCGTTGGGATGCTTCTGTCCCCGTGAAGGTTTTCGCAGGTCCAGGCAACAACGGCGGTGACGCCCTTGCCCTTGCGCGTTTACTTTCACAGCGTGGTCGTAAGGTGTCGGTATGGTTGTTCAACATCAAGAACAGCAGCACGTTGTCTGCCGAGTGCTTGCACAATAAGGCTCGTTTGTCGGAATGTCCTGACGTGGAACTGAACGAGGTGGTAAGCAGTTTTTCCCCTCCCCAGTTGAGTGAAGACGACTTGGTGGTGGATGGTTTGTTCGGCATCGGCATAGCCCGCCCTTTGAACGGTGGTTTCGCCGAGGTTGTGAAATACATCAATTCTTCAGCTTCGACAGTGGTGTCGATAGATGTGCCTTCGGGTTTGATGTGCGAGGACAACAGCTACAATGTGATGAACCACATCGTCAAGGCTGATGTGACCTACACGTTCCACCGTCCTAAACTGGCCTATTTCTTCGCCGACATGTACAAGTATGTAGGCGAATGGCATGTGCTGGATATCGGTGAACCTGAAAGCATCGTTGATAACGGAGGTACCGAGTACTTGGTGACCCCCTACAACACCACAGACTTTGACTACGTGAAGGGCAAACTGCATACCCGTCCTCGTTTCGCGCACAAAGGCACCATGGGTCATGTGGCTTTAGTAGCCGGTAAGCGCGGTATGGCCGGTTCATCTATTCTTGCCACTCGTGCCAGCCTTCGCAGCGGCTGTGGTAAAATCACCGTGCACACCCCCTACCGTAACAACAGCATCATGCAGATAGCCATTCCCGAGGCAATCGTTCAACTGGACAAAGACGGCGAGGCGTTCTCATCCCCCTTCGATGCCAACGGTTTCGATGCCCTTGGCATAGGCCCTGGCATAGGCACATCACCTGAAACATCCCAAGCTTTCATCGAGCAGTTGCGCCTGACCCGTTCGCCCATAGTGATTGACGCTGACGGGCTGAACATCCTCGGTTCTCACCGTGGTTGGATACAGCAGCTACCCCGCCTCTGCATCCTCACGCCCCACAAGAAGGAGCTCTTCGGTTTAATCAGCAATACGCGCAACGATTATGAGGAATTGGAGCGCACACGAGAACTGGCTGTACACCAGCAGATTTACATCATCATAAAAGGCGCATATAGCGCCGTGTGCACACCCGAAGGGTCGTGTTTCTTCAACACCACAGGCAATCCCGGTATGGCCACTGCCGGCAGCGGTGATGTGCTGACGGGTATTATCCTGGCCCTTCTGGGACAGGGGTACAGCCAAGAGGAGGCTTGCCGTATCGGTGTCTATATCCATGGTTTGGCGGGTGACATCGCTGCTGAGCGTCTGGGTGAAGAGAGCTTGATGGCAAGCGACATCATCGACGCGCTTCCCTCCGCCTTCATGCGTCTGAAAAAAGGCAGTACACCCTGCAAACAGTAGGGAGAACAGACATAAAACTTAGAGAAAACCATCGTATATGAAAACCATCAATGGAAGAGCCACTCTATTGGCTGCAGCCTTTCTGACATTCACCAGCACTCAAGCTCAGACTCAGGTCACAGCTTTCAACCCCGGGCTCACGGCCAACGGTGTGAACTACGTGCTGCCAAAGACAGGCATCAAGGTTCAAGTTGTGGCCACCAAGACAACCTATACACCTGGTGAGTTCTGCCGTTACGCGGAGCGCTACCTTCATCTGAACGATGTTCGCCAGCAGGCTGAGACCACATGGGAAATCAAGGAGATGCGTGTGACGCAGTACGGCACTCCCGACCAAGAAAAGACTTTCACCATCAAGTTGAAAGACAAGACGGTAGCGCCTATGGCCCGTCTTGCCTCCAATGGTATCCTTCTGGCTATCAACGCCGACAACGAAGTTGAGGATGTGGAGTTGAGTATCCCTGCCGACATGACCAACAGCGTCAATTCCAGGAGCTATCTGACAGAGGAAATCCTGTCGGCCACCTCTACCGCTAAAATGGCGGAATTGACAGCCAACGAGATATACGATATCCGCGAAAGTATGAACGCCATCACACGTGGCCAAGCAGAGAACATGCCCCAAGACGGTGCTTCCCTGAAGATTGTGCTCGACCAGCTGAAGACCCAGGAAACAGGTTTGACACAGTTATTCCAAGGGAGCACAGCCCAGTCATCCACTAAGTCGACTTTCACGTTTGAGCCAGAAGGCGACGTGAAAGACAAGGTGTTGTTCCGCTTCTCCCGCCGTCTGGGCATTGTGGATGCCGACGACCTTTCCGGCGAACCCATCTATATCAGTATCACAGACAAGAAGACCGTTCCACTACCTACTGAAGAAGAAAAAGCCAAACGCAAAATCACAGGTGTGGTCTACAATCAGCCAAGCGACGCGGTGGTAGTGTTGACTATGGCTGGACAGGAAATTTATCGCAACACCATGCCTTTTGCCCAATTCGGCACCATCGACATGCTCATGCCTGCACTCTTCAACAAATGAGCCACCACCAAGGTTTTGTTCAACCCTTCAACTGGTGGCATAGAGAAAATTGTGGAATAACTGCAATTGACTCAGCTACCC
>JAEEGK010026369.1_pt1 | contig 11836 bp, 9 predicted proteins | sample 8958771 | NCBI WGS metagenome assembly JAEEGK01 (sample SAMN16246547, study PRJNA631951) | gut metagenome | biome: gut microbiome; feature: rumen; material: SC-attached | host: Bos | place: Iran: Karaj | collected 2018-10 | reverse complement strand
CTCTATGTCGACTTCGGCAGCTATCCGTTCGTTACATCTTCGAACACCATCTGTGCAGGAGCTTGTACCGGTTTGGGTATCGGTCCCAACAAGATTGGCGAGGTGTTCGGCATCATGAAGGCTTACTGTACGCGTGTCGGTGCAGGTCCGTTCCCCACGGAATTGTTTGATGAAACAGGCAAGAAGATTCGTGACCTTGGTCATGAATATGGTGCCGTCACAGGTCGTGAGCGCCGCTGTGGCTGGATTGACCTCGTGGCCCTGCGCTATAGTATTATGGTCAACGGTGTCACCCAGCTCATCATGATGAAGAGTGACGTATTGGACGACTTCGAGACCATTAAGGCCTGTACGGCTTATAAAGTGAATGGTGTCGAGACACGCGATTTCCCCTATGACATTGAGAAAGGAATCGAACCCATTTACGAAGAGCTGCCAGGTTGGAAGACCGATATGACCAGGTTTACCAGCGAGGAGCAGTTCCCAAAGCAGTTCTCGGACTATATCGCTTTCCTGGAGAAGGAACTCGAAACCCCGATTAAGATTATCAGCATCGGTCCAGACCGTGCTCAAACCATCGTTAGAAAGTAAAAGGTAAGAAAGTAAAAAGGTAAAACAATATGGCACAAAAGCCAAGCATACCCAAAGGAACACGCGACTTCGGCCCTGTAGAAATGGCCAAGCGCAACTATATTTTCAACACTATCCGCTCAGTTTATGAGCTATACGGTTTCCAGCAGATTGAGACACCTGCTCAGGAAACGTTGGCCACACTGATGGGCAAGTATGGTGAAGAAGGTGACAAGCTATTGTTTAAGATTCTGAACTCGGGCGACTATCTCTCGAAGATTGATGACGAAGAACTCAAAGAGCGCAACACGCTGCGCCTGGCGTCCAAGATTTGTGAGAAAGGACTACGCTACGACTTGACGGTACCCTTTGCCCGCTATGTGGTGATGCATCGTGAGGAACTGCAATTGCCGTTCAAGCGCTATCAGGTGCAGCCTGTATGGCGTGCCGACCGTCCGCAGAAGGGCCGCTACCGCGAGTTCTATCAGTTCGATGGCGATGTGGTGGGATCTGACTCGCTCATCAACGAGGTAGAGCCGATGCAGATTGTCGATGAGGTGTTCAGCCGTTTTGATGTTCGTGTGCAGATTAAGATCAACAACCGCAAGATTTTGACCGGCATTGCCGAGGTTATCGGTGCTGCCGACAAGATTGTGGACATTACGGTAGCTATCGACAAGCTTGACAAGATTGGCATAGACAACGTCAATGCTGAACTGCGTGAGGACGGCCTTACCGACGGTCAGATAGAGAAACTGCAACCTATCATCATGCTCGGGGGTACGAACGACGAGAAGTTGACGACGATAGCCGAAGTATTGAAGGACAGTGAGACCGGACTGAAGGGCGTCGAGGAAACACGCTATATCCTTAGTTTCCTTACCACCTTGAGGAACGAGATACAGCTTGATCTTACGCTGGCTCGTGGTCTGAGCTATTATACAGGAGCTATCTTCGAGGTGAAAGCGCTCGATACCCAGATGGGAAGCATCTCCGGTGGTGGCCGCTACGACAACCTGACAGGCATCTTTGGCATGCCGGGAATCTCTGGCGTAGGTATCTCGTTCGGCGTCGACCGTATCTATGACGTGCTGAATGCCCTTGACCTCTATCCTAAGGATTCGCTTTCAACCACACAAGTGCTTTTCATCAATTTCGGTGAACAGGAGACTGTTTATTGCCTGCCAATTATAAATAAGGTACGCGCGAATGGTATCCGAGCCGAAATATATCCCGACGCCGCCAAGATGAAGAAACAGATGTCGTATGCCAATGCCAAGCAGATCCCTTTTGTGGTACTTGCAGGTGAGAGCGAGATAGCTCAGGGTAAGTTGACACTGAAGAACATGGAGACGGGAGAACAGCAACTGTTGACGCCTGATGAACTGATAGCACGGGTGGGGTAGAGTAGCGATTTCACGTCACTGTTCGAATATGTCGTAATCCTCGTCGTATGCCGGCGACTGGATGGACAGCAGGTTGAGCACCGAGTGGAAAACGTAATGCTGTTCGAGCACTGCCGGCAATTCCCCCTTTGGGGCATCCTGCTTGTCCGAAATGCGCTTGTAGCGCCTGAAGTTGTCTGAGGTCCATACGAGGAATGGTATCTCATACTGTTCCTTTGGAGCCAGTCTCATCGGAAGACCGTGCATATACAGCTTGTTCTCGCCTAACGACTCGCCGTGGTCTGAGATGAAGACCATGGCACTCTTCCAGTCGCTCATTGTACGCAGGGTGTTGACGAGACAGTCCAAAAGGTAGTCGGTGTAGCGGATGGTGTTGTCGTATGCATTTACCAGCATACCTGTGTTTTTCTCGCCCTCCTCAATGTTCTTGGCCACGGGCTTATAAACCTCGAACGCCTTGGGATACTTGTCGGCATATTTCGGACCGTGACTGGTGCTGGTGTGCAGTATGATGAGTACCTTGTCCTTCTTGCTCGACTCTATCCGTTCCCTGAGTCCGGCAAAGAGAATGCCGTCGTACCGTTGGTTCACGTTCGGATACCGTTCGGCCAAATCTGTGTCGGTGAGATATTCGTCAATGTGAATGGGCGGTTCCCCCCAGTTATATGTTCGCCACGACACGTCGACGCCCGTTCTGAAGGCATAGTTAGGCAGCAGTTCATAGAGGTCGTCGCTGTTTTTAGGTTCCAGAATCGCTTTGGTACCCGCTGTGGTGTAGGTCGCACACGATGTTGCCTGATACACCCTCAGCCCCTCCTGTTTCGACAGTAGCGGATTGGTGTCGCGCTTGTAGCCGTAGAGCTGGAAATTGGCCTTACGGGCCGACTCGCCTATGACCAGCACTACGACGGTCTTCTCATGGTCCGTAATCCTGCCGTCGGGCAGCTTGATCTCCTCGGCCTGTTCGTCATGATGACTGCTCATGATGCGACACGTGTTCACCACGTACGACCACGGCTGCAGCAATCCGCCCAATTCCGTATCGTGCTGACTGACCCATAGTGTCTGGCCTATATTCATGGCTATCGTGACCAAGATAACCGCCAATGCACTGCAGCAACCGACAGCCATCCTCCTGATGCTGCCAAAAACCACAGGCTGCAGCAGACAGTACAGGGCAGGCACCACGCCCAGTACAGCGATGCACAGCCACAGCCCCCAGCTGAAGAAACCTGACGCCTCCGAGTATCTGGTATTGAACACGTTCTCAACCGCTGTCGCATCAATTATTACGCTGTAGGTATAGACGAAATAGACCGCTGTGGCATTGATAATCGCCAAAAGGGCCAAAACGATTCGCCCCACCATCCTCAATAACCACATGATGAGCCATGCCATCATGAAGTTGACCGCTAACATCATGACAGTCAGCGATGCCACCAGTAACACTCTGCCACAGACTGTTTCATTGCTGTTCTGCCACACATACTGAAAGAACGGTATGTTGTACATCAGCAACGTCCATACACTCACAATACTTGAAAAAGCGATAATCGAAATCCGTTTCATATCTGCAAAGGTACGAAAAAGTTCACAGTTCATAGTTTATAGTTCATAGTTTTTTTGTTGTTGTTGGTAAAAGATGTTAAACGACGACAACTATGACTTAAACCATTGCAGCCTTATTCGTTCGATTCGATAGATTTGTATTTGGAAATTTTCTACAACTATTTGTGGTTGATACCGACAATGTTAAAGTAGGCTAATATACGGGGATTGTGAAGTTTTTTTTGTAATTTTGCCGCCGAAATTATTTTAGACAGAATGAAAAGACTGATTTTTCCGTTGTTGACAATGCTGGTGACCGTGTGTCTGACCAGCTGTAATAATTATGAAACCTATGGCGACTTGAAGGCTAAGGAGCGTGACGCCATAGACCGTTATATTACGAGTAACAACATCCGCGTCATTAGTGAGGCGACGTTCAAGGCTCAAGGTGAAACGACGAACGTGGTCGATAACGAGTATGTGAAGCTGGATCGCACGGGCGTGTATATGCAGATAGTACGCAAAGGCTGTGGTAACAAGCTGGAGGAGAACAAGGTTGTGAACTTGTTGTGCCGTTTCTGTGAATATAACATCAAGGCGGACTCGCTATTGTGTTTTAACGACCGTCAGGGTATGATGTACGACAAGTCATTGGGTCGTGCCATCGATGTGTCGCAGTATGTCGACAAGATGAGTGTGTCTCGCAGTGGTACGACTTTAACCGCATCGTTTGTTACTGGCATGATGATGAAATATCATAATTCCTCGTCGGTACCTGCTGGCTGGCTGGTTCCGCTGAATTACATTAATGTGGGACGTCCTGAGGCGTCGGGCGACGAGATTGCCCTGGTGAAACTCATTGTCCCGCACTCGCAAGGTACGGCTGATGCGTCGTCGAGTGTATATCCTTGCTACTATGAAATCACCTATGTGAGGGAAAAATAAAGAAGTAAGAATTAAGAATTAGGAATTAAGAAGAGATGACACTAATAAAATCAATTTCAGGCATCCGCGGAACGATTGGCGGACGTACTGGCGATACGCTGAATCCACTGGATATCGTCAAGTTTACAACAGCTTACGCTACCTTTATCGGAAAAACGAAGGTAGCAGAACAGGATAAGGAATCGGCTGCGTCTCAGAAGCTAACCATCGTCGTTGGCCGCGACGGACGTATTTCCGGACCGATGGTTCGCGACGTTGTATGCGGTACCTTGGTAGGTATGGGCTGTGATGTCATTGATATCGGCTATGCCTCGACGCCCACCACGGAGCTGGCAGTCCGAATGAGTGGTGCCGACGGTGGCATTATCATCACGGCGTCTCATAATCCTCGTCAGTGGAATGCCTTGAAGCTGCTGAACAGCGAAGGCGAATTCCTGACGGCAGCTGATGGTCAGGAGGTGCTCGACATTGCTGAACGTGAAGACTTTGACTATGCTGATGTGAACAGCTTGGGTCGTGTGACGATAGACAACTCATTTGACGACCGCCACGTACAGTCGGTGCTGGACCTTCGTCTGGTGGATGCTGAGGCTGTCCGTAAGGCTGGTTTCAAGGTGTGTGTCGACAGCATCAACAGCGTAGGAGGCTTGATTCTTCCTAAACTGCTGGAGCGCTTAGGTGTTGACTATAAGTTCCTGAACGGTGAGGTGACTGGTGATTTTGCCCATAATCCCGAGCCGCTGGAGAAAAACCTGCAGGGCATCATGAACGAGATGAAGACGGGCCGTTACGATCTCGGCATCGTCGTGGATCCTGACGTTGACCGTCTGGCATTCATCTGTGAGGACGGAAAGATGTTCGGCGAGGAATATACCCTTGTTTCCATTGCTGACTATGTGTTATGTGAAGAGGTGAAAAATGGGAATGCTGCTTCACTTGCTACTGTTTCAAATTTGAGTAGTACCCGTGCCCTGCGCGACATTACTCAGAAACATGGCGGCCACTACACGGCATCTGCCGTCGGTGAGGTGAATGTCACCACGAAGATGAAGGAAGTGGGTGCTGTGATTGGCGGTGAAGGCAATGGCGGCGTGATTTACCCTGAGAGCCACTATGGCCGTGACGCATTGGTAGGCATTGCCCTTTTCCTGACGTCCTTGGCCAAGAAGGGCTGTAGGGTCAGCGAATTGCGCCAGGTGTTTCCTGACTATCAAATTGCCAAGAACCGCATTGACCTGACTCCCGAGACCGACGTCGACGCCATTCTTGTAAAAGTGAAGGAGATGTTTGCTCAGGATCCGTCGGCACAGGTCAACGATATAGACGGTGTGAAGATTGACTTCCCCGATCGTTGGGTACACCTGCGCAAATCGAATACCGAGCCCATCATCCGTGTATACAGCGAAGCTTCTACGATGGAACGGGCTGATGAGTTGGGCAAGCAGTTGATGCAGGTTGTCTACGAAATGCAGTAGTTCCTGTCTTATTCCATTGGGAACAAACCGAAGAGTTTGGCGTCAATCATGTCAGTCACTTGTTTGAAGTGCTCAGGATTGTCGCCAAATTTGCATTTGTCACCATCGACAATGATGAGTGGTCCCTTATAGGTGGCTATCCACTCTTCGTAGCGCTGCTCCAGGCCTTTGAGATAGTCGAGACGCATGGTTTGCTCGTATTCGCGGCCGCGTTTCTGAATCTGGGCGACCAGGGTAGGGATGCTTGAACGGATGTAAATCATGAGGTCGGGCAGTTTCACCAGCGACATCATGAGGTCAAACAGGTCAGAGTAATTCTCGAAGTCGCGGTCGCTCATCATTCCCTGACCGTGGAGGTTGGGTGCGAAAATGCGGGCATCCTCAAAAATGGTGCGGTCCTGAATGATGACATCCTTGGATTTGGATATTTCCACCACTTCCTTGAAACGCTTGTTCAGGAAGTATATCTGCAGATTAAAAGACCATCGAGGCATATCAGCGTAGAAGTCTGCCAAATAGGGGTTGTTGTCTACGGGCTCAAAACGTGGCGTCCATCCGTAACGGTGGGCGAGCATCTTGGTTAGGGTGGTTTTTCCACTGCCTATATTTCCGGCTATTGCAATATGCATAATCTTATGGAGTTTTAGTGAGTTTTATTATTTTAGGGGAGTAGTAAGAGGGGAGAATAGACCGAAAAGCGTGCGGTCTATACGGTCTACTATTGAAGCAAAATCCTTGGAGGAGTTCAGAAAGTCGAGGTTGTCCTTTTCGACCGTCATCACGGGTCCCTTATACCTATTATATATAAAATCGTCGTATCGTTTGTTGAGATTCTGAAGGTATTCTAGTTGAATAGACTGCTCGTAGTCGCGCCCACGCTTCTGAATGTTGCCAACCAAATGGGGTACTGACGCCCGCAGGTATATCAAGAGGTCAGGCACTTGCACCATGGTCATCATCTGCTCGAACAATTCCATGTAAGTTTCATAATCACGGTCACTTAAGTGTCCCATCGCCTTATTGTTCTCCATAAAGACGTAGACTCCCTCGTAGATGGTACGGTCCTGGATGATGGTGTGGTCGGCTTGAGAGATGGCTATCAGGTCGCGGAAGCGCTCTTTCAGGAAATAGACTTCCAGGTTAAATGACCAGCGGTGAATATCACGATAATAATCTTCGAGGTACGGATTATGCTCCACCGCTTCAAAGCGTGGTTCCCATCCGTAGTGTTTTGCCAGCATGCGTGTCAGTGTCGACTTTCCGCTTCCTATGTTTCCGGCTACCGCTATATGCATTATTTTTTAAGTTTTAGTTTTTCTTACGGCATACAAAGGTACGAATAAGAAAGCACAAAACAAAATAAAACCCTGTTTTTTTTATTTTTTTAGTCTAATGGAAGATAGCAGCGTCATTTATAACCAATTGTCGATAATTTTTGGAAAAATGTAAAATAATGGGCGAAAAGTTTGGCGGTTTGATAGAAAATGTTTAATTTTGCCGACGAAAAGTAAATTAACAGCAAAAATCAGTTATGATTGGAATGCAGAACAATTGGTGGTGGCGTAGCTCAAGATTCGGAAGATCGTGAGAAGATAGCCGCGTACCTATTTGTTATAGGATAAATACTGGGAGGCCTGTCGTTCTTGCGACGGGCCTCTCAAGTTTTAATAGATTTATCAACACAGAATAATATATAAAAGTATGAGCAATTATCAAGTAGACAAAAACGGTTTCTATGGAGAGTTCGGGGGCGCTTATGTGCCTGAGATTCTCTACAAATGCGTGCATGACCTGCAGGAGGCTTATCTTCCAATTATCGAGAGTGAAGAGTTCAAGGCCGAGTATCATGCGCTGTTGAAGGATTATGTGGGCAGGCCGTCGCCTCTGTATTATGCCAAAAGGATGAGCGAGCATTACGGGTGCCAGCTGTATCTGAAGCGTGAGGACCTGAACCACACCGGAGCCCATAAGATTAACAACACTATCGGACAGATTCTGCTGGCGAAGAAGATGGGTAAGACGAGGATTATTGCTGAGACGGGCGCCGGACAGCATGGTGTGGCCACGGCAACGGTGTGCGCGCTGATGGACATGAAGTGTGAGGTGTTTATGGGAGCTACCGATGTGGAGCGTCAGCACACGAACGTTGAGCGAATGAAGATGCTCGGTGCTGAGGTCCACCCCGTTCGGACTGGAAACATGACGCTGAGCGATGCCTGCTCTGAGGCCATCCGCGACTGGTGTTGTCATCCTTCAGACACATTCTATATCGTTGGCTCGACGATGGGTCCGCATCCTTATCCCGATCTTGTCGCTCGTATGCAGAGCGTCATCTCCGAGGAAATCAAATGGCAGTTGAAGGAAAAGGTCGGTCGCAACTATCCTGACTACTTGATAGCCTGCATCGGAGGCGGAAGCAATGCTGCCGGCACGATCTATCATTATATGAACGATGAGCGCGTAAAAATAGTGCTGGCCGAGGCTGGTGGTCATGGTTGGGATACGGACTACACGGCAGCAACGATCCATCGTGGCACGACGGGCATTCTGCACGGTGCGAAGATGCTGGTGATGCAGGACGAGGACGGACAGATTCAGGAAGCGTTCACGATTTCTGCCGGTCTTGACTATCCTGGTGTGGGTCCGATGCATTGCAACATGGCGAAACAGGGCCGTACACAGGTGTTGAGCATCAACGATGACGAGGCCATTTATGGCGGTTATGAACTGACCCGCATGGAGGGTATTATCCCTGCCATCGAAAGTGCTCACGCCATAGCAGCTCTTAAGAAACTGTCGTTCAGTCCTTCAGATGTCGTTGTGCTGACTGTCAGCGGCAGGGGCGACAAGGATGTGGAGACGTATCTGAAGAACAAACAAATGGCAAAGGAATACGGGGAGTTTTAATTGATAATTGAGAATTGAGAATTATGATGACCTACAAATATCAAACAACAAGCAAGACCGTTCTGGCGGACCTTTATACACCAGTGGGTGTGTATATGCGATTGCGTGATCTCTATCCTCAGAGTGCGTTGATGGAGAGCTCGGACTATCACGATGCCAATAATTCGCGTTCGTTTATTGGCATCAACCCTATTGCCAGCGTGGCTATCGGACATGGTGTCGCAACCATTCATTATCCTGACGGCAGCACAATACAGCATGATATTAATAAAGACTACCGCTCTGACAAGGCCATTCACGAACTCATTGACCACATTAAGGTCAGTGGCGAGGATGCCGGCATCTGTGGGCTGTTCGGCTATATGAGCTTCAATGCTGTACGCTACTTCGAGAACATTGCCGTGAAGGACGAGACGCAGGCGAAGAATGATGCGCCGGACGTACTATATATATTATATAAGGTGGTGATAGAGTTCGACCATCATAACAATATGCTGAAAGTGGTGTCTTTAGGTGACGCTGCCGATATTGATACCGTTTTGAAAGCGATGAACAAGGCCAATGTGCAGGCATACGATTTCCGTCCCGTGGGGGATGTACGCTCCACGCTGACGGATGATGAACATCGGGAAAATATCCGCCGGGGTATCCAGCACTGTCTGCGTGGTGATGTGTTTCAGATTGTGCTTAGTCGCCGCTTCATACAAAAATATGAGGGTGATGACTTCAAACTCTATCGGGCACTGAGAAGCATCAATCCCTCGCCTTACTTGTTCTACTTCGACTTTGGCGGTTTCCGTATCTTTGGTTCAAGTCCTGAGACACATTGCCGCATTGAAGGCAAGAAAGCATATATCGACCCGATTGCAGGCACGACTAAGCGTACAGGCGATGCAGAGGCCGACCGTCAGGGGGCTGAGTATCTGCGCAACGACCCGAAGGAGAATGCCGAGCACGTGATGCTGGTAGACCTGGCCCGCAATGACCTAAGTCGCAACTGTCACGGCGTGAAGGTCGACTACTACAAAGATATCCAGTACTACTCACACGTTATCCATTTGGTGTCGCGTGTTTCAGGTGAGCTCGACAACGGTGCTGACCCCATCAAGGCTTTCATCGACACGTTCCCAGCAGGTACGTTGAGCGGTGCGCCGAAGGTTCGTGCCATGCAACTTATCAGCGAGTACGAACCCCACAACCGCGGTGCCTACGGTGGTTGCATTGGTATCATCGGACTGGACGGCTCGCTGAATCAGGCCATTACCATCCGCACGTTCGTTAGCAGAAACGGCGAACTGTGGTTCCAGGCCGGCGGCGGCATCGTGGCCAAGAGCGACGTGGAGTATGAATTACAGGAAGTGAACAACAAACTTGGTGCATTAAGAAAGGCCATCGTCAAGGCAGAAGCACTTTAAACGAACAAGGATTAAACGGATATTACGGATATGAAAATAGTCATTATCGATAATTACGACTCGTTTACTTATAACTTGAGTCATTTAGTGAAGGAACTGGGCGCCGAGGTTACTGTCGTGCGCAACGACCAGTTCGAACTCGCAGACCTTGAGAAATATAGTAAGATTATCCTATCGCCAGGACCTGGCATCCCATCAGAAGCAGGACTACTGCTGGACGTCATCCGTACCTATGCTGGCAAAAAGCCCATTTTGGGCGTCTGCCTCGGGCATCAGGCTATCGGGGAGGTGTTCGGCGGAAAACTTGAGAACCTCTCTGACGTCTTCCACGGTGTTGCCACGCCTTGTCATATCGTTGCCGACGACCCCATATTCAGTGGCGTTGACCGCGACATGACCATCGGCCGTTATCACTCGTGGGTGGTGTCGAAGGAAGACTTTCCTGATTGCCTGGAAGTGACTGCTGTCAGCGACGAAGGTCAGATAATGGCCCTTCGCCATCGGGAACTGAACGTTCGCGGCATCCAGTTCCATCCTGAGAGTGTTCTTACTCCCGACGGCAAGAAGATGCTTCAAAACTGGATGTTTCTTTAATTGATAATTGAAAATTAATAATTGAAAATTGATAATTATGGCACAGACAATGAAAGACATCCTCAACAGGATGCTGAACCACGAGGAACTGTCTCGTGAGGAAATGAAGAATATCCTGATTGGTATCACACAGAGCGAATACCCCACCGAACAGATTACGGCTCTGCTGACAGCCTTGCAAATGCGCGGCGTCACAGTCGATGAACTGCTTGGCTTCCGTGACGGTATTCTGGAAACTGGTGTACCAGCCATCCTGCAGGCCGACCGTTATATTGACGTCGTAGGCACTGGTGGCGACCGAAAGAACACCTTTAATATCTCTACCACCAGCTGTTTTGTGATTGCAGGTGCAGGCTATAAGGTGGCCAAGCACGGCAACTATGCCGCTACGAGCGTGAGTGGTGCCTCCAACGTCATCCAGCATCATGGTATTAAGTTTACCGACGACATCGACAAGCTAAACCGTTCGCTGAATGAGGCAGGCATCGTGTATCTGCATGCCCAGCTCTTTGCCAAGGCCATGAAGTTTGTGGGACCGATTCGTAAGGCGCTGCAGTTTCCTACCATCTTCAATCTCTTAGGCCCCTTGGTGAATCCCTCTCAGCCTCAGTGTCAGCTGTTGGGAGTTGCCAATCTTGACCAAATGCGTCTATATAAGAATGTATATGAGAAAATTGGCATTGACTATTGTATTGTCAATAGTATTGACGGATATGATGAGATTTCATTGACGGGTGATTTCAAGATTTCGAGCAACACCTTAGAGAAAGTGTTTAGTCCTGAAGAATTGGGATTGCATATTGCCAAACCAGAAGAGTTGGTTGCTGGAGCATCAGAGGAAGAAGCCGCAGCTATCTTCGATAGCGTACTGGAAAACCGCTGTTTGCCCGCTCAAAAGGAAATCGTCATTGCAAATGCCGCCTTTGGTATCATGACATTGGAAAAAGGAAAGAAAGACATTTTCGAATGTATGGAG
>JAEEGK010026367.1_pt1 | contig 11836 bp, 3 predicted proteins | sample 8958771 | NCBI WGS metagenome assembly JAEEGK01 (sample SAMN16246547, study PRJNA631951) | gut metagenome | biome: gut microbiome; feature: rumen; material: SC-attached | host: Bos | place: Iran: Karaj | collected 2018-10 | reverse complement strand
TATAAATAGAATATATAACCCTCAATTAAATGATATTAATAACAATTTTGATTATTCGATTATTGAAAATTTATATAATGATTATAAAAAATCTAAAATTAAATTAGATAAAAAAAGAGAATTATTATATTTAGAACAAGGAATTACTTTTCAACCTGAATCTTTTACAAATAAAAAATATTTTGATAAAGTGAATTTAAATTTCAATGAAAGAGAAAAAAATTTTATAAATTTAAAACAACAATTTGTTCAAGATTATATTGATAAAGAAGAATGTGAAAAAAATAATAAAAAATATTCAAAGAAAGAAAAAGAAAAAATAGTAAATAATATTATCAATAAATTATATAAAGAAGGTTTAGAAAAATATAAAAATAGATTTCTTCAACCAGAAAAAAAGTAATTAGAACTTAAATGATAAATGAATAAATAATAGAAAAAAGAGTATTAAATGATTTTTCAGAATTTATTAATAATTATAAAAATAATTTGTAAGTAGTAGATTAATTATTTATTAGTTTTTTGTTTATTTTGTAAATAAAAATTTAAAACTTTTTTTTTAATTTTTATTTTATTATTCATTAAATATTTTATTCAGGAAATTATAATTTAAAGAATCAAAAAAACTAAAATAATGAAATATATTTTCCTAATTGTTTAAATAGTATTATTCTTTTTAAATTAAATTTTTAAAAGAGTTTTTTTTTGAGTTTTTTTTTTATATATGAGGAAAAATTATTTGTCTATAATTATTTATTTTTTTATGATTTTTCTAATCAGAAATTACTATTTCTATTATTTTATTTGAATCTTTTTTTAAAGTATTATTAATAAAATATTATAAGATAAAGGAATTTATGATTGATAGATAAATTTATAAAAAAAATAAAGAAATATTTATAAATAAATAAAGGTTAATTTCTTTAACTTTTAAAATGAGTATTTTATCAATTTTCCTTATTTCATCTAATTTTATATTTATGTTTATTTTCTAATTATAATATTTTAAAATAGACTTAGATATTGTGAATATAAAATTAATTTCATTTTTCTTTATTGCAATTATTGAAAAATCATTCAAACAAATATAATAATATAAATTATAATTAAATTAAAAACATTATTCAATGAATAATTCAATTTTTATTGTAAATAACTTTATCAATCTTCTTTTAATAAATTTATTTAATGATTATTATTTTTGTACAGAAAATAAAAAAGTTAATTTTAAGGTAATTTGATAAAAACCAATAATATAATTTGTATCACATAAAAAATAAGAAATTTTAAGATCTTACTAATTTTATTGATTCTTATAATAGACTATTCAAGATAATTATTATGACTATAATATAAAATTAAAATAGAATTATAATAATTATTTTATTTTCAAATTCAGATAAAAATTAATATGATTCACTCATCAAAAAAAATACAATTAAAAAATTAAAATAAATCAAAATTAATAATTATTCATTGATTTTATTTTTAAATTTTAATTAGAAATAAAAGTAAAAAAACTTCTAATTAATAAAGAGTAACACATAATCTTTCAAATGAAATTTTTAAACTTTAAAAAGATTATTCCTATTATATTTCTGTTGAAAGTCTTATGACATAAAAATTATCTTCTCTAATATTAAATAATGATTTTTCTCAAATAATAACTCTATTAAATATATATTTTATTTTTGAAATTATTTAGTTTCATAAAATTTTTATATATTATAAAAACAACAAAAAACTTTCTTCATAATTTAACTGTTTCAATAACCTTTTAATAAAAATTCAAATGAAGAATATTAAAATATATAACCAATTTCTATTACAAAGATCCTTTGTTTCTTTTTGTGTTTGTAAATTAAATTTCTTAAATATTTTCGAATAATATTTGTATCATTAAAATTTATAAAATTAATATAATTAATATAATTAATATAATCATGAGATATTATATGAATAATTAAAATTATTTATTTATTAAATAATATTTTAATTTTCAACTAAAGTTTCAAAAATAATAATCATTTTATTAAATATGAAAAATGAAGTTTTTAACCATTGAACTTTTTGATGTTTAAAAGTTGTTTAAAAAGTCTTTCAAATAAATTAAAGCAATATTCTAAATTTTAATAAATATATAATTGATTATATTAAAATAATGAATTTGTCATAAACATTAATATGGATTAAAAAACAACAAAAAAATTTATTAAATCATTAACTAATTTAATTCGTTACATTTGAGAATATAAGAAAAAAAATAAAAGAAAAAAAAAGAAATAAGCATTCTTTCCTTTTCTAAATATAAAAAACAAAAAAACAAAAATAAAATAAAATAAAATTTAAACTTTACCTTAAAAAATTTTTAAAAATTATCTAACAAAAAAACCCTTTTATTAAAACTACTAGATTTTGAAAAAATTAGAATTCACCTTTTAATATTTAATATAATATATAAACGCAGAAAATATTTTTTAGAATTTTTAATTAGCTACTTCACCTTCTGGTTGATCATTATTTCCAGGGCTTTCAGGACTATCAGCTTTTTCTTCTGGTTTATCTTCTGGTTTATCAGTTTGAGCAGGTTGTTCTCCTGCATCACCTCCTTGACCAGCATCTGGATATTTTGCTCTGAGATAAGCCCATAAACCAATGGCAATGACTTGGAATACAATACCAATTCCATTTGGAATCATAGTTGGAGCATTATTATATGCAATACCATATATAAGCCACATGACTGAGTTAATTAACATAAGAATTGAAATAAGAATTGGAATTAAATTATAATTATGAGTTGAAAGTACTCTTCCTAATTTTTCTAAGGTACCAGCATACATAAGAATATTGAAAATCATAGTGAAATAACCAACAGCTGCAAGATTTTTAATAATTTTATAGAAAATCCAGAAGAATTCAAGATCAAGGTCAAGAGCAAGAATAATTAAACCAACACACCACAAAACTTTTAATTCAGCGAAATAGCAAAGGAAAATAAGAAGATAAATTAAGGTAATAAGTCCTCCAATTAAATTACAAATGAAAGATTGGAATAATCCTTGTCTTAAACCATAAGCAACCCAACACACCGTATTAAACTCATTAAACACCAGCATAAGACCTGGGACATCACTTACTGGAATTTTTCCTTGAATTAAAGAAATATATTGTTGAATTGGTGCTATGAAAAAACAGATAGAAATAACTGTTCCTATCCATCCACATATATCTCCAAATACTTTGAATCCACCCATTTTAGTTTTAAATTCATTTTTCCATTTTTTTCTTTTTATACAATTTAATTTACATATGATGTAATTTAATGTTTTATTATTGCTGATACTGTATTTATATTAGAGATATCCTGATAATTTTATCTGGGTATTTAACAATTATTCACGTTTTATATTGATTAATTATTCATCAAGAATTTTCACTGTTTTGAAGTTATTTGGATTTTTTTTTTATATTCATATGAATTTTATATTTTCCTTATTATATTAATTATTTTAAAAAAAAATTTTTTTGTTTGTTTTATTGTATTTCTATTAATTATTTTTTCTAAGGTTTATTTTTACTTCATAATATTTTTATAGAGAATTTAAATGTATAATATTTCCTTTTTAAGTTTTAGGGGATAAGAACAGTACATTTATTTTGAATATTTTATTATTTGGTTTATTTATAAGTTACATTTCAAAATTTTGAGAAATATTATCATAAAATTATTTTTTTATTCGTTAAGATATGAATTGTAAATTTATTTAAAAAATAAATATTTAAATTTAAATATTCAAATTTAACTTTTTATCTTAATTCATAAAGAATTACTTCTCTTTCTTTTTATTATTTTTAAGATATTAGAAATTTCTTTTTTGCCAAAAACTTAAATATTATTCAAATGTTTATTCTGATTTTCTGTTCCTTATATTTTTATATTACCTATATATTTTGATTATAAAGTATCTCGAAAAAATTCAATTATAAATTTTTTTCAAAAAAGGATGTAATTTTGTTTTAATTACGAGTTTTCTTTGGATTCGGAATGTTTTGACAAATAATATTTTTATTATGTTCTTTTAAATTAAAAAAATCTAAGTTCTTTGGTGTTCTATAAGTGCATTCTTCTTTTTTATTATAAATAATTTCTTTTTTTTTGTTCTGTTCCTAATGTTCACTGTTTGAATTTAAAGAAGTATGTTAAAGTCTCTTCTTTGGTTCTTTTTTTTAAAATCATAAATTATTATTATTTCATTTCATAAATTTTTGTGATTTTAATTAAATCTATTTTTTCTAAGTTATTAAAAAAAAATTTATTTTTATTTTCCCATGAATTTCAAAAATTTAAAGAAAAAATTCCTTTTATTTTTTTTTCGTGAAAATCATTTTTATTTTTCGAATCATTCAAAAAAAAAAATTAAAAAAAATATAAAGAAAAAAATATTAATATTAATCAATAAAAAAAAGAAATAAACTAAACTCCTAATTAATAGATAATTACAATTTAATAAATGTTAAAAATATGAATAAAACAGGTAATTAAAAATTATACTCCTAAAGTATGTAAGAAGTAAATTATAATTTTAATTTTAATACTTTAATAACTTCATAAAGATGAAAATAATAAATATTTAATTTATTTAAAATTTTTTCATTCTTTTACAAGTAATTCTAAAGTTGAAATTATTTTATTCTAATAATGAAATGTAAAAATTAAAATTAAAAAAAATAAAAATCACAAAATTATTCTTTCATGTTTTATTTTCATTATGAAAAAGTTGGGCACAATTATGCGAAAAAAAGAGTAAATAATTTTTCTATAATTTGGAATATTATCTAAGTTATTTTTTATCATATATAAATAATTAATTTAAAAAAGTATATCATAAAATAAAAAATTTATCAATTCTATATTTAAACAATATATACATTTATTTTATTTAAAAATAATACAAATTAAATCCTAAGATTTAGAGTATCTTATAAGAAAACAAAGAGATATTCTAGATTTATTAATTTTTTCTAAATAAAATTCAAAAAATCAATTCTTTTAAAATATAAATAAAGAAAGTTAATTTAACCCTATGAAAAATTAAATATAATTTATAAATTTGAATTAATTAAGACACAAATATTTTTATAATTCTAAGCTATGATAATATCTCTCTTATTGATAATCAAATAATAACAATGAATTTATTGATAATATTAATAGTTTAATAAAAAAATTAAATTAATAATATACCTTTATTATTTCATTACAATGAGATGATTGAAATTTCTCTTAAAGCAAATATTAAATACATATATATTTATTTTATTAAGAAAAAAAAAGAACGAAAAAAAAATAAATTTATTTATTGAAAATCACTTAATGGTTTAATAAACTCATTATTTTGATATAATTCTTTTCTCCATTTTCCAACATCATTATGAAAATACATACAATAACCATTTCTTATATTATGATACCAATATCCATCATAAATATCTCCATTATCATAAAACATTTTTCCTTTACCTTCAATATAATCATTTTTAAACTCTCCTTCATATTTATTATAATCATCCCAATAATAAACACCATTTCCATCTCTTATATCATTTTTCCAATCACCAATATATTTAGCACCACTTGGATAACACATTATTCCTTTTCCTTCTTTTATTCCATTTTTCCAATTTCCTTCATATATATTTTTATCTATATAATATTTTTTTCCAAATCCTGAAATAATTCCATTTTTAAATTCACCTTCATATTTGTTTCCACTTCTCCATATTAATATTCCTTTTCCTTCAAATTTACCATTTACAAAATCACCTTCATATTGATTTCCATTATTATAAAAATATTTTCCTTTTCCTTCCATTAATCCATTTTTCCATAAACCATCATATTTATCACCATTTGGAAATGTGTAGGGCTTATAACCTTCGAATATCATAGGTTGCATTTTTGGTTTTTTTAAATTAATATTTTTCCATAAAAAAAAGAAGATTATAATTCTTCAATTTTTAACTTGAATTAAATAATGAATTATTCTTTTAATGTTTTAAGATTATTTGATGATTTAATAAAAAAATATATAACTAAAAGAAAAAATAAAATAAAGAGAAATGATGTTTTAAGAAATATAAAATAATAATATATTCATTTATTAATTCAAAAAAAAATAATATATACTTGAGGAATGGAAAATGAAATGAATATAGAGGAGAAAGAAGAAAATAATCAAATCATAGAAATTATTATAACTAAAAAAAACTTTATTAAAGATATATTCTTATATTCAAATAGTTTGAAAAAATATATTCCTAAATTAAAGGAAAATTCAGAAATATTTATACAAAATTTTTTTCTATTTATTAAAGAATCAATAGATTATTCATTATATTTCAATTTGAAATTATTAAAAAATATTTTTATGGAATCTAATGAAATAATAGAATTGATTCAAGAAAATAAAAATTATTATAGTTTAGATGATAAAGAATTTGGAATAATTGGAATTTTAATTGAATTATATATTAAAAATAATAGTTTTGAAATTCATGAAATTTTAAAAGAATTTTTTATTTTATTTAAAAAAAATGAGATTTTATATCAAAAAGAAGTTTATTTTATTTTTCAAAAATTAGGAAAAGAATATTATTGGGAAGAAGCCATTACGCATAATTATGATAATTTTATTCAATATATAGTTTTATTTATTTTTTTATTTACGGGAAAAGATTATTCTATTTTTAATAAAAGAAAAAGTGGTGTAACAGAAAAAAAATTAAATTCAAATAATATTTATTTTTTTGGAGGAATGAATATTTTTCTACCTTTATTTGAAAAGCTTTTATTACATTCAAATCTACAAAAAATTTTTGAAAAGCTTTTAATTTTAATAAAAGAATTATTGATTAATGATATTGATAATTTAATAATTGCTTATAATGATAAATTTTTTGAATTATTAAGTGTTTTTATTCAAGATTTAGATAAAGCATATTTTCAAAATGATGATTTTTTTAATTTTTTATTTGATATTAATGAATCATTTATAAAAATAAATAAAAAAAAAGAAAATAAATATATTGAAGGTTTTTATGATTCAATCTTTTTTAAATATGAAATAATCATGAAAATGAATTATAAAATGATTAATAATTATTTTGCGTATTTAAATAAATATGAAAATTTATATAAATATATGAAATTTAATATATGTTGCAAATTTTTAAATGAAATTAATATAGATGTTTTTAGGAATACATTTTCTATATTTATAACATTGATAATTAAGAAATTAATCAAAGAAAAAAATGAAAATTTGAATGATTTAATATATTATTTATTAAAAGATAATAATAATGAAAAAATTCGATTGGAGGTTTTAAAAACTTTAAAAAATGAATTAAAAAAAATAAAGGAAGCAGATTCAAATATTGATTATCAATTTATGATAAATTTATCATTTTTAATATCTAAAAATATTGAAATTAAATTCCTTATAATTGACATTTTTCAATTATTATATTTTAAATATTATAATAAATTAAGAGAAATATTTATAAAGAAAGAAAATCCTTTTAAAAGTCTTTTTTATAAAATAATTACAAATTTTTTTGAATGTAATGTAATAATTGATAATAAGACAAAAGAACAAACAACAATAAATAATATTAATAATATATTTCTTAAAAATTCAGTTTATAATGATAATATAAATTTAAAAAAAATAATTTTTGATATAATAATGAAATATATTCTGTTTTCTGTTTTTTATATGGAACCTAGTGTTTTTAATTTAGATATTCCTGATAATTTTGAATTTGAATCATATATTAAAATAATATCAAATAATTTAGAAAAATTAAATAAAATAAATAACGTAACATTTTATATAAATGAAAATATTTTAAGTCATTTAGTTGATATTTTAGTGTATTCAAAAATCTATAGTATTGAATCTAATAAAATAAATAAAAACTATGTTAATATAGATTCTAAATATTTAATAAATATAATTAGTTTCATAAATAATTTTATAGAAAAAGTAGTAATACAAGATATTATTTCTGATTTTGATTTAAAAAAAAAAAACCATTCTAATCATTTAGGTTTTAAAATATTTACTTTATTCATTAATAAAATTGACTTACAAAATAAATCAACAAAAGATAATATCTATATAAATATAATAGATGAATTAATAGGGAAAATATATTTTTATTTTACAGCAATAGAAAATCAAAAAATTAAAAATCTCATAGATTTAAGAATTGAGAAACATATTTTAACTGGTTTCATTGAATTTTTTATTGTATTAAAATTTTTCTCTGAAGATGTGATAAAGTCATTAAAAAAAAATAAAAATAAATCTTATATAAAACTAAGTGAAATCCAAACATTTTTTGAAACTTTAAGAGGGAAAAATATATTTTTTGATTTTTTAATGAAGGAGTACTTAAATTACAATAATCTAAATGAAATAACAATTAAATTAGAGGAAATGCTTAAAATGTTTAATATAACATTAATGTTATTTACTCAATGTTTTTTAATCAATTCAAATATTAATTCTGAAAATATAAATTTTTATATAATTTTTTTATATATTATTGTAGATTTAGGGGAATATATTATAAATAATGATACTTTATTTAATGGAAATGAAGAAATAACAAATTTATTAATACATAATTTAATTTCATTGAGTTTTAGTAATATTCAAATTATTTTATATTTATCTTTAAAGAGAGAGAGAAATCAAATTTTTGAAAATATTTTACAAGATATAATAAATATGGCATTAACTTATGAAAAAAAAAATATAAATTATATGAATTTAATAGGAGATTCTAAATATACAAATTTATTTTATATTTCTTTAAAAAAAAAAATTGTTAATTTTGATAATACAATTAAAATCTCAGACCTTTTAAAAGTTTTTATAAATAATCCAAATAATAGAAAAACAAGTTGTTTAAATGATGATATAATAGACTATAAATCCGAAGACTATTCATTAATATGGGAAAACAATTATATTTTTCCATACAATTATTTAACTGAAATACAAAATATAAAAATGAAAAAAAAATATATTCAAATTAAAAAAAGATTATTTTCTTTTAATGGAATATTTTCAAATAAAAAATTATTTTATGAAGATAAATCAAAACTAAAATATAAAAATTCTAATCATTTAACTGAAAATTATTCAAATCCTATATTAAAGCCAATTTTAGATTGGAATAAATATATCTCTTTTAAAAAAGAATGTGAATCTTTATTTCAAAATAAAATATATAATTATATCAATTTATCTATTTTCCCAAAAGAAGAATCAAAAAAATTTTTTTTTGATTTCATTCTTCCTAAAAATTATATTAAAATTCCTTGTTGTTTAATAAAAATTACTTATTTAATAAAAGGTTTTATTTTCCTTAAAAAAAATGATAATAATGAATTGATTCATTATTTTGAATTTTTTGGATTAAGAAAGCAAATATTAGATAATAATTTTAAAAAAAATATATTTTTTAGTCATATTGATTTAAAAATAAATTCTCCTTATTACATTAAAATTAAATTTAAAAATTTAAAACTATTTTTTGAAAGAAAATATTATTATTTAAATAATTCAATTGAAATTTTCACAAAAAAAAATAAATCATATTATTTCAATTTTAACAATGATGATAATAAACAAATATTTTTAAATATAATTAAAAAAAATGTTGATGATAATATTCAACCAACAATAAATAATATATTAGAAAAATGGGAAAAAGGGAAAATATCAACAATTAAATTTCTGAATTTATTAAATATTTATGGGAATAGATCTTTAAAAGATATAACTCAATATCCAATTTTTCCTTGGATACTTAATGATTATTCTATAACAAATTATAAAAATAATGTTCAATTAAGACAATTAAGTTTACCAATTGGGCAACTTAATGAGAAAAGAAAAAAAATATTTGAAAAAAAATTTAATGATATGATTAAAGAATTAGATAATAAATATAAAAATTATAAAATAGAAGATTTTATTGAAGATGATAATTTTAATTTAGAAAAAATTCCTTATTATTATAATAATATATATTCAAATATTGATTCTGTGTCTTATTATTTAATTAGAATTTTCCCCTTTTATTTTATTAACTTTAATTCGAATAAAAAAGTATTTTATGATTTAGAAAAAAGTTATTTTAACTCCTTAAATTCAATAAATAATTTAAGAGAAATTATTCCTCAATTCTTTTATTTTCCTGAAATTTTTTATAATAAAAATAATTTAAATTTAGGAATTTCAGTTGATAATGTTTTATTACCAAAATGGAGTAATAATAATCCTTTTATTTTTGTTTCTATTTATAGAGAAGTTTTAGAATTAATAAAAGATGATATTATTGATTGGATAAATTTAATTTTTGGAATATATTCAAGAGGAGAAAATGCAAAAAAAAAAAAAAATTTATTTATACCTTTTTCATATGATAATATAGTAGAAAAAAAAATTAGTAAAATTAATATTAAAGAAAAAGAAAATTTATTTAAATTATGTGAATTGGGTTTGGTTCCTTTTCAATTATTTAAAGATCAATTAACTTTAAAAAAAGAAAGAAAAATAACAAACCAAAAAAATATATTTCAGTTTCATAATTTAAAAGAAATTAAAAAAGTGTTTTTAAATGAGAATAAACTATATTTTTTTTCAAATCAATTAATATATTTTTCTTTTGATTTAGAAATTCAAAAAATAACAGAATTAAATTGTAATCCTTTTAATGTAATAGAAAATATAATATTTTTACCAAACGAAAATATAGTAATATTTATTTTAGAAAATAAAATTTTTAAAATGAAAGATGATATGTGTTATTCAATAATGAATGATACAATTCTAGATAAAAGTAAAATAACAGTTTTATATATAGATAAAAAACAAGAAAATTTATTTCTTGGAACTGATAAAGGAAGCTTAATAATTTATAAAATAAAAGAAATAATAGATCAAATTGAAAATCATCATCCAAAATGTTTTATTTATCATAGAAAAAAAATTAATGATATTAAAGTAAATAATGAATTAAATATTTTAATTGATTGCTCTGATGATGGTTATATTAATTTATACACTTTACCAGAAATAAAAATTTTTAATTCAATTTATAAAGAAAATATTGTTAAATATATTTTTATTTCTTCTTCTCCTTTATTTTGTTTTATAACTTATAATACTTTAAAAAAATTTGATTGTTACAATATTAATTGTGAATGTATTAATACAACAATTATTTATAAAGATATTAAAATTAAAAAAGAAAATGACATTAAAAGCCTTGAGTTAAAATATTATAATTGTTCTTCTGAAAAATTTTTGGAAATTAATGTTAATGAATTTAATATATATAATTCAATTGTTGTAAGTGATCAAAATTGTATTGATTATTTATTAACTGAAAATAGGAATTTTATTGAAATTAGAAAATTTCCTTTTATGTTATTAGTTCAAACTATTAGTTTTCAAACTCCATATGATAAATTATTTATTGTTGAAGATACATATGATATTAAATTCATTAAAATAAATTTTACAAATGATGAAGTTTGTATTCAGAATTTCAATAAATCTCAAATATGTGTATCTCCTCTAGTTATTTTAAATTAAAAAATATAAATAATTTAAATTATTTTTTCTCTTATTTTTTTTATTTTAGAAAAATAATGTATTGTACAAATATTTAAAAATTGGAAATTTTTGGGGATTGGGGATTGGGGATTGGGGATTGGGCCCAATCCTCAATCCCCAAATCTCATTAATTT
>JAEEGK010026365.1_pt1 | contig 11837 bp, 7 predicted proteins | sample 8958771 | NCBI WGS metagenome assembly JAEEGK01 (sample SAMN16246547, study PRJNA631951) | gut metagenome | biome: gut microbiome; feature: rumen; material: SC-attached | host: Bos | place: Iran: Karaj | collected 2018-10 | reverse complement strand
AAAAAAAAAAAAAAAACAAAAAAAAAAAAAAAGAAAAAAAAAAAAGAAAAAAAAAAAAAAAAAAAAATAAAAAAAAAACAAAAAAAAAAAAAATAAAAAAAAAAACTATTTTTTAAATTTAAAAAATCTTTTTTTTAAAAAAAAAAAAAAAAAAAAAAACAAAAAAAATTAAAAAAAAAACCTTTAATCAAGAATATCTAAAGAATCATTAATTCCAGCAAGAACAATACTATTATCTCTTAATTGAGCACAAGAATTTAATCCAGTTTTAAACATTCTTTCATATTTACATAAAACTGAATCTGGTTCTAAAGAATAAACAACTGCAGTTCCATCTAAACTTGTTGAAACATATCTTCCATCATTAAGTAAATATAAAGAAGTAATAATTTTATTATGTTCTTTAAATTCTTTTTCAATTTCCCATTTTTTCATATTAATAATTTTAACTGAAGACTTTTTTTTATCATCAAAACAAGAAACAACAATTCTTTCATCTAATAATTGAATTACATTAATTGGATTTGATTGAATATCAAATTCTTTTAAAACATTAAAAGTTTTTGGACATAATTCTTTTATTTTTTTATTTTTAATACAAACTAATAAATGACCATTTTTTAATTGTATAATATCATTAATTATATCACTTTCTTCAATTGATTTAATTAATTTATCATTATTATTATCATAAATATTAATTTTTTTATCCCAACCAGTAGTAATAATTTTACCATCTTTAATTTGTAAAACTTTAGAAACTTTATCATTATGACTTGGATAACTTTTTATATAATCAAAAGTTTCTAAATCCCATTCATTAATAGAAAAATCTCTACTTCCAGTTAATAAATGACCATTTTTTAAATAACACATTGTAGTTATTCCTAAAAAATGACCATATAAAATACCAAGTAATTTTTTATTATTCATATCAAATATTTCAACATCTCCTGACCAATCACCAATTACTAATCTATCATTTGTTATTGGTAATAATTTTTCTACTGAATAAATTTCTCCTGGACTAGAAAATCTATTTTTATAAGTAAATGGAGTTTGTGTTGATTTAAATAAGTAATTTTGTTTATAAAAATTAATAAAATTTTCTATATTTTTATATAAGGGAATATCATCATCATAATTAAAACTTTTATCATTAAAATTTGATAATTTTTTTATATTTGTTATTATATTATAATTTAAATAATTATCAATAGTATTATAATAATTATCAAAAAGTAATTGAATAATTTTAGTTAATTCATTACAAATTTTAATATTATTATTACTAACTTTTTCAACAAAAGGTAATTGATTTCTAATATCACCTTCTTCATCAATTTTTTCTAATATTTTTAATCTACTTTGATTTAATTTTCTTTCAAATTCTTGTCTAACAATATCAAATTTTTCTTTAGTCTTATCTGCTAATTCTTTTGGAAAATATTGATTAAATAAGATAATATTATGTAAAATATCATGTTCATTATAACAAATTTGACATAAATGAATATTACAATCTTCACAATAACCAATAATATAATTATTTTCTAAATGTCTTTGACAACCAAAATCTAAATGAGTTCTTTCATCACTTGTACTATGATTTGGATTAATTTTTTTATGAATTGTATCACAAAATGAACATAAAAATTTATCACAATCAAAACAATATGTTACTGCATTATAAATTTTATGTTTTGAATTCATATCACATTGCATTAATTTTTTTTTCTTTTCTTTAAGTAAATTTATATATTCATCATATGAATATTTTTGAATTGGAGAACATGAACAATTTATTTTTAATAATGCTGTTCCATTTTCTATTAATGGTGTTATTATTGGAAATTTTTTACATTTTGGACAAATACACCATAATTTACTTTCGTCTAATGGAGGAATTATTTTTTTTGGAATTTCTTCTTTATTTTCTAATATTTTTGAATTTGAAATTTCTTGTTTTTCTGATTTTTTTGATTTTTCTGATTTTTCTGATTTTTTTGATTTTTGAGAAATTTGAGAATTTTCTATATTTTCTACATTGTCATTTTCTTCTTTTTCATTTTGGTTTTCATTTGGAATTTCATTATTATTTTCATTTATTGATTCTTCATTTTTTTCTATATTTGAATTATCATATTCTTGATTTTCATTTTGGTTTTCATTTGTTTCTGAAATATTTTCTTGTTCTGACGGTTCCATATTTTATATTATTATTTAATTTATTTTTTTTTATATTATAAAATGTTTATTTTTTTATTTTTTTTTTTTAAATAAAAATTTTTTAATATCTTTTTATGGTATTATTAAAAGTTACATTTAATTAATTAATATAAAAAATAATCTTTTTATTTATAAAATAAATAGAATCAATTTTTTGATTTTCTTTTTTCTAAATAATTATTAAAAAAACAAGTATAAAAAATTTATAATTTCATTTTATTTTTTTTTAAAATAAATTTAGTTGATAAGAAATTTGGATTAATTTTTAATAATATTTTCTTTTTATCAAAATCATTATTTTTTTTATTAAGAGTATTAATTTTAGGAAGGTAATTTTTTTTATTTTCATCACCAGAAAAATTCATAGTTTTATTTTTTAAAAGTTCAGTATTTAAATAACTATTTTTATTTTTTTTATTCACATTAAAACTATATTGAAAAGGAATATTTTTTTTTCTATCATCACTACTCAACTTTTTATCATTATAAGAAGGTAAAGTTGTTATTTCTTTATGTTTCGGATTATTATTAATATAATTAGAAAATAAATTATTTTGATTATAACTATTATTAATAAAACATTTAAAAAAATCTTTTTTAAAAATAATTCTATTTGGATTTAAATTTTGTTTTTTTTTTATAAAAAGTTTATTTCTTGAATGTGAAAGTGTTATTTTTTTATATTTTCTATCAGTTAAAATTTCGTTATTATTATTAAAATAATTAACAGTTTTATTAAAATCTTTATTTTCTTTTTCATCTTCTTCAAAATAAATTCCATCATTACCTAATCTTTCTGATGGTAAAGTATTAACTAAATTAATTAATGCTTTATATAAATCTATATATTTAAAATGTGCCCCATTTTCATATGTATAATGTGTTTTTTCTTTTGATTTTTGTTTTTCTGTTCTTTTTTTCTTTGGTTCTATATCAAAATATGACATTTTTTTTTCTTTCTTCTGTTTTTGGTAAATAAAAAATAAATTAAAAATAAAAATAAAAGTAATAAAAATATTTATTATATTTTTAATTATTTAGATTTAAAATTTAATTTAAAAGAATTTATTGCATAAATTATTTATCTCTTCATCAGTAAATTCATTAAGTTGTTTTTGAATATAAAATTTATATTTATTATATAAATATTTTTTTCTATTATCATCAATAACTAAATGATTTTTAATATCATTATTTTCATTTTGAAAATAATTTATAATTGAATCATCACTTTGAAAAACTTCATATAATTTAAGATAAATTAATTCATCTATAGTATCGACTTCATAAAAATCACTAATTAAAGAATATTCTAATATTTTATTAGAATCTAAATTATTATAAAATTCTAATAATTTATCATTTAATTTTTTTTTATGTATTTCTATTTCTATTGTCCATAATGGTTTATCAAATTTTATAGGTGTATAATTACATAATTCACAAAAGTCTATTAATTTTTTTATGTCTTTTGAATTTAAATTTTGTATTGATTGTTCTTTTTTTATTTTAAAATTATGTAATAAAGTTTCAAATAATTTTGAAATTTTTTCTATATTATTATCTACTTTTATTTCTATATTATCTTCTGTTTTTAAAGTAAATGACATTTAAATTTTTATTTTAATCAAAAAAATTTATTTTTTAATATTATTTTTAAATATATTAATTTTATAATTTTATTTAAATTAATTTTATTTTTATTATTATTAAAAAGAAATAAAAGTTGCAATTGGAATAGTAATTTTTTCATCATTTATTATATAAGGTTCAATTATAATTTCATTTTTTTCATTAGAAATAAATTGAGAATAATTATAATCTAAATTATCATCATATTTAATTTGAAGTGAAGATTTATTTCCTTCTAAAATAATTTTTTTAACTTTATAATTTTTAAAAATAGTCTCTAAATCCATTTGAGGAACATTAAATTCTTCATAATATTTTCCTTCAATACTATTTTTAATAAAAGAATTATAATTACAATATTTATTAATTTGATTCATATCAAAATTATCTTTTAAAAATAATTCTAACCATTTATTATTTGAACTCATATTATAATTAAAAGGAACATTTTTTTTAAAAAACAAGTTAAAAATTTTCAAAATAAAATTACCACTTAAACTAATTTCTTTTTTATTTTCATCTTTAAATTCCAAACCTAAACAATCAACAAAATATAAAGTTAATAAAGTTTTATTATCTTGTTCATTAGAAATAATCTCAATATTTTTCCAAAAGACTTTTTCACTTTTAATATCATTTCCAACTGAAATTTTATATAAATTTAAATTAAAAATACCATTTGAATCACTAATATAATAATCTAAAGGTTTTTTTAAAAAAGAATACATACAATCAAGAGAAGGAAAAATCATAATATTTTCTTTACTATTTTGACAATTTGGTATAAAAGAAAAAAAAGTTGGATCAGACAAACTTGAAAATGGCATAAAAACAATATTTTTATATATATTATCATTTGATGCTATAAATTCACTTAAATAACAAGGATTAATATTAAAATCATCATTTTCATCTAATAATCTAAATGGGTTTAATTCAGATTTTTCATAATATGGAACAATATGAAATATAAAATTTGGTTTTAAGTCTTTTTTTTCTTTGATAAAATATTTCCAAAATGAATTATATTCTTCTTCTGTTATTAAATTGTCGTTATTATATATTTTACTTATTAAATTTTCACATAAATCATTTATTACATTTTCTTCTTCAATTAATAATAATTTTATTTTGTAATTATTATAAAAGTTTTCTCTTACTTTTTGTAAATTTTTTTGAATTAAAGTATCATCACTTGATAAAAGAAAATGAGGAAAATAATTTTTAACAATATATTCAAAATTTACTTTATAAAATGTTAATAAGTCAAATTCATTATTTCCTTTTTCATTTCTATATAATTTTTTAAACTCAATATAATTTGGTTTTAAATAATTTCTATAAGAAGTAATTGGTAAAAATGCTTCTTGATTTAAAATAGTTTCTTCTTCTTCTTCTTCATTTGATACTAAATTAATTGATTCTGTTTGTTTAATTAATTTATTTGATAAAATATTAATTTGTTTATCAAAGTCTTCAAATTTTTTATCAAAACCAAAATCAATAATTTGTAAAATTTTATCAAGTGAATTTTTAGTATTCCCAGTATCAATTTTTTTAATATCAATATTTACTTTTTCTTCTTCTTCTTTTATTTCTTTTGAATATAAATTTAAATTTTCTTTTGAATAAATTTCTTGATAATTAGGAAGAAATTGTAAATAAATTTTCTTTAAAGCACTATTAGTAAAATTTTCTTTTGAATTAAATAAAATAGTCATAAAAACTTTTAAAGTTAATTCTCTAATATTTAAATTTAAAACATGATTATTTCTTTTTTTATTAATTAATCTATCAATAAATTTAATTAAATGAAAAGAATTTGGTTTTTCTGTATTAATAGAATCAGTATGTCTTTTATCCCATTCATTAGAATAAATAATATAAACTCCATTAAAATATTTTGTATTAATTTCAATTATATTTTTACTTAAATAATCAATAAAGAAAACTTCTCTTATTTTATTTAAAATATTTATTCCTTGAAAATACATTTCATTTATTATATTTTCTAATACTTGATTTACATGATTTCCAATTGGAAAAGGAAAAGTTTTTAATACATTAAGTGAATAAAATATTTTTTCTAAATCTAATTTATGTAAATAAAAAGAATAGTCTATTATTATTTTATTTATTAAGAAAATATTTATTAATATGTAATTTTCAATTTGAATATTATTTACTTTTGAATTTTTTAATACATCAAATTTTTTTATTAAATTAGTTATTAAATAATAAGGAATATTTCCAACTTGAGAAAAATTTTTTTCTCTTCCAAATTTATCACAATAAAAATAATATAATTTTTCAGTAAAGAAAAGATTATGATTTGATACAATGTCATATTCATTATCAGCATTTTTTATTTTTGTTGTTAAATTTTGTTTTTCAAAAACTTTTAAAAATTGAAAAATTGTATTTAAACTTTCTATTGAATAATGATAATTTGTCCTTCCTTTTTGTAAATAAATAGTATCAAAGAAATTAGAATTCATTTTTTGATCAATTTGTTTTTCAAAAAAATTATTTTCAAAATGCCATGATAATAAAAATTCTAATTTTAAAATATTTTTATCAAATTTTAATCCTATTAAATCTTCTTCATTTAATAATTTTAATAGTTCAATTGATAATTCATTAAATAAATATAAAGGACCTTCATCTTTAAATAATTCTTTACAAGTTTCTAATCTTTCTTTAAAATTTTTATATCCTTCTTCATTCTTTTTAATATTATCAAGAAAAGGAAATAAATCAAAATTTTTTGATTCTGATTGAAAAATATATTTTGTTAATATTCTTTCAAAAATTGAATTTCTCATTATTAAAGTTAAATATCTTTCTTTACTATAAGCTTCATTTGAATTTAAATAAAATCTTGTTACAAAAGTTGTTGCTGATAAATCACTTTTCTTTTCTGACATTTAATTAAATGTTAAATATAATTAAATTTTAAAAATATATTATTTTAATAAAAAAATCATTAATAATATAATTATACAAATAAATATATAATATTATAAAATGTAATATAATTAAATAAATAAAGCATTAAATTTAAATTTCTTTTTAATAAAAATTTAAAAAGTTATAAAAATTTAATATTATATTATAATTATTATACAAAAATTAAAAAATTTAATAAAAAAAAATATGAAAAGAATGTTAAATAATACATCTGAAATAATTGGAACAGAAGAAGAAATAATATATGAAATTGTAGATGATATTTTATGTACTCAAGATCAAATTAAGAATATTCAATATTCAATAAAGAATATTGATGAAACAAAAGGTTCTGGTCTTCAATTATTAAATATAACAAATGAAATAGAAAGAAATATTTCAATAATTAACGAATTAAAAAATGAAATAAATGAAAAAAAAAGTGAATTTAATGAATATAAGATAAAAAATAATGTAAAAGTAAAAAAAATAGAAGATGAAATTTTTGAAAAGGAAAAAAAATTACAAAATATAACTTCAGATAATAAAGAAGAAATATATAAAATGTCATATGAAAAAATAGAAGATATAATAAAGAAAAAAAAAGATGAAGATGAATTAAAAAATATTACAATTGAATTTAATGCAACAGAAAATGCAAAAAGAAATATAGAAAATAATTTAACAGATAAAATAAATGAAAGAGAAGAAATAACAGAAAGATTATTAATGTTAAAAGAAGAAAAAGAAAATTTAAATGAACAATTAATTAATTTAATAAGTGAAAAAGAATCACTTGAAGAAATATGTAAATTATATATTCAAAATTTTAATTCAAATATAAAAGAAATTAATGGAGCTGATAATATAAATTTAGAAAATAATAATTTGAATAATATAATAAAAGATATTAATATTAATTTATATCATTTTGAAATTTGTAAAATTGATATTTCTAAATATTGTAATGATATTTCAAATATTTTTATTAATGCAATTAATCAATTTTATACTCCTGATTTAGAAAATGAAAATAATTTTTTTGATTATAAACAAGCAGAATTAGTTAATTTAATTCAAAATGATTTAATTAATTTTATTGAATTAGATTATAAAAATGTTAATTCTGAAATAATTGAAAATTTTTTTAATACTTTAGGAAATAAACTTTTAAATGAAATTCAATTAGAAATTCCAATTGAAAAAATAACTAAATTATTAAAATATTTTGTTAAAGTAAATTATTATGAAGTTATTATTTCAAATAATGTTAATTTTTTAAATAAAGAATATCCATTTGTTAAAAGAGAAAATAAAAGAAAAGTAAAAGAAAAACAAAATGAAATTAATTTTTTAGCAAATAAATTAGATGAATTAGAATTTTTATTAAGTCAAATTAGAGAAAAAAAAGATATTTTAATAGAAAATACTGCAAATAATTTAAATAATTTAAGTCCAAAAGAAAAAGAATATTTAAATTTAAATGAAAAAATTGGAGAATTAATTAATAAAAAAAAAGAATTAGAATATGATTATGATGAAAAATTACAATGTTTAGAAATGATAATAAAAGAAATAGAAGATAAAATAAATTTTATTTTAAATATAAATTCAGATTTAGAAAATCAAATTGAAAGAGTAAAAGAAAATATTGATAATGAAAATGAAGATAAAAAAAGAGAAATTGAAAAATTAAAAGATTCAATAAAAGAAAAATTTAAAATGATAAAAAATCAATTATCAATTTATAAAAGAAAACATGGAAATAATATGGAATTATATGATAAATTTGTAGAAAAGATAAATAATAATTTAAGAATATCATCAAAATCATTATTAAATAATGATTCTTTATCAAATTCTTCTTATATGCATTCATTAATGTTTTCTCCAATAAATAATGATTCAAAAAATAATTCTTTAATTCAAAATAATTCCAAAAATATTAATATAAATACTCCTTTTAATTCAATTTCAACAAATTCAATTTTTTCACCTAATAAATTAAATAATAGTTTATATAATCCAATTGTAAATATGAATAATACTTTTTTTTCTCCTGCAAGAAGTAGAAATTTAGATTATTATTCTCAAATATATAGTGATAATAGGAAAAAATTAAAGAATAATAAAAAAAGTAATAATGAAAATAATTTTGAAAATAATAATAGTAATTCTTTATGGGAAGAAGAAAAAACTAAATTATTAAATTCAATGAAATCAATTAATAAACAAAAAATAAAAGGAAATAAAAATGAACTTAATTTTGATTTTTTAAATAAAGAAAAGGAAAAAAAAGATTATTTAAAATTTAATAATTTATTACAACCAGTAATTTGTTATTTTAGAATAATAAAAGATAATAATAAATTTGATCCATTATATCATAGTGAAAAAATAAGTGAATTTGGTTTTGAAAAAATATCAATGAAAATAAATGATAGATATACTCATTTAAATATTTATAAAAATAGAAATTTATTTTTTCAAATTTTAATTCAAAATATGCAAACAACAATAGTAAATAATAATATTAAATATATAATAAAAATATATCAAAAATATAAACATATATTAAAAAAAGATGGATTTGCTGATATTGATACTTTTGTTAGATCAAAAGAATTTAAAAATATTCCTTTTGATTATAATAATATTAAAAAAGCAGCTAAAAATAATTTATTTAATATTCAACTTTCTTTTATGAATAATGGAATTAATGAAAGAGTTGAATTTATTTTTTTAAATTATGAAGATGTTAAATTATGGTTAAATGGTTTGAATTATGTAATTAAATATAAAAATGAAAATGAATTAAACTAATTTTCTTATTTAACATTTTAATGGTAAATAAAAATATTATTTAATTTATTTTTTAGTTAATTTATTATTTTTAAAAATATGAATTAGGTTTTTTTTATTTGTGTATAATTTATTTTATTAATATTTAAATTGTTAAAATTTATTTTTAATAAAATAAAATGATTAAAAATTCTTTTTTTAATTTAAAAAAAAATATAAAAACAAAAAATTTCAATTAAATAAATATAATTAAAAAAAATTCGAAAAATTAAATATATGGGAAATAAACATAATGAACAACAAATAGAAGAAACAGAGCAATTTTTTTCCCCATCAAATGTTTTTAATTCAAAATTAACACAATATACTCCATTTTATTCAAATTTTTATTATTTTTGTCAATGGATGGCAAAATTTAATTTTTATGTAAATTTCATTCCAAAAGAAAATGATATAACACATTTAGTAATAATGAAAAATGGTCCAAATGATTTTAATGTATTTAAAATAATAAAAGCAATAGATAAATTAAAAGTAAAAAATTTTGAAGATTTTAATTATAATGAATTATTAATAATAAAAAATGAATTAACAGAAGATGTAGATAATGTAGAAGAAAATATAAATCTTCATAATAAAGAATTAATAGAAAGATTATATAATATATTAACACAAGTTTATCATATTTTTCCAATTAAATATCAAAAAATATTATTAAGAGGACCACCAAATAATCATAGATGGATTTGTTGGTTAACTGCAGCTAAAATAAATTATAAAATAACAAGTAAAAAAGATTTAATGAAAGAAAATTATGAAATTTTTAATTATTTAAATAATAAAAATTTAAAAAGAAAATATAAAAGATTAATTACAAGTGATATAAATAATTCTTTTATGTTTTTTACACCTGAAAAATTAAGAATGTTATATAATATTTTAAAAGCTTTAACTTTATATTTTAATTCAATTGAATATATTCCTGGAACTGATAAAATTGCAGGTTATTTATATTTAATAAGTGATTTTAATGAAAATGAAACTTTTTTATTATTAAGATATTTATATTCTCCTTATTATGGTTTAAAATATAGAGAATTCTTAATTGAAAATTCACCTTTATTAAGTTTATTTTGTTTTACTATTCATCAATTAATTAAAGATAGATTTCCAAAAGTTTTTCAAAAAATTAAAAAAATGAGTGTTGATAGAGATTTATGGTATGGAAAATGGTTTCAATTTTTATTTACTCAAAGTTTGATATTTCCTATTGTTACAAGATTTATTGATTGCATTTTTGGTTTTGGATTAGATTTTTTATATAATTTATCATTATCTTTTGTTAAAAATTTTGAAGAACAATTATTAAATTCAATTGATTCAAATGAATTTTTAAATATTTTTCAACTTACTTTATCTTTAGATGATGATATAGTAAAATTTAGAGAAAAAATAGTAAAATATGCAATTGGAATAAATATAAAACAAACTTTATTAGAAAAGATTAAAAAAAAATATTTTCAAACTGAATATTGTGATACTGATTATTTTTTTGAAACTTATAAAGAAATTTGTGAAGTTGATAAAATAAATAATGAAGAATATAAAATGATACAAAATATTTTAGAAGAAATTTCTGTGAATAATGAAGAAAATTCAAAAGAAAAAAATGAAGAAGAAAATGAAGAAGAAGAAGAAGAAAGTAAAAAAAATGAAAGTGAAGAAAGTGAAGAAGAAGAAAATGAAGAAAGTGAAGAAAATGAAAATGAAAATGAAAGTGAAGAAAATGAAAGTTTTGAATCATTAGAAATACAAAGTGAACATCAACCAATTAAAATTAGTAGTATGAAAAAAGAAAAAGATAGTTTTAATAGTAATGAAATTAATACTGATACTAATCAAACTGAACAAAAAAATAGTTTTAGACTTATTAATAGTATTCATAAAGATGAAAGTATTGATATTCCTTCTTTTGATGAAAGTGATTCTGATTAAATTTTTTATATATTTTTTTCATTAATAAGGTTTTTTATATTATTATTATTTTAATTTTTAAGTTAATAATAAATTTTTTTTTTTTGTCTTTTTTGAAAAAAAAATTATTTTTGAATTTATTATTATTTTTTATTTGATCAATATTATAATCATTGTTTTATTCCTTTATAAATCTTAATAAATATATAATAAGCATAATTTTAAAAAAAAATATTTATTTATATATAAAT
>JAEEGK010026359.1_pt1 | contig 11839 bp, 6 predicted proteins | sample 8958771 | NCBI WGS metagenome assembly JAEEGK01 (sample SAMN16246547, study PRJNA631951) | gut metagenome | biome: gut microbiome; feature: rumen; material: SC-attached | host: Bos | place: Iran: Karaj | collected 2018-10 | reverse complement strand
CGAACGGCCTGCAATGACACATGAGCCCATCTGGGCAAAACCCCGAAGGATCTCCACCTCCGCCTTAAATATTTCATCAGGCGTGACCTTTACCTGAAATTCATCCGTGTATTCAGGATCCAGGCCAAGCGCTTGGGCCGAAGGCATCGGTACCACGTGGTTGGCAAAATCAGCCAGCCAGTTTTTCTTCTTTCCCTTCAACTTTTCTATCTCACCTGCGCTTAAGTCAAACTGCTTTTCCAGGGACTCTAACAATTGTTTGTCACAAAAACGGACATCGAGTTTTTTTGCAAGCATGGAGCCCACGGTGTGCCCTCCGGAGCCTACCTCCCGGCTGATCGTGATGACAAAGGGTTCTTTTGTGTTCATGGTTCCTGACGATCGTAATACAACTGAACAAATATACAAACATTTTTCTTATATTGCCGGAAACTAAATGCATATGAAACGTTTACTTCTTGCACTGACTGCCGTCTGCCTGATCCTTTCCTGCCAGGAAGAGAGATTCGAAATCCATCGGGGCGTGAATATCGCCCACTGGCTGTCCCAAAGCTCCGCACGTGGAGAACACAGGGCGCAGTTTTTTACCGAAAACGATGTCCGGCGCATTTCTGACTGGGGTTTTGACCATGTGCGCATTCCCATCGACGAAGAACAGATGTTCCTCGAGGACGGCACGAAGGATGCGGAAGCTTTCGACCTGCTCCGCAATGCCCTGGACCTCTGCGGAAAGTATCATCTCCGGGCTATCGTCGATCTCCATATCCTCCGCTCACACTATTTCAATGCATCGGAGAAGCCCCTCTTCACGGAGCGCGCGGCACAGGAAGCCTTCTACGAATGCTGGCGCAAGATTTCCGGCGAGCTCAAGGACTACAGCACGGCGATGGTGGCTTACGAGTTGATGAACGAGCCCGTGGCTGATGATCCGGAAGACTGGAACAAGATCGTCAAAGAATGTCACACCGCCATCCGGGAGTTGGAGAAAGACCGTGTGCTGGTGATCGGCAGCAACCGCTGGCAGTCCTTCAACACGGCAGCCCAGCTCTCCATTCCGGAGGGTGATCCCAATATCATTCTCAGTTTCCATTATTACAACCCCATGCTTCTCACTCACTATGGCGGGGGTTGGACGGAGTATAAGAACTATGGCGGTCCGGTCCATTTCCCCGGCCAGGCTGTAACGGAAGATGAGTTGGCCTCGCGTCCCGCTGAGGAACAGGCTGCCTTTGGACGGTGGACCCGCCAGCATTACGACAAGGACCGCTTCAGGGCAGAGTTCGGCCAGGTGGTGGAAGTGGCCGCACGTTACGGCATCCCTGTTTACTGCGGGGAGTACGGCTGCCTGTCGCCCAAGCAGAACGACGATGCCAGATATGCCTGGCTGACCCAGATGAACGAAGTGTTCGAGGAACTGGGAATCGCCCGCACCGTATGGTGTTACCGTGAGGGTTCCGGCGGTTTCGGCATCTTATCCGGAGCTTCTACACAGCCGGATCAGCGAATGCTTGAATCCCTGCTCCGCGATAATTAGAAATCGTAGAGATTAAGCCCGGTCTCCGGGTCGAAACGGCGGCCGATGCCGTCCAGACTATAATCCTCCACATAAAGCTCGCAGGCGCCGTTGACCCGTGCGGTCAGCAGGTGCCCGCCGATGCAGCTGTAGTCACGCCGGCTGGCAGTGACATGGATGTGCAGATAAGGAATGCCGTCCTTGCGTGAGATGTTGCCGGTCAGGCAGGTGACCTCCATCTGCTCGGAAAAAGTCTTGTCAACATATTGTTTAGTGGCGGGATCCAGGAAACGGAACGTCGCCTCTGAGATGGCGGCCAGACCGCCGATAATGCCGCTGCGGATGTTTTTCTCCTCGCAGAAAGCCGCCAGGGCTGCCGTGATTTCAGTATGGTTATCTACGCTCAGGAGATATTTCCCGCCGGGGGCATGACGATACTTGTACATAGGGATCGCTTTATCTGATTCTTAGGTTTCGTGCGTATGACACAAATGTAGTCATTTTTCAGTTGGACGTCAAAAAATAACTATAAAAGAAATTTCTAATAAAATAAGAGTTGCGAGAGTAATACAAATCATCGACCTATATTGCATATAATCAGCAAATTACTATATTTGTAGCTAGGAGAGGGCGGTGTGGTGATAAATCAAATCATTGTTTTGTCCCTTAATTGACCCGGTTTCCACGGTGTTTAAATTTGTTTAAAACTTTGTATAACTGTTGATTAGTTATCATATTTAATCAGATTTGTCCCAATTATGTCCCAATATGTCCAAAAGGTACATAAAAAGTCTGCGAATCTTCCGGTCCTCTGCCGGGAGAGAATGGGAATTTGCACCATTGCCTTGACCCTGTCCTCCAAGCGGGGCTCGGCGGATGGGACAGCGCTTCCGGTCTGCCTGCGGTTTACGCTCAACGGCGGGCGTTACTACTATCTGCTCGGAGACAGCTGGACTATTGACGAGTTTTCTGCGATCTGTTCAGCCCGGAAAGGACTCCGCCGGCACGAAACCTTTACCCGCAACGATTTATACTGCGCAAAACAGGAAGAATATCGCCAGGCATTCGCCAAGTGCATGGCGCGGATACGTGAATTGGCTCTTCAGTCTACTCTGACGCTGGATAGGATTGCTGCCGCCTTGACTGGAAAGAGCGGTGACGGGAATAACTTCCTGTCGGAATGGGAACGGATCCTGAGTTCCCGAAGTGCCGGGACAGCCGAAAGTTACCGTTATGCACTCCGCTCCTTCCGGGATCTGACGGGATTTACACCAAAGGACGGATTCCTTGTCAACGCTTCCGTTTTAGCCCGATGGGTACGGGAGATGAAGGCCCGGGACTACACCAAAGCAACGATCGGCATCTATCTCCGCGCCTGCCGCGTGGTGGTCAAGGAGTGCATCCGCAAGGGCTATATCAAGCCGGAAGACTACCCGTTCGGCGAGCGGGACGCCAGCCTGATTTCTATCCCAAAGGGCCGGTCCAGAAAGGAGAAGTTCCTCAGTGTCAAGCAGATGACGGAGCTGTATCATTTCTTTTCCGAACGGCGCGAAGGAGATCTTCCGTTACGCTATGACTACCAGCGGCAGCTGGTCCGGCAGAGTCTGGGACTCTTCCTTTTCCTATATCTGGCCAATGGTATGAATCTCTCCGATGCAGCACGGTTGCGTTATGATTCATTTTGGTTTGAACATGGGGGACAGGCGCTCCGTTTCGAGCGACAAAAGACCAAGGACAGAGCCGACAACAACAGTGAAGTCATCGTTCCGATCATTCCGCAACTTGCTGATATCCTGCATGAAACGGCGGCTCCCGAGCAAAAGGGACAGTTATTGTTCCCCTTCATTCTGGAAGGCGTACGGGATGAAAGCACATGCCGGAAAAAAGTCAACCTGATGAACAGCAACATCTCAGCCAGGATGGAGATCGTCGCCCGACATCTCGGCTGGTCCGTCAGCCCGACTCCGACCTGGTGCCGGCACAGTTTCGCCACCAACCTGTCCCTGGCCGGTGTACCTACGCGCTATATCAGTGAAAGCATGGGCCACAGTCCCGGACGCAGCGTGACGGCCGGATACATTGCCGAGTTCCCTCTGGAGCGGCAGATGGCTTTCAACCGGCGCCTGCTTGCCGGAGAAACCACGACGGATGGAGCCGTCGATACTTTGCTTTCCGGGCTCAGCCCGGAGATGAAGCAGGCGCTGCTGAAACAGCTCCTGAAGGGATAAAACAATCCGTCATCCGAATCTCCGAAAATCCTTGCCCGGATACCCTCCAGGGCACTTTCCGGCCAACGACCGCCATTTTCCATCCATATATTGCTTTGTCCCGCTTTTACGCGGAACATCCGGACCCATAATTACAAGCCGCCGGCATCCTCCTGAGGCACAATGATCAAACTGGGCAGGAATCATCCGCCCGGCTTGATTATGAATCAAACAAAACTCATTGTTCGCTTCGGCGTTGCGTTGTTGTTGCTGGCTGGCCCGTTTGCCACGGTCGCCTCTGCAGCCCCTTCCAAAGCCGATTCCGAGCAAACCCCGGCCAAGACGGTAACTGTCCGCGGCGTCGTTTATGACGACCAGGGAGAACCGCTCCCCGGAGCGAGCGTGATGGTCAAGGGTACGACCCAGGGTACCGTCACTGACTTGGACGGAAACTACTCGATCAACGTCCGGCCCGGTCAGACGCTCGTGGTCTCCTTCATCGGCATGAAGGACCAGGAGATCCCGGTGGACGGCCGTACCAGCATCAATACGGCCCTCGATTCGCAAGCCACTACCCTGGATGATGTCGTCGTCGTGGGTTACGGCTCCATCAAGAAGGCCAACCTGACCGGTGCCGTCGATGCGGTGGGAACGGAGATGTTCGAGAACCGTCCGGTCTCCAATGTGGACCAGATGCTCCTCGGCAACCTGCCGTCCGTCAACATCGCCCTGACGGATGGTGCGCCTTACCGTACCAGCTATGGCTACAACATCCGGGGTGACAAGCACAATCTGGGTGAAGTCAACCTTCCGAATGATTTCAACACCCTGACCTTGATTGACGGCGTGGAGGGAGATCCCAACCTGATCAACCCTAACGACATCGAGAGTGTTTCCGTCCTCAAGGACGCTGCTGCCACGGCCATCTATGGTACGCGGGGTGCCTACGGCGTCATCTTGATCACGACGAAGAATCCCCAGGAAACAGGGAAGGTGACGGTCAACTACTCGACCAACTTTAACTTCCTGACCCCTCGCGCAATGCCGGATATATTGACTGACGGTGAGCAGTATGCCAGTATCATTGCGGAGGCCAAGCGCAACTATCGCGGCTCCGAGAACAATACCGCCAACATTCAGATTGCCAGTGGAAAAGCGCAGGATGTCGCTGACGAGTACAAGGAGTCTGCCGGCATCACGACGACGACAAAGGCTGGTCAGTACCGCTATCACGGCCACACCAACTGGTATGACCAGATCTACAAGGACTACACCACCTCTCAGGTCCACAACCTGTCCATCAACGGATCTCACGGCAAGACCAGTTACCTGGTTTCCGGTCGTATTTACGACTATGACGGCATCTATGTCGGAAAGAGCGATCCGTACAAGACATTCAACATCCGCAGCAAGGTCGGCATCCAGGTGTTCCCTTGGCTCAAGATTTCCGAGAACATGGATTTCACCCATGACCGGCTGGACTATGGTGTCAGCACGAAAGCTGACGGATATAGCCTCGTTTCTCCGGATTTCATTCTTTACACGCTCGGTGCTCCGACCTGGGAAGTATACAATCCGGACGGATCCTTCACGAAAGCCGGTGCCGCGATCTTGGGTGGCCTGATCGGCGACACCGCCGGCCGCCTGAGGAAGAACAAGATCACGAATAATTTCGGCACCCAGACGCGCGCCGAAGCCGGGTTCTTTGACAACACGCTCCGGTTCACGGCGGAATATGCCTACCGGACAAAGAGCAATGCGGTCGAGCAGGTCGCCGTTTCTCCCTGGAACAGTCAGACCGAGGGCGTCATTGCTCCGCTTGTTACCGATAAGAACAAGCAGAAACAAGGTGTCAAGCGCCAATTCAAAGACAATATCTATCAGACAGTGAATGCCTGGGGCGAATATGAGAACACGTTCGACAAGTTCTATCTCAAGGCGATGGCCGGCTTCAACTACGACAAGCGGGACTTCCGCCACGTCGAGTATCGGAAGCGGGGTCTCTCCTGGGATGATGCCATCTCCAGCAATGCCATCGCGTTCGCCAAAGGCGAGAACGGAGACGGACTGCTTGACGAGCATCACTTCGAGGACAAGCACTGGCGGATGGCCGGCGTCTTCGGCCGGATCAACCTGGGCTGGGATGACCGGTATCTCCTGGAGTTGAATGCCCGCTATGACGGGTCTTCCGTCTTTGCCGCCGGACACCAGTGGGGTTTCTTCCCCTCCGCTTCCGCCGGATGGCGCGTCTCCCAGGAACCTTGGTGGAAGATCGATCCCCGTTGGATCAGCGCCCTGAAGTTCCGCGTTTCCTATGGTGAAGTCGGCGACTCCATCGCAGCGAGTGCCTACAGCTTCGAGGAGACACTGACTACCGAGATTGAAACGGACCGCGTCTTCAACGGACAGACTTCCTACACCCATCTGGTTTACCCCAATGAAGTATACTCTGCTTACACCTGGTCTACGGTCCGCAAATTTGATGCGGGTGTGGATGTGGCCTTCTTCAATAATAAGTTGGACATCTCCTACGACTACTTCATCAACCGTAACATCAATCAGCTGACTTCCGCCCAGAGCCATTCCGACACCTACGGATCTCCTTCCGGAAAAGCCAACTGCGGTGCGATGAGTACGTATGGCTGGGAACTGGCAGTCCATTATAACACCCGGTTCATGGCTGCGGGACGGCCCTTCCATATCGGCGCCCGTGCCGCTGTCGGACATAACCACACGGTGATTGACCAGTATTTCGGTAATGAGGGTATGGATATTTACGCCTACTATCCCGGTCAGGTTGATGGTGAAATCTGGGGTTATAAGTCCAACGGCTTGTTCCAGAACCAGAATGACATTGATAACGCCTTCGGTGCCGGGAAGCCCTACAAGGCCACCTCGGACCTCAAGCAGCACAATGTCAATCCGGCCGTACGGCCCGGTGATATCTGGCTGCTTGACCTGAATGGCGATGGAGAAGTCAACTTCGGCAGCAACAGTCTCCTGATCGATGAGGAAACCGGCAAGCCGAAATATGGCGACCTGTCCATCATCGGTAACAAACGGCCTTTGCTCCAGTTCTCCTTCGGGTTTGACCTGGATTGGTACAACTGGTTCCTCTCCGTCGGTTTCCAGGGCGTGTACAAGCAGAATTGGGCTCCGGCTGGCGAGCACCTGATGTGGAAGCAGTTCACGCATGCCTATGGCCCGATGACCAAATTCTTCGCGAACAACTACTGGACGGAAGACCGCCCGGATGCCTTCTTCCCGGGTCTTTCGCTGGGTAACCAGATTATTGCCAACCACAAATACACGGCCGGTTCCTATGGCGCCGAGTTCGTGGTGGACCGCTACCTCTTCGATATCGGCTACATCAACCTCCAGAATGTCCAACTCGGCTACAACATTCCGAAGAAAGTCCTTCAGAAGATCAATGTCGAGAATGCCAAGATCTATTTCTCGGGTGAAAACCTCTGGAACTGGTCCCCGCTCTACAAGAAGATCGGCCGCGACTTCGACGTCACCACGATTTCCTATCTGGGTGATGATTATGAGTTCGGTCTCAACTGGCGTGAAGACTACGGCGGATTCCGCTATCCGAAGCTCAGGACCTACAGTATCGGCCTGAATATCACCTTCGGCGGCCGGGTCAAGTCTGCTGCCGCACCTGTCGCTGCCGGTGTCTCTGCATCTGCCCTTGCCGCCGCCAATTCTGCCGCTGCCGCCGCTGAAGCTGCTGCCGCCAAGGCGAAAGCCGAGGCCGATGCCCTCCGTGACGAACTGGCCAAGGCCCTCAAGGACAAGGAAGACTGTGAGGCTGCCAAAAAGCCCATGGCCGTGCGCCGCGCTGAGGCGCTCCACCTCGAGGACATCTACTTCGAACTCAACCAGAGCGTCATCCGCGACTCCGAGGCCTACAAGGTGGACAACCTCGTCAAGGCCATGAAGACCTATCCCACAGCTCATGTCTCCATCACCGGCTACGCCGACCAGGCCACCGGTACGGACAAGCGTAACTACGAGCTCACCAAGGAGCGCGCAGAGGTCGTCGCCGAGGCCCTCAAGGCCGCCGGCATCAGCCCCGCCCGCATCACTACTGAATTCTACGGTACAGAGAAGGATTCCTCCTTCACTCCGGAGAACAACCGTCTCGCCGTCTGCATCGTGAAATAATTAAACGGATACGATTATGAAAAAGATATTCCAACTTTGCGCAATTGTATTGGCGGCTTCTTTCGTCGCATCTTGTGATTTGTCCGAGTACAACCCGAATGCGTACAGCCCCGCTCTTGCTTTTGCTTCCGAAGCGTCCATCCAACAGGCGGTCAATACCTTTTACACGGCGTTTCCCTCTGTGACCGGCGCCTATTCCAAGGACGGGAGCATGGATTATGTCAGTACTCCTTACTCTTTTAGCAACCGTTATTGTGTAGATTATTCTGCTGCTGATTCGGATCTGGATTGGGGCGGCTGGGATGACCTCCGTGCGATCAACTATTTCCTTCAGCAGATGGAATCTCCCGCATGCGGCGTTGAAGGAGCCGTGAAGGCAAATTTCGTGGCCCAGGGCCGCTTCTTCCGCGCCTTCTGGTACTACAAGAAGATGCGCTCCTATGGCGACCTCCCCTGGTATGACCGGGTGATCCGTTCCGACGAACCGGACTATGAATGGAAGGATCGTGACAGCCGCGATGAGGTTATGAAGCATATCCTGGAGGACCTGGATTATGCCATCGAGAACATCACGGCCACCAGCGCTGATGCGACCACGATCACGAAGGAGGTCTGCCTGTTCATCAAGATGCAGGCCTGCCTGTACGAAGCCTCTTTCCGCAAGTACAACAATGTGACCGCTTCCGTCAAGGGAGAGCCTTTCACCAACTACACGGTGGAGGAACTGTACCGCCAGTCTGTCGCTGCTGCAGAGCAGATCATTTCTGGCGGAAAATACAGCCTGATTAACAATTACCGCGACCTCTTCCTCAGCGAGAAACTGCAGACCCAGGAAGTCCTCCTCGGCGCACAGACCGCTTCCAGCATCCGCGGCAGCCAGAATCAGTACTACAATTCCGCAACCGTGAACCGCTCCTTCGTCCGTAACTTCATCAACACTTTCTTGATGAAAGACGGCACGGCCTACACGGCCAAGAGCGGCTTTGAGACCGAGACCTTTGCGACTGAGTTCAACAACCGTGACCCCCGTCTGGCCGCCATCGTCCGGACTCCGGGTTACAAGTTTGACGGGAAAGTTGCCGTTCCGGTCATCCCGGCACCGTCGTCCGTCGGCTACCAGATCATCAAGTTCTGCGTGGACAAGTATGCTGATGGCGATGATGACTCCCACTCAAGCAGCAACCTCAATTCCACCCCGATCTATCGCTATGCCGAGGTCCTTCTCTCCTATGCTGAGGCTAAAGCCGAGCTGGGCGAGATGACCGCTGATATCTGGAGCAAGACGGTCGGTGCGATCCGCCGCCGCGCGGGCATTACCGGCAACCTGGACATGCCTACCACGGTCGATCCTTATCTGAAAGCGAACTTCTATCCCAATGTGGATAATGCCGTCATCATGGAAATCCGCCGCGAGCGGGGTTGTGAACTCTGCCTGGAAGGCATGCGGGAGAACGACCTCCTTCGCTGGGGCTGCGGCAGCTTGCTGGCGACCATGCCTTGGACGGGTATCAATATCCCGGCGCTGGACACCCCTGTCGATCTGGATGGAAACGGGACCCCGGACTACTACTTCTCCGAGTCTGCCGCTCCGAAGACGCTGCCGAGCGGAGTTGTCTATGTTAAGGTCAACGACTTGAGCAGTGGTGCCGGTCTGGAAGCTGTCAAGAACGGTTCCGTCTATCAGCTTCGCTTCAACTATTCCCGTCAGAAGAACTGGGATAGCAATAACCGTCTGATCCTGGCGCCGATCCCGAAGCTCTTGGTGGACAAATATACCAACCGCGGATATACCTTGACCCAGAACCCCGGATATTGATTCCGAGGTCCGTCATAACGAATCAACCGGCAGGCGAACCCTGCCGGTTTTTTTGTTGCGGAAAGATTTTGAAAATGGGGGAGAGTTTCCTATCTTTGAAAATAGGTCAATCGATTTAGAAAGCCTCTATTTCCTAAACCACCCTCCTTATGGTTTCCATGCAAGATATCGCTGACCGCCTGGGCGTCTCCCGCAGCACCGTTTCCCTGGTGCTCAGCGGCAAGGCCGGCAGCCGGGTCAGCGAAGAAGTCAAGAATAAGGTGTTCCAGGTCGCGCAGGAACTCAATTACCACATCAATGAAGTGGCCCGCAGCCTGCGCACCGGCGCCTCGAAACTGATCGGCGTCATCGTCACGGACATCTCCAACGAGTTTTTCGGCCGCCTGACTTTCCACATCCAGGAAGAGGCCAAGAAGGCCGGCTACCTGGTGCTCACCGTCAACACCAACGAGAACCCCGTGGATTTCGCGGAAACGGTGCGTGTGCTGATCGGCAAGCAGGTGGACGGCATCATTGCCGTGCCGCCTCCCGGCGGCGACGGAACGGTCGCGATGATCCGTTCGATGGGAGTGCCGGTCGTGACCGTAGACCGGCCCTGCGAGGGGATGGATGTGGATTTCGTCGGCATCGACAACTATGAGGCCGCGCGTTCGGCAGTGGAAGAGTTGCTGGATGACGGCCACCGGCGCGTGTCCCTGGTCGCGCTGGATCTGGACATCGATCCGCTCAACCGGCGCCGGGATGCATACGTGGATTCAATGAAAGAGCGCGGATTGCAGGACATGATCGACATCCGCCTGATCCCGTTCGGTGTGGAAGACGAGGACCGGCTGACCGAAGTCTTCCGGGGCCTCCTTGAGTCGGATGCCGTATTCTTTTCTTCCCGCCGCGCCTTCACGCAGGCGATGGCCCAGTTGGCCTGGACCGGTCAGACGCAGCCGGAGCAGCAGTGCCTGCTGTGCTTTGATGACGTGCAGGCCTATCTGACGATCCATTCCGGCATCCGTTATGTCGAGCAGCCCATCGACGTGATGGCCTGCAAGGCCTTCGATCTCCTGCATGAGCAGATCAAGGGTGCCTGCGGCGGCGGGCGCTATGTTTTCCCGACCCGAATCGTATCTAACCGCAAGAACTGAATATGAAACGTCTCCTTTTCTGGGCGGCAGCCCTCTCCCTGCTGACGGCAGGGTGCAAGTCCCAGGATATCCTTTCCGAAGTCGATCCGACCATCGGCGGCGTAGGCGTGCTCCTGCAGCCCACGCGCCCCACGGTCCAGGTCCCGAACCAGCTGGTCCGCTGGACGCCCCTGCGTGCTGACCTGCTGGACGACCAGGTCGCCGACTATCCGCTGACCCTTGCCTCTCACCGGCAGCAGTCCCTCTTCGGCTTCCTGCCCCTGGTGCAGGGCGGCTGGGAAGGGCCCTGGACGACGGCCCGCCAGGTCTATGACCGGGAGAGGAACACACCCTACGCGTACGTGGCCCGTCTGGAGGGCTGCAGCATCCGTTTCGCCCCGGCGGCCCGGAGCGGCCTGATCGAGGTCGCCTTCGATGCTCAGGAGGGCGCCCTGCTGCGTTTCCGGCACCTCAACGGCCACGGTTCCTTCGAGCTGGTCGACGATGCCGTGCTCCTCGGCCACGAGCGCTTCGCGGGCCTGGACGCATTCGCCCGTATTGAGTTCGACAGTCCCGTAAAGGTCGTCGAAAAGACCGCGGACGGCGGCTGCATCCTGCTGGGCGTCTCTTCGGACAGGGTCCGGATCCGCTACGGCCTCTCCTACATCGACGTGGAGCAGGCGCGTGTCAACCTGGGGAAGGAAATCCCGGTCTGGGACTTCCACGCCGTCGCCGATGCGGCCCGCGACAGCTGGAGTGCGGCGCTCGGCAAGATCCGGGTCGAAGGCGGCACGACGCCGCACCGGCGCCTCTTCTACACCTCGCTGTACCGCTGCTACGAGCGGATGGTGGATATCAGCGAATACGGCCGCTACTACAGTGCCTTCGACCATCAGGTCCACGAGAGCGACCGTCCCTTCTATACGGACAACTGGCTCTGGGATACGCACATCTCCCTGGAGCCCCTGCATACGATCCTCAATCCTGCGATGGAGGAGGACAAACTGAGGTCCTACGT
>JAEEGK010026355.1_pt1 | contig 11839 bp, 12 predicted proteins | sample 8958771 | NCBI WGS metagenome assembly JAEEGK01 (sample SAMN16246547, study PRJNA631951) | gut metagenome | biome: gut microbiome; feature: rumen; material: SC-attached | host: Bos | place: Iran: Karaj | collected 2018-10 | reverse complement strand
TCACCCTGAAGGACACCACCTCCATTCCAGTAGGCAGCATCACCATCAAGGATATGTTCCAGCTCGATTTCGAGGAGTTCCTGATTGCCAATGGCTTCGGCACAGAGGCCATTGACATGCTTCGCAAGTCCTACGAGAGCCGCCAGAGCCTTTCGGAAGAGCACCATAACCATGTGCTCGACCTGTTCCGCCGCTATCTGCTGGTAGGCGGATTGCCCGATGCCGTCAACACCTACCTCGAAACGCATAACATTGTGAAGGTGCGCGAGGTACAGGATGGCATTCGTAGCCTTTATGCCAGTGACGCTTCCAAGTACGAGAAGGAGCACAACAAGAAGCTGCTTATACGCCGTATCTACGAGATGATACCCTCGCAGATGGAAAACAAGAAGAAGCGTGTGGTGGTTCAAAACATCCGTGACAAGAAGGGCGACCGTTTCGACCAGTATAAGGAAGAGTTCGAGTACCTGATATCATCAGGTATTTCCTTGGCCGTTAATGCCATCTCCAACCCTCATTTCCCGCTGAGTGAGTCACTCCAGAAAAACCTTTTGAAGCTCTATCTGAACGATGTGGGCCTCCTTACTGGCATACTCTATCGCAACAACATCCGTCCCGTTCTCGATGATATTCGCAGTATCAATCTTGGTTCCGTCTATGAAAATGTGGTAGCCCAGGAACTTCGCGCACATGGGCATAAGCTCTACTATTACGACAACCGCAAGCAGGGCGAGGTGGACTATCTGGTTGACAACCACACCACGATGAGTGCCCACCCGATTGAAGTCAAGTCGGGCAAGGACTACACCGAACACAGTGCTCTCAACAATCTTCTGAAAGTTCCTGAGTACAATGTCCTTGCAGCCACTGTCATTTCCAATGAGCGCAAGGTCTATCAAGAAGGCAAAGTGACGTATATGCCCGTCTATTTCGTGATGTTTATGGAAGCTGATACACCTCAGACTGACGAAGAAGAATATATTTTTTAAAGAATGATTAAGGACTATCAAAATAAAGAAGTACTGGCTGAAATGAAGCGCCAGGTGAATGCAGCCGCCAAGATAAGCGACCGCGAGGCAAGAATCACATTCGTATTGATACACATGATTAGCGAGTATCACATACTGGCTGAGCAATGTAACAAACCCGACGGAGAGAACAATCTATTCAGGTTTATCTCGTGGTGCCTGAGCCGTTTCGCCGAAGAACTTGAAACGGCCTCCAATGAGGAGTTCACGAACCCCATCGAGCTTTACAAGAAAGATCCAGATATCAACCTGCTCGAACTCATCCGCTTCCGCACTCCGGCGAAGAATGCCGTGAAGAAGGGGCTTGACGAAAGTTTTGAGTGGCCCGATAATGTTCCCTACGAAGAGTGGGAAGAGGACATCCTGCAGACGGCCTACGCAACGTTGTTCGGACTATATTTCTTTAATACCCCGGCCAAGGACTTGATGAAGTGGCTGGGCAAGGACGAACGCAAGAACCTCCGTTTTGTGAATGCCATGAATCGTCACGAGACGGTACTGAATGTCAGCGCAGAGCGTACCAGACTGCGTGAGGCCGACGGCCCGATGCCTTGGACGAAGAAGCCAAAGCGGATGTACGTGAGCGACGAGGAATGTGCAAAGGGCGAGGAGCACGTAGCAGAGTTGCGAAGGAACTTTGTCGATGTGGTGGAAAAGCTGGCCACCGGCGATACGCTGCGCTTCTGCCGTGAGAAAGAAGAGACGGCCTTCGGTGTGTTTATGACGGGACTGTTCGCCATGATGATGCCTGGCAAGAACGTGAACCGCAAGGGTATGATTAGTTCACGCGATAATGCAAAGATGGTCTATCAAGCCGCCAAGAAGTCGCTGATGGGAGACAAGTTGGCCAACGACATTGTAACTGCCGCTGACGACAAGGCTGCTGCCGAAGTGTTCTATTGGGGTCTGATCGGTGGCGAACAAGGTGTTGCCAACGGCTCGATGCCAACAGGCATGGCCGACATGGACATCCGTCACAAGCCCAAGCGTAACAAGGGTATTCCAAATTAAGAAAGAGTCTGTACGGTGTAGCTGGAGTGATATCTTCCTATTTATGATTATTTTTTGTGTGACATTGGCAAAATAATGAATTATATATTTGGTTATTTGCTGGATAATCACTAATTTTGCAGCCAAAATTATTGTCGAACCCTTTAAAGTAAGAGAAAGGGTCGTACGAATGAGTATAAAGTAAGTATATATCCCCACAGAGTATTGGTAACTGCAACTTGTTGGTTGTAGGTTGGTTGTATTGTAGCCATGCCAGACTCAAAATCACTTTTATTTTATAATATTGCAGGCGTATGTGCTATGCATAGTAATTATATTCATTTATGGGCAATATAAAACCAAAAGAATTAAGCAAATTAGGATATACCGACAATGTCGCCAGAAGCCTGGCTGTAGAGTTGGTAAGCAAGTATTGCAAACACTGTTCTCAGGAAGAGATAGTCGATAAACTCAGAGAGATAATACAATCACCTGAGATATTCAAGCAAGATGTCGTTTGGGGACGACTTGCGGAAATGATTTCTCCTACAAGAGTTAAAGCTACAACGTATGAGTTGTGCGATACACCTCTTCAATATGTTATATTTGGTAAAGACAATATCGACAAACTGGCGATATCACAAATGGAAATGGCCATGAGATTACCAGTAACGATCTCTGGCGCACTGATGCCAGATGGTTGTGCTGGTTTCGGACTCCCAATTGGAGGTGTTCTTGCTACGACAAATGATGTAGTGATTCCTTATGCCGTTGGAAAGGATATCGGTTGTCGCATGAGCTTGACAATTCTCGATGCTGGAGTCGATTATTTATTAAACCATCATGATAACGCTTTGGATGCTTTGTGGAATAACACCGCTTTTGGACTTGACGATATACTCCCTTTCAAGCAATATGACCCGCTCTTTGATAAAGGCGAGTTTCGAGAAATCGCAATTTTGAGACAGTTCCGGAATAAAGCTGTTCGTCAGATGGGTACAAGCGGTAAAGGAAATCATTTTGTCGATATCTGTGAGATAGATTTACCTGTTGGCAATGCCTTGGGGGTTCCAGAGGGCTGTTATCTTGGTATTCTGAGTCATTCGGGGAGCCGAGGACTTGGTGCTGCCATTGCAGACTACTATACAAGTTTAGCTAAAGAGTCTTGCCGCCTCCCCCGACAGGCAGGGCCTTTTGCATGGCTTGATCTGAATAGTGGCATAGGCGAAGAATACTGGCGATGTATGGAAATTGCAGGTGAATATTCTGCTGTCAATCATAGGTGCATCCATTATAATGTTGCGAAAGCTCTTCGGCTGAAACCGCTGATGAATGTCAGCAATCATCATAACTTCGCATGGAAAGAAACACTTCCTGATGGTATGAAAGTCATTATTCATCGCAAAGGGGCAACACCAGCACATTTAGGAGAGTTTGGTATTATCCCAGGGTCAATGGCTACTCCTGGATATGTAGTTTCGGGTAAAGGATGCCGCGAGTCGCTCTTTTCTGCCTCTCATGGCGCAGGAAGAAGGATGTCCCGCCTCGAAGCAAAGAACAGTTTCAGTCACTATGCAATGAAGAAGTTTCTTGCAGAGCACAACGTGACATTACTTGGTGGCACGACCGAGGAAGCCCCACAGGCATATAAAGACATCTATCAAGTTATGGAGTCTCAAAAAGAGTTAGTTAACATAGAGGGAAAGATTATTCCTCGTATCGTAAGAATGAATGAAGAATAACATGGATAAAGAGTATATTCAAATTACATCAGGGCGAGGCCCGGTAGAGTGCTGCCGAGTGGTAGTTCTCGTCATGAGCAAGATTATAGAACAGGCAAGGAGCCTGGGTTATGAAGTAGAAGTTGTAGAGCATGAAGACGGCCCAAATGATGGTTGTATGTTTTCTGCTACGCTGGCAATAGAAAGTGAGCATGCGATATCTCTAAAAGATGAATGGGAAGGTTCTGTGCTTTGGGTGGCACAGAAGAATCCATTTCGTCCTTGGCACCGTCGCAAGAACTGGTTTGTTGGTGTTCTTTTCTTCAAACCTCTTCAGACAGGAACTATCAGCGAGCGCGATATCACCTATGAGACTTTACGCTCATCTGGCCCTGGAGGACAGAACGTCAATAAGGTAGAAAGTGCTGTTAGGGCGATTCATGTGCCAACAGGAATTACCGTGTTGGCATCTGACGAGCGGCTACAGATTCAAAATAAGCGTTTGGCCCGTGAGCGTCTTTTAATGAAACTATCTGCGATTGATGAAGACAGGAGGCTACATCATAATCATGAAGTATGGATGAACCATAATTCTCTTGAACGAGGGAATCCAGTTCAAAAGTTCAGAGGAGATTTGTGAATTGAAGGAGACGCAACTTGCGTCTCCTTTAATATGGAGTTCACTTAGTACGAAGGCGACAGTCATTGACTGAACACCTCTTTACGGAAGTCGTTAATATAGCAGTCTATATGATAGTATTCTGGTCCAACACTACGATAGAATCTTGTACGTTCATTGATGTCGCGGGTAATAGAAACCTCCTTAAAGTTAGTGTCAACGAACAAATAGAGATAGTAAGTAGTACAGTTAAACGATTCTATAAAGCTAGAAAAAACCGACATTTTTGTTTTTTCTTTTCCTTTAACTTCTACCCTTACAGTATAGTATTCCTTGAAGCGCATTTGCTGAAGTATCTTCTTAAAGTGATTTCTTTTTTCCGTGAGATTTTGGGCAATCGTTTTGTCATCATTACACCTGTTCTTAATAAGCCAATCAACACACTTCAGCAAATCAGACTTTATGAAATCGGATTCTATCAACTTGCAGCTTTTTATCTTGTATTCAGGGAAAAGAGTGTTAAGTGCCTTTCTTGATAATGAGATACATTTCTTTTCGATGTTTTCACCCTTTATTTCCCCATCATTCTCATACACATTTGGGGCTAGGAAGTCGATATTATCTTCAGCAGCCTTTTCTTTATCAGTCAGTTCTGTTTCAGATACTCTGCGAAGTACCTCCGACGAGTGAATAACACATCTATACCCAATTAATGGGTGCACAATATATATGAGATAATTGTCATCATCAATGACGCTCTTTATTTTCCCAATATACTCCGAGGGCTCAACATCTGTGCTCATCCCATCTCCAAACATCTCTATGATATGACTGTCTGGTTGATTTGTCTTAACTTCAATATATTCACCTTTTCTATAAACCATAATCCTTAATATGGAAGTTTTAATTGTTTTGCCATTAAGAGAAATAGCACAAGTACTATCTTCTGCATATAAGGGTATTAAAGAACATATTAACCTTGTTAAGCATGGCCATCAGCTCTATGTAACTGATGCCGTCCCCATTCATATAGATGTCATAGCGATGGGATTCTTCGTTTGGATAGGGTATCTTCTGATCTACATAGCCGTTTCTGACATAAAACCACTTTCTTCTGAGACGCTCTTCATAGTCATCGTTGTCCGGATGAGGTGTAAAGATGGTCAGGGCTATGGAGCGATTGCCTTGAATCTCCCGCAGATGCTTCAGTAGGGCAGTTCCATAACCTTTACTCTGATACTCAGGTTCTATGGCCAGATAATAGATAAAAGAGCCTTGGAAGAAATTTATCATATAAGTGTATCCCATAAATTTGCCGTCATCCTCGATGGCGATGAAGTCTACGGATGCTCCCTTGTAATAATTCTCCAAGAAATGTAGGTCTGAGGTAGTCTCTGTTGAAGGGAATACCTTTATGTTCAGATCCTCTATTTTGGAGTTGAGTTCCAAATCATCTTCTCTAACCTTTCTAAATGTAATCATTTTGCTGCTTCTTTAGATAAAACCTATACGTGCTCCACCTTTCTTCACAATTTTCTCTTCGCGGCAGTATTGCTCAATTTTCTCATCGGTCACATAATCATTCCCATAAAGAATGCTCTCTATATCACACTTACGGGTAATATTCTCAATCTGCCCTCCACTAAAATCATATGCAGTGGCCAGTTTCACTGCGGTCTTCTCAGAGAGTTCCGGCAGCATAGACTGCCATATTTTGGTGCGCTGAGCCAATTCGGGTTTCTCAAACTTCACTTTGTAGAGGAAGCGTCGCTCGAAGGCATCGTCCATGTTCTGTACTAAGTTTGTCGTTGCAATCATAATACCATCAAGCAATTCCATCTCTTGTAGAATGATATTCTGGATGGAATTCTCCATCTTATCGACAGAACGCTCAGCACCTTCCTTTCGTTTGCCGATTACAGCATCTGCCTCATTGAAGAGAAGGATAGGAACTTTCTTGGAATTCTTAGCGACAGCACGATAGCGGTCAAAAATAGCCTTGATATTCTTCTCGCTCTCGCCTACCCACATACTCTTCACCTGCGAGATATTCACCTGCATGATATCACGGCCAGTCTTTTTGGCCATCTGGAGCACGCTCTCAGTCTTTCCTGTGCCAGGTTCGCCATAGAACAGGCAGGCAAAGCCCTGACGCCGTCCTTTTTCCTTCAGGCGGTTACATATACTCATATAATGTCCCTCATCAAGCAACTCGGCCAGCCCTTCAAGTTGGTGCATGACCTCGTCATTAAAGAAAAGTTCTTTGGCTACAATACTATCGCTCCGCACCACGTCACAACCCTTGTTTTCTGGCTGCTTGATGTCAAACTCTTGAAGGAGTGTTTCCCGTGCCTTGGCTGTCAATTGATATTCGTCTTTATCTTTGAAACCTTCAGAAAAAGCGTTTTCTACCCAACCTTCCCTTACCAGAAAGTGTCTTCCTTCAGACATGGCTCTGTCAAAATTATACTTCTGATGCTGTGCATCAAACAAGAAGACAAGATGACTCATAGGGATATTAACTGTTCCGCATAATACCAGATGACGACACATGTGAGTAACTACAGCCTCGCTTTCTGCCGACATGCCAATATTACGTAGAGCCTTTACATATGAAAGATCCGGATTTTCATCCATCAGCCGTTCTATCTCTTCAAACATCAGTTCTGAAGAGAGTTCATCCTCATGGCGCAGATGGGTGATATCATAAAAATGTTGGAAGAACTGGATTCCTGAGGCATCTTTGTATGACTTACGCTGAAACGGCTCGTTCTTAGCGAGGCTTTCAAGGAGTGCTTGAGAAACTGCGTAGTCATAGGAGCAGTTCATATTGTTTTTTATCATGCGAAGCATACCTTTCCTCACCAAATCATCTAACTCTCCTTTGTACTGCAGTACTTGTACACTGTTACAATCAAGGTAACGAGCAACATCTGAGAAGTCGGATTTGTTGCCTGCTGCACTCGACTCGATAAAAAGAGACAGAAGTACAGCCTGCATCTTTGTAATACCCTGACGTTCCGAAAGGTAGGTAATGAAACGATCTGCCTTTTCAAAGAATAAGGAACTCAGTTCCGAATCTTCAGCAAGGGTCACAATTATGTTTACTGATGATAACAAGGTCAGTTCTTCATTCTCATCGATAAAGTCAGGAGTTAGTTCCTGTTCCATCTCAGCCTTTTCCTGTATTTTCAATTTACGAAGTGGCTTTCTCATTTTCTTACCTCTAATCATATCTGTATTATTTTCTATTATATCCGCAGTAAATCCGTGGCTTTTCAAAGACAAAATTACATCTTGGTGTCTCTTATTATATTGAATTCATACATATAACTTTCTATATTATGGGAAGAGAGATTCATATATTTACGCTTGAAACCATCATAACAGTTTTAGATATGAGAATTTGTGAATCACAGATAAGGTGTCTTTTCAGGAAGTATAACGAGGATTACTTTGGAAGTCTTTTACCAATGCCATTTTTCAAAATCAGGCATAGCGTGAATACTCTGGGGTATTTTTCTTATATGCCTGATGAAGTCTTTGGTACGACTGAAACCCTAGAGATTTCGGACTTTTATGCATATACGCCAAATCAATTGCGCGACATCATTGTTCATGAAATGATACACTATTACCTATATTATATAGGGGAGGATGTTCGATTGAAGCACGGTAAGTCATTCAAGAGAATGGCCAGACAGCTAAATCATGCCTATGGTCTGCATGTCACGCCCACAATTGATCTAACGAAAATGAAACCGAGACCAGATGCCCCATACTTTAGAAGATTAATATTCAAAATACTCAGTTAACACGCTTATGAAACAGTTTAAGATTAATAAGAACATAACGAATCGCTCAGAGGAATCACTTGACAGATATCTTGTTGAAATCAGTCGAGTTCCAATGATCTCTCCAGAACAGGAGGTCGAACTCGCCCAGATCATCAGAAAGGGCGGCAAGAAAGGAGTTAAAGCAAAAGAGAAACTTGTGACTGCCAATCTACGTTTCGTCGTTTCTGTTGCAAAGCAATACCAGCATCAAGGTGTACCACTGCCAGACCTGATCAATGAAGGTAATCTGGGGCTTATCACTGCGGCAGATAAGTTTGACGAGACCCGAGGATTCAAGTTTATCTCCTATGCTATTTGGTGGATACGGCAAAGTATTCTCCAGGCAATTGCTGAATACAGCAGTATGATTCGCAGGCCTCAGAGCCAGATTGCTATCAGCAACAAGATCAAGAATGCCACGAATGAATTTATCCAGAAACAACAACGGTATCCGTCTGCAGAGGAACTGAGTGATATTATCTCCTTGGAGATTGATAAGATAGAAAAAGCCATACAGGCGGATGCCCATGTCGCAAGCATCGATGCCCCTATTACAGAGGATGAAGGAACTACCATGGCTGATATGATGACATCCTCTTCTGAGTACGCCTCTGACCGTAAGGTTAATCACGATTCCATGTGCAACGACTTGATGCAGGTTCTTACCTCCATTCTAAACGAAAGGGAAAGGATCATTGTCATTCAGAGCTTCGGCATCGGATGCCCAGAAAGGGGGCTTGATGCTATTGGCTACGATTTAGGACTCACCCGTGAACGAGTCCGCCAAATAAGGGAACGAGGACTTGACAAAGTCAGAAAAAGCCCAAAGTCAAGATTGTTGCTTAAGCATCTGGGATCATAATAGCTATAGGGTTGTTTGTAATGGCAAAGAAAAAAAAGAAGAACTATTATTATGTCAAAAGCGATTGTCATCCTACAGTCGATTCTGACGACTTCTCCCACGAGGAGTATCACACTCTAACACATTGTGGGAAAAAGGCCGAGAACAGAAAGAAGGCAGCACAGGCACTATGTGACTATCTTTGTGACAAGTTCTTGATTCCGCATTGTAAAGTCTGGGTGGCCGACCGCATGTATCCTACCCGTTATGGACATACATATATGGGATTATATTGGGTCTGGCATAAAGTAATCACCATATACAACAACAAGGATTTTATGACCCCTTGCTCTAATAGAGCCTTCGCCGATGTGCTTCTCCATGAATTCATGCATCATTACGATTATTATTACCTGAAACTGAGTGATTCGGTTCATAGCAAGGGGTTCAATTCAAGAGTCAGGGATTTGAAAGAGAAACTTAAAAAAGCAAAGAAATGAGAAAAGGAATTTTGATTATTCCGGATATACACGGAAGGGACTTTTGGAAGAAAGCAGTAGCCAGTAAAGATTATGATAAAATCATTTTCCTTGGAGATTACACCGATCCATATGACTTTGAAGGAATAACTGATGAAGTAGCTGTAGAGAACTTCAAATCCATCATTGACTTTAAGCAGCAGAATCAAGACAATGTCATTCTCCTGTTGGGCAATCATGATCTTCATTACTATTCAGAGTATTATTATGAACTGGCCGGTGGTGTCAGGTATGATCCTGTTTCTGCCATTACACTTCAGCGCTTATTTACCAAGTACCATAGTTCCTTTCAATTAGCTTGGGAAACAGATTGGGGCAGTAAACACTATCTGTTTTCACATGCGGGCATAACGCAGAGCTGGCTTAAGCGGAATATGGAACTGATAAGGAAACCAGATGCAAGACATTTGAATCGCCTACTCCATTCCAACGAGGGTTTGGAATCTTTGGCCCAAGTAGGTGAAATGCGTTGGGGTGATTATCCCAGTGGTAGTATGGTCTGGGCAGATGTTGAAGAAATGCTTGTTTTAAACCCCATACCAGACATCTATCAGATAGTGGGCCATTCGCTGCAATTTGACGGGCCCATTATCACAGATAATTATGCCTGTCTTGACTGTCGGGCAGCATTTTTGCTTGACAAGAAAGGAAAGATAAGTCCAGTAACAGAAATGACATCATATGAAGAACATTATTAATTTCATAAAAGACTTCTTGTTAGGGTTTTTACTAACATGGTATGCCACAGATATGTGGAAACTATTTCACGGGAACTTACGCCCATTATGGCGAAAGGGCATCAATGTTGAATGGCTAGTTAACACCAAACAATGTGAGTTGTCGGAATCTGTTGATGAGAAAGAAAATGACAGACGCACATATATTGGTTTCAGAGTCACCTACACTTATAATGAGCCTATTATTATAAGAAATTTAGAATAATGAGCCATCTTTATATGGTATCATTTGGTTATATCACAGAAATTGTTTAATTTTGCAAGAAATAATATACAATGACCAAAGTTAATTATCCATCATGGGATGCCAAGTCATGGCTCAAAGAGTTTGAAGCATCCAAACAAGTTCAGGGTGGTACACGCCCAGTAAGAGCAAAAGTTTTTCAGTCTACACTGGAAATAGTTAAATCAGGAGGCTATCGGACGTCTTCAGATTCCGAAGTGGAATTAACTACCTCCTATAATGACAAGGCACTCCAAGACAACGTGTTTTGCGAACGAGAAATTACGTTGAAGAATGTAGAGCACAAATATAATACGGAGATTAAAGTAGTCAATCAGGACTGTCTGGCCTATGCAAGAAACCTACTCAATCAGGACAACAAGGATGATCTCTGCGTACTCAACATGGCAAGTGCAAAGAATCCTGGCGGCGGTGTCTATGGTGGTGCAGGAGCACAAGAAGAATATCTTTTTCGCTGTTCAGATTACTTCCGTTTTCTTTTCCAGTATGCTGATCCTGCATCATTTGACTGTGAGAAGGTCTATGGAATACCACATAATCCACGGCATTCATATCCTCTGAAACGGAATTTTGGAGGAGTATTCTCTCATGGTGTCACAATCTTCCGTGATACCGAGGCTAATGGATATGCCCTAATCGAGAAACCATGGCAGGTAAACTTTGTAGCTGTTGCGGCCAATAATATCAGGAGATTCATGAATGGTAAGACCACTATTCCCGACAATTTCATTCCCTCAACTCTCAACCTTATTCGTACCATCTTACGAATTGCATACAATAACGGCCAGCGCAGGCTTGTCCTTGGAGCTTTTGGGTGTGGAGCCTTTGCAAATCCTCCCAAACACATGGCTCAGTTGTTCAAACAAGTCTTCGATGAGCCGGAGTTCCAGGGACTTTTCCGCGAGATACACTTCGCCATTATCGAGGATCACAATTCTCATGGCAAGAATTACAATGCATTCAAAGAAATCTTCGATAACTAATTTAATTCCATAGCTTATGTTAGTTACATGTCAATGTTGTCATAGAACGATGTCAGACAAAGGACATTGGTTTGTTTGTGATTCATGCGGCTTCCGCATCTGCCCTTCCTGTCTCTCGAATCATAGTGGCCCGTTCAGCTCAGGTGGATACAAATGCAGCCAATGTGCTTGGGGACATATGAAAGATGTATGGAATTGGTAATAAATAAAGGACGGTGGAGTCTCAACGACTGCACCGTCCGCAGACATATAAAGGAAGGTTTAGTCTTTCCTATCCGATAAATCTGGACAACTCACAGAT
>JAEEGK010026353.1_pt1 | contig 11840 bp, 2 predicted proteins | sample 8958771 | NCBI WGS metagenome assembly JAEEGK01 (sample SAMN16246547, study PRJNA631951) | gut metagenome | biome: gut microbiome; feature: rumen; material: SC-attached | host: Bos | place: Iran: Karaj | collected 2018-10 | reverse complement strand
ATAGTTTGATTAAAATTTTATATTCCAAGGAATAGTAGGTATCTTTATTTTTCTACGATAGAATAATGAAATAAAAATATACTGAATAATTGTTTCTTCTAATTAAAACTCAATTTATTAATTTAAATATAATTAAAATAAGTTTAAATATTTATTTAATTATAAACATATATAATTCATTATTTATTTTTAAAATTTTAATTAAGTTAAGTTTTAATCTTAAATTGTTATATAATAATTTTTATCTTATTATTTTAAGGAATATATTCTAAATATGGTTTATTCATTTTAAAAATAAGGCAATCCATAATTAATTGAAATATAAATATTTCTCTATTTTCATTTAAATAAATAAAATATTATTTTAATCAATAATAAAATATTTATTTATTTAAAATTAATAAGGTAGATGAATGAAGAAAAAAAAGATATAATTTCTTTCTTAAATCATGAAAAAAGTGAAAAAGAAAAAAAAAATCAAAATGAAGATTCTTTTAAAAATGATTTTAATGAAGAAACATCTACAGGAATTGTAATAACACAGTCTGTTCAAATAAAACAAGATTTAATGAAATTAAAAGAACTTTTTCAATCTGAATTAAATGAAATAAAAAAAACAAATAATAAATTTTATAATAAATCACAAATTTATGAATATATTAAAGAAATTGAAGATGAAAAAATAAATAATGAATATAAAACTGACTCAAATGATAAAATTAATTTAAATGAAATTCCAATAAATTTAAAACAAAATATTTTTTCTTTAATTAAACATAAACAAAAAATTGCTTTATCATCTGTTGAAGATAATGATAATTTATATCAATTTATTATATCAATTTATTTAACTTTTCAATATTCTCTTCCAAAAAGTGAACAAATTTTATTTTGTAGTGATAAATTAACTTTTAATAATTTAAATGATTTTTTTTATAGAGCATTATTATTAAAAAATGAAAATATTTTATTTTCAATAATAGAAATTGAATTATTACCAATAAATTTACAAAATTATTTATTATATTTTTTAAATAATTTTGATAATCCTTGTTCATTTTGTTTTATTTCAATAGAAAAATATTCTTATATTTTCAATAAATTATCAGAAAGAGAAAATGTTTATAAAATAAAATCAATTGAAATACTTGATATAAAATCAATAAACACAATTATTAAAAATAATAATTTATTAAATACAATAAAAGTTTTAGGTGACAAAGAAGGAAATGGAAAAACATATAATATAATAAATTATAAAAAAGAAGATTTTTTTTATATTAATATCCCAATTCAAGATAGTATTGATATGGATGATATTATTAAAAAATTATCTTCAATAAATGAAAATATTAATAAAGATACAAAATTTAAAATTCATTTAAATATTCATTGTGGAATAAATGATTTACATTATTTAAATAGATTATTATTTTCATTAATATTTATGCATAGTATTAATATAGATGATTTTATTTTTAATTTTTCAAATGATGATAAAAAAGATTTAATTTTAATGGAAATTCCATATGAATTAGATATTAAAAAAATATTAATTTTACCCTTTATTACAGAAGAAATAAATTGTACATTTAATAAAAATTTATTTCAAATTCCAAATGAAGATATTAATGATTTAAATTTCAAACACTTAATTTATCTTTTAAATTATTTAAATTATGCTTCAGAAAAAATATTAAATGATGAAGATGTAAATCCTGAAAATAAAAATTGGAAAAATACTTTTTCAAATGAAGAAGCAATTAAACTTCTAAATAATTACATAATAAAATATGACACAAAAAATACAATGACTTTTAGAAAATTATGGATATATATTCATATAATGGGAAGTAGATTAATTGATTTTTCAGAAGCAAATGATATTCAAGTATCATCATTAAAAAAAATTAATTTTGATCCAATATTTAGAGTTACAATTTTTGAAGGAATTTTACTTTCATGTGAACAATTTAGTATGAGTAAAGATATTATTTCTTGGAGAAATATGAGTAATAAATTTTTTCAATTATTTCATAAAAATTTTCCAATTTCAACTGTATATGAAACTAAAGATGCTATATCAGAATTATTTATAACATATCATGAAAAAATAAACAATGATAAATTATTTCAATATAATGAAAAAAATCAAACTGATTTAGAAAATTTTTTATTAGAATATGATGGTTCAAAATTTTTAAAAAATTATAATATTAAAGATTATTTAGAAATAGGAAAAGATTATGTTTTAACCCCAGATAATTTTCTTAAAATTATTTTAATAATTCAAAAAATGAAAGCAAATGTACCAATAATTTTAATAGGAGAAACTGGTTGTGGTAAAACTTCAATGGTAAGATATTTAATTGAATATATTAAAAAAGAAAAATTAAGAATTTTAAATGTTCATGCTGGAATAACTGATAAATATATTATTGATTTTATAAATGAATCAATTGAAGAAACTGAAAAAAATGAAAATAAAAATGTTTGGATTTTTTTTGATGAAATTAATACTTGTAATTATTTAGATTTATTAAGTGAAATATTTTGTGAACATCAAATGAAAGGAAAAATTCTTCCTAAAAATTTATTATTTATTGCTGCTTGTAATCCTTATATAAAAAATTCAAATAATTTATTTATTAAAGTAGGAATAAATTTAGATAAATTTTATTCAAGAAGAACTTTAATATATCAAGTCAATAAATTACCAAAAAGATTTGATAAATTTATTTGGGAATATGGAAAATTAACAGATATAGAAGCAATAAAATATATTTTGAGTATGTTAAAAAAATTAGATTTTCAAGATAAACAAAATTTAGATTTAGAAAAAATTACTAATTTACTTTTTCAATCTCATAAATTTATAAATCAAAATCAACCAGAATATAGAATTAGTTTAAGAGATATTCATAGATTTAAACAAATTTATTTATTCTTTGTTGATTTTTTTAATGAGATTGTTGGAATTAAAGAAGATTTTAAAAAAACTCAAAGTGTAATTTTTTCTCTTTATATGAATTATTATATAAAATTATCAACAAATATTTTAAGAAAAAAATATTTTGAATTAATAAACTCATCTTTAGATTTGAATGAAAATTTAGAAGAATTAATAGAAAGTTTTAAAGAGTTAATAATAAGTAATTTAAATATTCCATATTTTTATGCAAAAAATACAGCATTAATTGAAAATATATTTTGTATTTTTTTTTCAATAATAATGAAAATTCCATTAATAATATGTGGAAAACCAGGAAATAGTAAAACATTAAGTGTTCAATTAATAGTAGAAAATTTTAAAGGTCATAATTCAAATATTACATTCCTAAAAAATTATCCTAAATTAATACCAATATATTATCAAGGAAGTGAAACAAGTACTTCAGAAGGAATAAAAGAATTATTTATTGAAGCAAAAAAGATATATTTAAAAAATAAAAATGAAACAATATTACCATTAATAATATTTGATGAAATTGGATTAGCTGAAATTTCACAAAATAATCCTTTAAAAATATTACATTCATTATTTGATTATGAATTAAATTCACAAATGGGATTTATTGGAATTACAAATTGGGCACTTGATGCAAGTAAATTAAGTAGAGTTTTATATTTAGCAAGACCTGATCCTGATTTAAATGATTTAAATTTAATTGGATTAACTTTATTTTCTTCTTTTAATAAAATTTTAAATTCACAAAATTCTATTTCAGAAAATATAATTTTTGCTTTGAGTAAAAGTTATTATAATTTTCAAAATGAAATAAATAAAGAAGCTAATTATGTAAATTTTTATGGAACAAGAGATTATTATGCTTTAATTAAATTATATATTTTAACTGGAGATATTTATTTATCAATTTATAGAAATTTTGCAGGTTTGATTGGAAAAACTATAAAAATGATTAAATTATTTAAAAATTCATTAAAAGAATTTTGTCTTGATAATTTAAAAAGAAATAGTATTTTACAAAAAAATACAATAGGTCAAGAATATACATTTACTCGTTTAATACTTTTAAATTTAACTGAAAATTTTCCAAAAATACCTTCATATGTTAATAGATATTTATTAATTCTAACAAAAAAATATGATTACTCTATTTTACTTTTAAATTTTATCTTACATTCTTATAAAAAAAAAATTAAAAATTTTTATGGAAGTCCATTTAAATCAGAAATAGAAAAAGATGATTATAAATTTTCAATATTAAATCAAATAATTTCTTCAATGAGAAAAGGAGAATGGATATTGCTAAAAAATTTAGATTATATTTATGGAGCTTTATATGATTTATTTAACCAGAATTTTTTAGTTAATGAAGATAAAAAATATTGCAGAATTTCTTTAAATGAAAATCAGAATTCAGAATATTATGTAAATAATAATTTTAGATGTATTATTACTTCAAATCAAAATCCTTCAGATTTACCTCCTCCTTTTTTAAATAGATTTGAAAAATATCAATTAATAATTAGTAATATTTTATCACAAGAAGACTTTTATTTTATCAATAATATTCAAAGTTGGGTTTATAAAATTTTTAATTTAGGTAATTTAAAACAATCTAAAATTATAAACAATAAATTAAGTAATATTTGCTTTTTAGGGTATAATAATGACAATTTTTTATATAGTTTAGCTTTGAAATATGTAAAAAAAGAAAAAGGAAATGAAATGTTTAAAGAAGATTTATTGGCTATATCTAATATTAATTTTTTAATTTCTATGGTTATTAAAAAAGAGATTTGTGATAAACAAGAAAAAATTGAAATTAAAAAATATATTAATTTATATAATCGACAATGTCATTATTCAATTAATGATTTTTATAGAGAACATCAAAATTATAAACTTGTAATTCTTTATACATATTCAAATATTTTAGAAGAAATTAAAATAGAAGATATAAAAGGTATTCATATAAAAACAATTGAAATAAACATAAAATCAATAAAAAGTGAAAATGAATTTTTTTTAATTGTTAATAATTTTTTAGATGATAACGAAAATCTTATAATGATAATTAAAACAGAATATAATAAAGAAAATGATAATAATGAATATTTACAAATTAAAATTAATGAAATTTATGGTAAAAAAATGTTTTCAAAATTATCTAAGAATATTTATATAATTAATTATTTAAAAGCAGGACAAGATGATGTTAATATTCAATTTTTAACAAATTGGAAACAAGTTGTAATTGAAAAACTAAATGGAAATACATATGAAAATATAAATAATATAATTAATTCAAGTTCTGAAGATATATTTTCAGAATATTATAATCAAAAATTCTTTGTTAAAATTGTTCATAAAATATTATTTGAAGTTAATTTTATATTTGATAAAAATAATCCTTTATTAAAATATCAAATTTCAAATCATATTTCAGATTTTATTTTTCGTTTATCTGAAAAAAATTCAAAACTTTTTGAATTTTTAAATAAAAGAACATTACAATTAATTGGAAAAAGAGAAAAAAATGAATGGAAAGAATTTTTAATTGGAAAAAATCAAAATTTATTTTTTAGAGATTTAAAAGAAATAATTGAAATGTATATTTATGAAATTACTTATCCTATTATAAAAGATTTAATAATTTTAATTGAAAAATATGGAGTATTAGATTCATTTTATAAAAATTATGATTTATTTGTGAAAATTTTTAATTTTAATTGGAATCAAAAGCAAAGAATGAAATTAAAAAATATAAATGAAATAAATTTTATTTCTAATTTAAAATTCCCTTTTTCATCAAAAAATATTGAAGAACTTTTAATTTCAAATAAAAGGTGTTTAGAAAAAATATATATAAATGATTCAATGGTTTTTTATAATCCTAATAATTATACAAATAATGTGAAAGAACAATATAAACAATATTTTGAAGAAATGAAAACACAACTTTTAAAAGGGAATTATTGTTCAAAAAAAGAATTAAATTTAACAAAAAAAGATACTATACGTTATTTAGATGATATTTATACTTTTTATTATTTTAAAGAATTGAAATTTACTATTTTTAATAAATATTTTGTATCTTTAGTTCAAGCAATTATTCAAATTACTTTAAAAGATGCTCATAGAATTGAATATATTTTCTTGATGCTTTATAAAAATCAAAAATTATTTAAATTATTATATGAATTAAATGAAATAAAAAAAGAAAATGATTATAAAACTTTATTTAGTATTATTAAAGATTTAAGGAATCAACAATTTATTAATAAATATAGATATAATGATGATATAAATAGAAATAAATATGAAAATGAAATTTTCAATTTTATTTTAGAAAAATTTATATTAAGATTATTATCTGAAACTATTATAAATGAAGAACAATTTAATAATTTATTAACTGCATTAAATTCTGGATATGTAAATAGTATTTATTATCATCAAATAAAATTTATTTTATTATATAAATTAATGAATCAAAATAAAATTATAAAATATGATAATACAAAATCATTAACTAAAAATGTAATTAAAATAATAAATGAATTTTTAAATAATTCAAAAGAAGATTATGAAAAAGATAATATATTACAATTTTTTAAAGAAGGTTTAATAATTGAAAATATTGATATTGAAATAAAAGCAAAAATTATACAAAAATTATTTAAATTAGGAAATATATATATGGAAATTTCTTCAATATTACCTGAATTCTTTATAAAACAAAAATTAATTAATATTAATATGGATAATTTTAATTCAATTAAAAATAATAATTTTCTTAAACAATTATTTAATTCAATTTGTATTAAAGAAGATATTGCTAGTTTTTTAATATATAATATGTCTTTTTATCTTAAAAATCCAAAAGAAGATGAATATATAAATTATATTGAAAATGAATATAAAAATTTTAAAGATTATTTAGATGAGCTTTTATTAAATCCTGAAGATTATTATAAAATTATATATATTACATTTATTAAACATTATTTAAAAATATTTTCTTTATATTGTAGTAATTTATTAGATGGTAAAATTTTAAATAATGATTATAATGATAATATTTTAAATTTAATAAATAAATATTTAATAAAAAAAGGAGATGATAATTATTTAATTCAAAATATTAAAATTTATATATTAAAAATTATAATATCAAAATTAAGTATAAATCCTTCAGATTTATTAAATTATAATATAGAAGAAAAATGTAAAATAAATTGGATACCAAAAGCACAATTAGAAATTGAAAATAATTCTTTAGGATTAATACCTCATATTAGTTTATTTGATAAATCAAGAAAAGAAATAGAACCAATTTTAGAAAATTTAATTAAAGAACCAAATATAAATAATATTAATATATTTATTGAATTTATTAAAAATAATGAAAATGATTGTTCAATAAAATATTCAATTTTAGAATATTTTATAGTTAATAATTATTTATCATATACAAATATAAATTATAATAAAACTAAAATATATGAAAATTCAAGAGAATTATTTTCAGATAATAATAATTTAAAATTAAATGAAATAATTAAAAATATTTATACTGATAAAGGTTTAATATTTATAAAAAATTTAATATATAATTATGAAAATACAAAAAATGAAAATGAAAAAAAATATTTAATAATAAATGAAAAAACAAAAAAAAATATTGGATTAATAATAATAATAAATATGATATATTCAATATATTTATCATCAATAAAAGAAAATAATAAATATAAATTTATAAATATATTTTTTTCAAATCCAGAAAAAACATTTAAAGAATTATTTATTCCAGGTAATTCAAATGATTTACAAGATGAACATAGAGAAGAAATAATAGAACAAGTAGAAAATGATTTTCAAAGATTTGGAAGAATTGATGGATTATATGAATGTGAATGTGGATATTTATATTTAATAGGTAATTGTACTAGACCTTATTCAAAACAAAAATGTCCTATTTGTCCTAATGATATTGGTGCAATAAGTAAACATAAATTAGTTAATACTTCAAGATGTTTAATTAATGTTGATAATAGAAAACAAGTAACTAAAGAAAATTTATTAAAAGATTTAAAATCTAAATTAAAAAGAAATAAAGGTTATAATTTACAAAATGAATTAATTAATATTAGAGGAATTAATGAATTTAGTATTTGTTTTTATTCTATTATATTTCATTCTATTTTTATTTTTGATGATATATTATATAATCAAATTTATTTAAAAATTAAATCAAATATTAATAAAGACAATTATTTAAATATTCATATTGAAAATGCATTTAATACTATTAAAAATATTTTAAATGGTGATTTTAATTCATATATTATTATATTAAATTTATTTGAACAATTAATTATTGAAGGTAGTAATGAAAAATATAATTTTAATAGTTATAATGGAAGAAATATATTTGAAAAAAAATTTGAATATAATATTGAAGATACAATTAAAAATCCAGAAAATATTTATAAAGATTTTTTTAACAAATATCAAAATTCAAATAATATATATATAAAAATATTAAATTCAACTGCAAATAAAAATGAAATACAAAAATATAATAAATTATTATTTCCATATTATAATTTTATAAATCAAAATATTTCACATAAATTTAATTTTGAATGGGATGAAATAGTTAAAATGTCATTAAATAAAAATTATCCTTATATTACATTATTAAATAAATATAAAGATCAAATATTATTATTAGGAAATATACATAATATAAATAATTTATCAAATTATTTATTATTATTTTATAATTATAAAATAAGTAGAAAAGATTCTAAAGAACATTTAATAAAAGAAATATATAAAGAAAAAGATGATATATGGAATAAATTTTCAAATTCATGGAAAAATATTTCATATGGATGTATACAATATAAATGTAAAATATTACCTAAATTAAATGAAATAAATTTAGATATGCCATTAAATTATATATTATGTGATGATAAAGAAATTGGAGGAGGAATGTATATTGCATGTGCTTATCAATTTTTAGGACAAATACAAAATGAAATTATTGATGATATTAAAGAATTTGATAAAAATATTGATATAGATGATAAATTATATCCTATTCAATTATTATCTAAAGATGAAATATTCTCTTTTAATTTTAATAAAATTAAATTTTATCAAACTTTTTATTTTGATTTTTATTCTTATGAACAAAAAATTATTCCTTGTTTAGATAAAATTAATAATGATATTAAAAATGAATTATTATTAATTCATAAAATTAAAAAATGTGATTATGAAAATTTAAATGTAATTCAATATAATTTTGAATTACTTTCATTTAATTTAAATCAACAAAGTAATTTTATTCAAGTAATATTAGAAGAAATTAAACAAGAAAATTTAGATATAAAATTATATGAAAAAATAAAAGATAATTTATCTAAAAAACCATTTTCAGATATAAATGATATTTATATTGAAACACAAATTGTTTGTTGTCAATTAAAATATGAAAATAATATTGATAAAAATAAAAAATTAATTAATTATATAAATGATAAAAATATGAATACTCCATTTTTAAAAAATGAAAAATTTATAAATGAAATATTATTATGTAGTGTTATTGGTTTTTATGAATTATTAGAAAATTTTATTTTTGATAATATAATTGAAACAATATCTCCTGATTTTAAAAATAAAATAGAAAATGAAAATGAAATTGAAAAAAAATTAGAAGAAATGTTTCAACCTGAAAATAATAATATTTATCCTTCATTAAATCAAACTATTGATGCAATTAAAAGATTTACTGTAAGATGTTTATTAACTGATATTGAAAGTAAATTTAATTTAGTATTATATATTGTTAGAGGAGATTTTTGGAATATAGATATTACAGAAGAACAAATAGATAATTTTTCAAGAGATTTTCCTGAAGAAATATTAATTAATAATACTTACGAATTATATAAAATGTTAATCAAAATTGGAACAAAATTTAAAGAATAATTCATTTTAACAATTATATTTTATATTAAATAGAACTAAAATTATTTTTATATAAATTAATTTTTTAAATGTCATATTATTTATTTTAATATTTATTAAAATTTTAAAAATTGAAATTATTTTTTTTTAAAAACATAGTAATAATTTAATAAATATTTACCATATTTTAATAGTATAGTCATTAGATCCAGTAGCAATATGTCCATTTCCTAAATTTAAAATTACATTAATATAACTAAAATGAGCCATTTCTTTTCTTGAAAATAAAATAAGATTATCTCCTTCAATTTTCCATTGTTTTAATCCTTTATTATAATCACCTGTAATAATCATATTTGAATTTAATATACAAATTCCATATATCCATTTTGAACAAGGAATATTAATTTCTCTTATTTTCTTATATTCTTTTACATTTATAATACTAATCATTTCATATCCAGGAATTAATAATAAATATTTTTTAATTATACAAAACCATGTTCTAATACCTTCTGTATTAAAATTTATATTTTCTATTATTGATTTAATTTTCCTTTCTTTTATATCATAAAAATTAATTTTTTTATCTTCTGTAGAATATACAATTTCGTTTTGTTTTGTTTGAATTATATTACTAATTGATTTAGAAACAGAAATTGAAAAATCTTTTTTATATATACTATTATTATTATTATAAAAAATAATAGTTAAATCATCAGAACATGAAACTAAATAATTATTATAAAGTTCAATTATTTTATTAACATAATTTGAATGAATATTTAAAATTTGTATTATTTTATATTCATTTTCCTTAATATCAAATAACTTTATTGTTTTATCACCTGATGATGATGCTAAATTTCCATTTTTTAATTGAATTAAACAACTAATATAATCATTATGTTCTTTAATAATTATATCAGGTAAATAAATTTCTAGATTATAAATTATAATTGTATTATCACGTGAACCGGATGCAAATCTTCCATCATTTAAAAGAGTTAAACAATAAATATAATCTTGATGATTATCTAAAGTACATAATGGATTTTTTAAATTAATATTAAAATTTTTATACAAATTTTCTTCATTTTTAATATTGTCATTATTAATATTATTTTCATTTATTTTGTTTAGTTCTTTTTGTAATAATTTTATCCTTTCATTTTTCTTTTTAATCATTTCTTTTAATTTCACTATTAAATTTTTATAAATTATTTCATCTTTTTCTTTAACTAACTCTTTATTTTCGATTTTATTATTGATATTAATTCCATTATTTTTATTATTTATTATTTCTTCTAATTCAATATCTATATACATTTCTTTCCTAAACATAATAACAATAATTTCAAATATTAATTTATTTCTTTTCTTTAATTTAAAACTCTTAGCATCACATAATTCTTCAAAAAATTCATCATTATTTAACCCTATAAAATTAGAATTTTCTAATTTAATTTCATAAATTGACTTTTCACCTATATATTTTATGTTATTTGATAATAATTCAATTTCAATTTTCATTTGATTATCATTTAATCTTAATATACAATTATAAATATTTTTATTAAAAAAGATTTCAAATTGTTTTTCCTTCGTTAGTGATTTTGGAGCATCCATTAATTTATAAAGAATTTATATATTTTATTTCACATAAATTATTGTTTCATTGAATATTTTAACATTTTTTAGATTAATATTTACTTATTTTAATATATCCATAATAATTAATTAATTAATTTTAAATTTAAACTTTCTGATTTTTATTAATAAAAATTAATATTAAGGAAATTATGTTTATTTAAAAAAATAATAAAATATTTATTGATTTTAAGATACATTTTAATTTGTTTTAAAATTTTAATGAATATTT